>WNFI01010235.1_pt1 | contig 29733 bp, 23 predicted proteins | sample 5400471 | NCBI WGS metagenome assembly WNFI01 (sample SAMN13153348, study PRJNA577476) | soil metagenome | isolation source: 100 cm saprolite on Douglas fir-dominated hillslope | place: USA:California | collected 2013-09-17
TCAAATTGGCTGCAAGCTGATTGACGTTATCGGTCAAGTTCTTCCACGTCCCGGCCGCACCGGGCACCAAGGCTTGGCCGCCGAGTTTTCCGTCGACACCTACCTCGCGGGCGACCGTGGTCACCTGAGCGGCAAAGGTCGCGAGCGTGTCGATCATGTTATTAATCGTGTCGGCGAGTTCGGCTATTTCGCCTTTGGCATCTACCGTCAACTTTCGTTTCAAGTCACCGTTCGCTACGGCGGTCACGACCTTGGCGATACCGCGCACTTGGCCGGTCAAGTTACCGGCCATGAAGTTTACGTTATCGGTCAAGTCCTTCCACGTGCCGGACACACCACGCACGTCGGCTTGGCCACCGAGTTTACCTTCGGTACCTACCTCACGCGCTACACGAGTCACTTCGGACGCGAAGGAGTTCAGCTGATCCACCATGGTGTTGATGGTGTCCTTCAGTTCCAAGATTTCACCTTTCACATCGACGGTGATTTTCTTGGACAAATCACCGTTCGCCACCGCGGTGGTTACTGCGGCAATGTTACGCACTTGGCCGGTCAAATTACCGGCCATGAAATTCACGTTGTCGGTCAAGTCCTTCCACGTACCGGCCACACCGCGTACGTCAGCCTGGCCACCGAGTTTACCCTCGGTACCTACTTCGCGCGCCACGCGAGTTACTTCCGATGCGAAGGAGTTGAGCTGCACCACCATGGTGTTGATGGTGTCCTTCAGTTCCAAAATTTCTCCGCGCACGTCGACGGTGATCTTCTTGGACAAGTCACCGTTCGCCACCGCGGTCGTGACCGCGGCGATATTACGCACTTGAGCGGTCAAGTTACCGGCCATCGAATTTACCGAGTCCGTCAAGTCTTTCCACGTGCCGGCAACGCCGCGCACCTGCGCCTGGCCACCGAGTTTCCCTTCGGTACCTACTTCGCGCGCCACACGAGTCACTTCAGCCGCAAAGGAGGAGAGTTGGTCCACCATGGTGTTGACGGTATTCTTCAGTTCCAGGATTTCACCTTTCACGTCGACGGTGATCTTCTTGGACAAGTCGCCGTTTGCCACCGCCTTCGTTACGTCGGCGATGTTACGCACCTGGGCGGTCAAGTTACCGGCCATGGAATTTACCGAGTCGGTCAAATCCTTCCAGGTACCCGACACACCACGCACATCCGCCTGACCGCCGAGTTTCCCTTCGGTGCCCACTTCGCGGGCCACACGAGTTACTTCTGCGGCGAAGGAGTTCAGCTGGTCCACCATGGTGTTGACGGTATTCTTCAGTTCCAAGATTTCACCTTTCACGTCGACGGTGATCTTCTTGGACAAGTCGCCGTTTGCTACCGCCTTCGTTACGTCAGCGATGTTACGTACCTGACCGGTCAAATTACCGGCCATAAAATTCACGTTGTCGGTCAAATCCTTCCAGGTACCCGACACACCACGCACGTCGGCCTGACCACCGAGCTTACCTTCGGTACCTACTTCACGGGCCACACGAGTTACTTCAGAAGCGAACGACGAAAGCTGATCCACCATGGTGTTCACGGTGCGGGCAATGCGCAAAAATTCGCCCTCCAGCGGCCGACCCTGAATTTCGAGTGCCATGCTTTGCGAAAGATCTCCCTTAGCCACGGCACCGATCACGCGCGCCATTTCGCTTGTGGGATGCACAAGGTCGTTGACCAAGCTGTTGACCGATGCCACCGCTTCCTGCCATGCGCCGCTCACTTTGCCGATCGAAGCGCGTTGGGAAATCTGCCCTTGTTTACCGACGCCTTGGCTGATGCGTTCGAGTTCTTCCACGAGACGCTGATTGATCTCAACGAGCTCATTGAACTCGGCTGCGATCTGACCGTCAACCCCTTCGAGGCCCGCGCTCATTCGCACTGAGAAATCGCCGCGGCGAAGACTTGAGAGAGCATTAGCTAGCAGCTGCTTATCAAGCCGGCGAGCGGAGGGACGAAACGTGTAGAGAGAGAGCATAATTGAAGGAACTGCCGATAACGTTAAAAAAGAAGGAACCTCTCGAATTCGCGGCTGATCGATGTTGAGGCTAAAAACGGATGTTTATTTCAAAAATAACGCCGTGAATTATGAGCGGTGACAAAAATCAATTTGCCGCGCGAAAATAAAACTCAGCGTCAGCTAAAAAGAGAAGTGTGTAGCGGAGAAAAACTCCCGGTTTATATACCGGAAAAATTACCGTGATAACTACCGGTAAATTTCCCTAGGTTAATCCCCCTAATTTCGGGTATAGCCTGATTTAATTTCGTCGGGGCTGCGAGTAGAGCTGACCCGCTAGAGAAAAGAAGCGTAACGAAATCATCTTCTGCTATAAAAACAGTTCGGTGAGACGCCATTAAGTTCACGCTTAAACCGGCCGATATTTTGAAACAAGATTAAACACTTTCGGTTTCTGATCCGTCTCTCTTTGATAAAATATTTAAATCCGGATTAAGGAGTGTTTTGAAATAAATGCTCGAACCGTTGAGAGGAGAGTCTGTGGTTAGGAGGGCTGGCGCGTCCCCAGCGACGGCTGTTTGGAGGACGGATGTTGAAGCCGCGAAATGCCGTCGCAGGGACGCGCGACCCTCCTTTATGGCCATGGTCGCCACCGCTTACGTCTAAATCACGGAGACTTATTACGAAGATACGTCCTAAGCTTTTGAAATCGCGACTCGACCGAGAAACAGATCCCTTCAATGAGAGCCTTGTTCATTGCTCGGCCGGCTAGGTTTGGACGGCGGCGGAATCTCCGTGTTTGCGCCGACGCGACGGGAGTGAACTCATGAATTGACGGAGTGCGGCAAGGTCGTCCGGCTTGGTCATGAAGGCATCGCACCCGGCTTCCAACGAGGCTCGCTGTTCCTGTGGATCCAGCGACGAACTGACACAAATAACGGTCGTTCTCGCGCCATCCACCGTTTGTCGTATATGGCGTGCGAACTCCGCACCATTGATTACTGGCATCTTTAAATCGGTCACAATAATGTCGGGCCATTTTGAGCCGTCGGTGATTTCCCCGAGTATCTTGAGTCCACTCTGAGCTCCTAAAGCGGTTATGATCTCAGAGAATACTCCGGCTCTCAGAGCCATTTGCTCCATCAAAAAAAGTAGGTCGTCATCGTCATCGACAATCATTAGACGACACAGAGAGATCGACATAATGCTATTTTCAGAGCGACCGGCGTCCCAGCAAGGGTTATTCACTAAGGATTATAACTCATGTCAAAGTGTTTGGGGCGCATGAAATCAAAAGACACCTTTTCGTATCGTTGTCGTTACTACGATGAGTCGCCTACGTGTTTAATTGCTTGGGACGACTTGTTGCTTTCTTCAGGATCCATTTTTCCACCGGATGTAAATCTCTTCGACTTTTGTGCGAGCCCATGGCGTTTTGCGAAGAAAAGTAAGACTGGATTTTATGCTTGGATCGAACAAGAAGCAGCGGATCGGCACCTGTCGTCCCAGATCGATCCAACCAAATTCCGCAACGAGTTCTGTGAGCAAACGTTCAAGTGTAATGCCGTGAAGAGGGTCTTTGGGCTTGGAAATGGTCATCAGGTACAAGACTGCCATTTGAAACGGTACCGCTCAATTCCGATTTAGAAGCACGTTGCGGAATAAAATATATCAACGCGGACATCAGAACGGATCGATTGGCGGTATTCGCCCCAAAGCTTTTATTTCGTTGGAATCGTGTTCTCGTAACGTGACCAGTTTCCCAAAAGTTCGTGAACGACAACTGAACCCGCTCGATAGTTTGCTTCGAATGCGACATCTGTTCCCACGGACTCGTCTCCAATCGTTGTCATCACACTTTTTCCGGGAGGAGGCATGCAATGGTTACTTGCGCCACGCAGCATCAGAACGCGGTTAAAATCGACGAGTCCTTTCTCTGACATCCGTTTAAGTGTCCCGACGTAAGCCGCTTGCTCCATCGCAGTGGTAGAAAATTGCCCTTTACCATCCGTCCAAAGTTTAACCCAGGCGCGCGCCCACTCGGTACGCTTTTCGCCATGCCAATAGCGGGCGGACGAAAGCGTGTCTCCCATGAGAATTTGCGGCGGCTTCAGGGCCTGAGGATAACCGGTGTAATTGGCGCGCCATGACTTGAGCGAGTCGGTGTCCTGAAGCGTGGCGTGGTTTTTTGAGAATTCGTAAGCCCAGCGGGTGAGACCTGGATTCAGCGGGTAATTCATCGTATAGGCGAGGGTAGCGCCGCCCCAACCACCGACATCTGCATGAGCCTCGGGCAATTTATCAGGCGCCATGGTGCCGATGGCGAATAAGCCATAAGGCCAGCCGGCAGGCATTTCCGATTCGGCGATCTCTCGCATCGCGTCACCGTCGATCACGTTGGCTGCCCAAACCGCGCTGCCGACCGGACCGTGAGCGGGATCGATACCCGAAATCCCGTTGATGAGCCAATAAGTCTTGCGCAGATCCAGGCGGGGATCGAGGCAGATTGCCATGATCAGTTCGCTCGATGGTACGGTGGTCAACGTATGGTCGCGTGTGTTGCCCGCCACGCTACCATAGAGACCTGCCTCGTTGTAGCGAAGCGGATGGGGCGCACCAACGATGTCTAAAGTGCCAGTCAGTTTTTCCCGTTCGGCCCAATATTGAAATTCTCCTGGCGCATCACCGGTATCATCGCCCACCTCAAAACCCGAGAGCACGATTACTTTGATCGGGATTTTCTTCTGGGCGTGAACGGAACTGGCAAGTGCCACTGCAACGATGGCGAGGAAGACCGGCCTAAGGAGGCCGCGGCGAATAGAAGATGGCATGGACCCCACGCTCAGCACTGTACGTGCCAGCCGGTCATCATGAGGTGAGCAGGCGAATCGAAAACCACGTGCGGAAGACGCTAGCCGCCAAGGTATTGGGGGCGTTTAGTTCTATGGTTTTCGCGTATTGTTTGCGGAGCTAAATGCTCCGTCGCACGAGGGTGCGTTTTTGAAACAGATGCTGGAGTCACTGAGAGGCGAGTCTGTGGTAAGGTGGCCGTCGCGTCTCTGCGACGGCATGGCAAGCAGCATGAGTGTCTCAATCGCGAAATGCCGTCGCAGGGACGTGACGGCCCACCTTCAGATCATTTCCTCTGCTCTGCGTCTTTGCGCGAACGTGTTGAGCGTAGCCGCGCTGGTGATACTTGTTTTCTTGGCTTTTCGCAATCGCATGGGAATTGGGTAAAAAAAGAACCTCGCACGATGAGTGCGAGGTTCCGTGACCTAAGGCGTTAACCGCTTATTTTTGGCAACACGCGCCGCCGGTGCAGCAACTGCTACCCGAGCAGCAGTCGCTGGTAGCTTGTGTTTTGGTGCTATCGCCAGTGGATGCCGAATAGCCGGCAAGAGCGATCGCAGTTAAGGCAACAAGAGCAGCAAAGATACGTGAATTTTTCATATAGAATTTGAATTTAAGTTTAAGTTTCTGCGTAAGCCGTGAATCAGGCACGTAGCCGCGGTGGCGGAAGGGGCGGAGGATATGCCCGGCGAGGTGCTTTTTCGGGCTGATGATCAAAACGAGTGGCCGTTGCGGCCGGTATCCATAATTGCTCAACCGTCGACGGAACAATACCGCAACAACCTGCCCAGCAAAAATAGCATGAAGCGCAGGGCTCGGAAGGTTTCGACTTCCCGGGATTCTGGGCATGGTCCGCGCAACATGGTTTTTCTGAATTGCATTGGCCGATCATCTGGCTGGGGACAGCCGTGCTTGGAGCTGAAATCAGCAACAGAGCCATGAGCCATATGACGATAGCTTTCACCTTTGTTTAGGTTGCTTTTAAAGTTCCTATTGGCGAGTGAAATGGTTCTGTCGAGAGAATCGCGCATGGGCGTGAAGGTAACGGAGAAACGTCCTCTGACTTGGCGTCTTGCGTCTTTGCGTAAGTTATCTTCGTTACGGACGCCGGGGATGCGAGCCAGGCTACTGCGAAGATATGCACTAACGCGGCATCTACGTTTCACCTATCGCGGAGTTCTTACTGTCACTTAGGACACTCTATTGGAAATCGGTCTCGCAGATTTACGATTTTGGGGTAGCTCCTCGTGTTCCCCTGCGGATCGTTCGTCAGAATAACCCAATACCATGATTTCCTCCCAGCAAAAGCTCCGTTTGGTTTCCTGTGCTCTCATTCTAACTTTGTTCGCCGCCTCTGGGCGAACTGTTGCGGCTGAAAGTCCTTCGCCTTCGTTGCTTTACGATGTAAAAGCGTTCGGTGCCAAAGGCGATGGACAAGTGCTCGATACCGACGCCATCAATAAAGCGATTGCAGCGGCCCATGCGGCAGGCGGCGGCACCGTCGTGTTTAACTCAGGTACCTACGCGAGTTTCTCGATCCACTTGCAAAGCAACGTAACGCTCTATCTCGGACCGGGCGCGACGATCCTCGCAGCCGAACCGAGTGGTGATGGAAAGAATGGATACGATTATCCCGAGCCCAATGAATTCGATCCCTACGAAGACTTTGGTCACAGCCATTGGCACAACAGCCTGATCTGGGGAGAAAATCTTGAGAACGTCGGCATCACCGGACCTGGTCGGATTTATGGCTACGGTCTTAGCCGTGGTTTCGGTCACGCAGTTCGCGATCGTACACCCGAAGAACATGCCAAGGATATCAAGCTGCCCGATGCAGCCAATGCGCCTAAACCGGGTTCAATCAAGAGCGGCCCATTCAACTATCCCTCGGTGAAAGACACGATGGCAGATGGCGTGGGCAACAAAGCAATTGCGCTGAAGAATTGCCGCAACGTGTTATTGCGCGACTTTACCATCTACCATGGCGGGCACTTTGGTATTCTCGCGATCGCTACCGATAATTTCACGATCGATAATCTGACCATCGATACCAATCGCGATGGGATGGATATCGACTGCTGTGTGAACGTCCGCGTTTCCAACTGCAACGTGAACTCTCCCTGGGATGACGGCATTTGCCTGAAGAGCTGCTATGCACTGGGTAAAAAGCGAGCCTGCGAAAATATCACCATCACCAACTGTCACGTCAGCGGATACCTGGAAGGCACTTTACTCGATGGCACGCGCCAGAAGAAATACGTGGGCTCGGAAGTTACCGGTGGAACGGGACGGATCAAATTCGGAACGGAATCAAATGGCGGCTACAAGAACGTCGTGGTTTCCAATTGTACCTTCGACTATTGTCGCGGTCTGGCGCTGGAAATTGTCGATGGTGGGACCCTCGAGGATGTCAGTATTTCTAACCTGACCATGCGCGATATCGGCAACTCGGCCATTTATATCCGATTGGGTAAACGCAATCGTGAGCCTCATACGGAAAATGGTTTTATTCGCCGGGTGAACATCAGCGACGTGGTCGCGTACGATGTCGATCCGCGTTTCAGCTCCATCATAGAAGGCTCAGCCGATCGTGCCATCGAAGACCTCTCGCTCAGCAATATCCGCATTGCCTATCGCGGTGGTGGCACTCAGGCCCAGGCAGCAGTCGAACCACCCGAAAACGAACGCACCTATCCTGAGCCGCACTATCATGGCATCATGCCCGCTTATGGTTTCTTTGTGCGGCATGTGAAGGGCCTCGATATGCACGATATCCACTTGAGTTATTTGTCCGTCGAACAACGTCCCGCGTTTTATCTTCAGGACGTTGCCGGTGCCGATTTCCATCATGTCAAAGCCGCCCATGCTACCGGAGTGCCGGTGTTCTCGCTGCGACATGTGAATTCTTTTGCTACGCAGGACGTGCAAGACGTGCCGGACCTGAAAAAAGAAATGAGCGAGAAAGAGACGTACTGAACCAGTCAAGGCGTTCGTCAAAATCAGCGAAGCTAGAGAATAGTTCGACCGCATTAATTCGGATGCGGTCAGAGCCGTAACTGACAACCTGAGTCGAAGGACGAAAGTCGAGGGTCGAAGGCCAAACCTATCCAGTGGTGACAAAGACAGCAGAGATGGGCCGACGCGTCGGCCCATCTCACCACAGGTTACCGGACGAGTTCAGTTAGAATTATAGCTACAAAAAAGGCCGTCGCGGGGTTGCGGGACGGCCTGCCTATCTAAAGGTTTCTCGCGCTATACCAGCAGGAGCGCGGGCTTCTCAACCAGATCGCGAAGGGCGCTGAGGAATTGAGCTCCGACGGCTCCGTCCACGACACGGTGATCGGCAGAAAGGGTGAGAGTCATGCGCTGGCCAATCACGATCTGATCGTCCTTTACCACGGGCTTTTTCACTGTCGCGCCGACGGCAAGGATCGCGACGTTGGGAGGATTGATGATCGCGCAGAACCGGTCGATTCCCATCATGCCTAGGTTGGACACGCAGAAAGTGCCGCCGGTAAATTCATCCGGCTTCAGTTTCTTTTCCTTGGCGCGTTTGCCGAGTGACTTCGCTTCGGTGGAGATGGCGAAAATCGACTTGGCGTGGGCATTGCGAATGACCGGCGTGATCAGCCCGTCTTCAATCGCCACGGCGAACGAGACATGCGCTGAGCCGAAGTGGCGAACGGCGGTGCCTTCCCATGAGCAGTTAACGGCCGGAACGCGGCGGAGTGCTTCGGCACTGGCTTTGAGAATGAAGTCATTGACCGAAAGTTTGACGCCGTCTTTTTCCAGCCCGCTGTTGAGCTGCTGGCGCAGTTCGAGGAGCGGACCTGCGTCGACTTCGATATCGACGTAGAAGTGCGGAATCTGAGTCTTCGATTCGAGCAGGCGCTTGGCGATCACGCCGCGCATGGTCGAAACAGGAACGACCTTATCTTCCTGAATTGGGCCCGTCTTGGCCGGAACACCCCCGGTGAATCCAGCACCGCTGGCAGCAGTAGGCGCTGCAGTAAACTTGCCCTTGCCCTCTGCGGCAGCGAGTACGTCGGCTTTGACAATGCGTCCACCGGGTCCTGAACCGAGGAGACGGGAGAAGTCTACGCCCTTGTCAGTAGCGACCTTTCTAGCGAGAGGAGAAATCTTTACGCGGCTTCCATTCGTTGACGGAGCGGCAGCGGGAACTGCGGGCACAGAAACGGCCGGAGCCGGTGCAGGTATGGGTTGAGCAGCGATGGGAGCGGGTGCGGGGGCAGCAGCGGCTGGACTAGCTGCGGGCTCTGGAACCGTTTCACCTGGCTTGCCAACTGCAGCGAGCGGGGCGCCGATGGCAACCTGCGAGCCCGGTTGAGCAAAAATCTTCAGCAACGTTCCTTCATAGAACGACTCCAACTCCATCGTCGCCTTGTCGGTCTCGACCTCGGCAAGCATGTCGCCGGATTTGACTGGGTCGCCCTCTTTTTTAAGCCATTTGACCAGCGTGCCCACCGTCATGGTGTCGCTGAGTTTGGGCATATCGATGATTGAAGCCATTTTTTTTAGGAGGAAGGTGAAAGGAGAGAGATGGAAGAATACGAAACGTGAAAGGACTTAGTCCGCACTATTGTTAGGCCATCACTTCGAGCGCCGCTTTGACGATGCGCTGCGGGTTTGGAAGCTGTTCCTTCTCGAGCGGCGGTGAGTAGATTGCCGGAGCATCGATCGCGGAGACGCGCTTGATCGGAGCATCGAGGTCGTCGAAGGCCTTTTCCTGAATAAGGTAGGCGATCTGAGCATCGACGCCGCAGAACGGCTTGTTTTCTTCGACGAGCAAAACGCGGTGAGTCTTACGGACTGAAGCGAGAATCGTTTCTTCATCGAGCGGACGGATCGAGCGGAGATCGACGACTTCGACGCTAATATCGTGTTCTGCCTCGAGCAACTGGGCGGCAGCGAGTGATTGAATCACAGCGCGACCGTGGGCAACGATGGTGAGATCGGTGCCAACTCGTTTCACATCGGCCTTGCCGATCGGTACGATGTAATCATCAGCCGGAACTTCGCCCTTATCTCCGTAGAGGATGGTGTTCTCCATCACGTAAACCGGGTCATTGTCGCGGATGGCCGCCTTCATCAACCCCTTCGCATCATAGGGCGTCGCGGGACAAACCACCTTGATGCCGGGATGGTTGGCGAGAACGTTTTCAGGAGTGTGCGAGTGCGTAGCGCCAACGTTCGTACCGCCGTTGGCCGGCCCGCGAATAACGATCGGACAGTTGATCAAACCGCCGCTCATGTAGCGAACGTTGGCGGCGTTGTTCAAAATTTGGTCGAACGCGACCGAATAGAAACTCCAAAACATGAGTTCCATGACCGGGCGAACTCCGAGCATCGATGCACCGATGCCCATGCCGATGAATCCGGCTTCGCTGATTGGCGTGTCGACGATACGCTTTGGGCCAAATTTTTCTAGGAGGCCTTCGGTAACTTTGTAGGCACCGTTAAACTGGGCGACTTCTTCGCCCATGATTACAACGTTAGGATCGCGTTCGAGTTCTTCAGTCAAAGCTTGGCGGACTGCTTCGCGGTAGGTGAGGACGGGCATGGGAGCTGGATTAAATAATTAAAAAGAGAAAAAGGCTTATTCGAATACGATGCGGCCTTGAGACGTGGTCTTTTCGGAGCGGTTATCTTCCTCCCAGTAGACATCCTTGGTGATATCTTCGATGGTCGGGTAGGGGCTCTGTTCGGCAAAGTCCGCAGAACGATCAGCTTCCTCGCGAGCGGCGGTGTCGATCGCCTGAATGAGTTCGTCCGGCAACACGCCTTCTGCGACCAAATTGTTTTGAAAAACGGTGATGGGATCCTTGGTCCGACGATACTCTTCGATTTCTTCCTTCGTGCGGTAAGTTTGATCGGGATCGGCTACGGAGTGACCGCGGTAACGGTACGTTTTGATTTCGAGAACGGTCGGTTTCGACTCGTTGCGAGCACGCTCGAGCGCGATATTAACCTTGTCGCGGACATCATACAGATCGTGTCCATTAACGGTGTCCCAAGCCATGCCGTAACCCTCGGCACGTTTCGCCAGCGATTCGCCGGCTGAAGAGCGAGGTTGGCTGGTTCCCATGGAATAGCCATTGTTCTCAATGATGACGACTGCGGGAAGATCCCACAATGCAGCGAGATTGTACGATTCGTGAACGGCGCCCTGGTTAACCGCACCGTCGCCCATGAAGGCCATCGCAGCGCCCTTGAGACCCTTGTATTTCAGCCCGTAAGCCAGGCCTATACCGAGTGGGATCTGGCCGCCCACAATGCCGTGGCCGCCCCAGTAGTTCTTGTCCGGAGCGAAAAAGTGCATCGAGCCACCCTTGCCCTTGGAGCAGCCAGTGGCTTTGCCGTACAATTCCGCCATACACTCGTTCATCGACATGCCCACGCCTAACGCATGGCCGTGATCGCGATATGCTGTGATGACATGGTCGTTCTTGCCCATCAACGAGCAACAGCCGACGGCGACTGCTTCCTGGCCGATATAAAGGTGGAGAAAGCCGCCGATTTTGCGGGCTTGGTAAGCGCGCAGACTGCGTTCTTCAAAACGACGGATGCGCATCATCGTCCGGTAAAGGTCGATCTTTTGATCTTTCGTCAGCGCGGCATTGAGCGGTGAAAGGGCTTTAGCCGGGCTTTCTTTTGATTCGATGGTGGCGTTGGATTTTTTACTCACGGTGAAAGGGGGACAAAAGACAGGTGTATTTGGATACGAACTGTTAAACTCAAGGCGAATACGGCCGTTTGACAAGCGAAACCGGGGGGCGGCATCCGCCGCCCGATTCAAGATTCAAAATTTAAGATTCAAGACCAGAAAGGTTAGTCAAACTTCAGCTTGCGCCTTGAGGGATTGATTTCCGCGGAGTCTCTCTTCGACATCGAATCTAAGGCCTATTTTGAAGTAAACGCCGACCCACCTTCAAATCATTTCTCTGCAAGTTCTCTTCACCTTTGGGTACTCCGCGTTCGCTTTCCGTGGGTTTGGACTGATCATTTGCCTGCCTTGCATAGTCCCGGCTAAGCGCCACTTAGCTTTCCCGCGGTGGCGTGACCTGTTCGATTTCGATCTGCAGGGGATAGTCGGGTGAGCAGTTGGCTCGCAACGCGACAAAGCGGTCGCGATATCGGTCGTAGATGGGCCATAGAGCGGTGCGATCGGTGGCAGGTAGGTCGAGTCCGTCAATGGCGTTGCGTGGGAAAAAGCCGAAACGGCCTTCTTCCATGTCAATCGGCAGCTGATCGATGGGGCATTTGCATTGGAAGAGAAACATGAGCCAGTGCGATTGATTTTCGTACGCTTTCTCCGCGATCATGGCGAAAAGATGAAGATCGGCTGGCGTAATCTTTAGGCTGGCTTCTTCCTCCGTTTCGCGTACCGCACACTCAAAAGGCGATTCACCGGTCGCCATTTCAAGCTTTCCACCTATGGGCGTCCACGAGCCGAGGTTGGGCGGTTTGGCACGCAAGAGGAGAAGCTGGTCGCCCGCATGGTTTTGAATAAAAACGAGGACACTTATTTTATAAGTTAAAGAAGACGACATGGCGGTGGAAGCTAGAGCAGGTTGTGGGTCGGAAGAGAGCTTATTTAGAAGGGAAGACGAGGAAGCCAGGAATTATCAGGTGTGGGTCCGTCCATTCCTGTTTTCCGCCTAAAAGACCTTCTGTATAAAAAAATCGCCACGGGGATTTGTCTCGTTTGGATTGTAGGGATGTCGCTCTGGCTGCTTGTTGACGGATTTAACCTCGCTTACCGTTGTTTCCATGCGATCCCGGAACTCACCCGGGCCGATGGATTACCGACCAACGCGATTCACGGGTGGGTGAAGTCGCTCTGGAAGTTGGAAGACAGCGAAAAACCAGCGGCCATTTTGGTGTTTTTCGACCTAGGTGGAGCGCAAGACCGGCTCGCGCTGCATCCGGAGTACAAGGCGCAACGCGAAGAAATGCCTGAAAGTCTGGCCAAACAATTACCCTATCTCAAAGCGGTGACGCGCGCGATGGGATTGGTCGGAATCGAACAGGACGGCGTAGAGTCGGACGACCTCCTTGCCGCCGAGGCGAGGCATCTGGCGACAGCTGGAAATGATGTTTTCATCGTAAGTTCCGACAAAGATTTTGCTCAGATCGTCGACGATCGGATCAAAATGCTTTTACCTCCGCCAACGGCCAACCCGAAATTGGGTTGGCGGAAGATCGACCAGGCAGGCGTGCAAGAGAAGTTCGGTGTGCCGCCGTCGCAAATCGCCGATTATCTCGCGTTGGTGGGTGACACCTCCGACAACATTCCCGGGATCGATGGGGTAGGGCCCAAGACCGCTGCAAAATGGCTTCAACAGTTTTCTAATTTGGAAGGTGTCATCGCGCACGCCCATGAAATTCAACCGGCCCGCTTTCAGGAACCGGTAAAAACGCATGCGGATCGGCTGCGCATGAACTTGAAATTGACGACACTCAATCTGAATTGGCCCGCGCTTCGGATAGAGAAGACGGAGTCGAAACCGGAGGAGCTATTTCGTTTGCTCGAAGAGTTGGAAATGAAATCAAGCCTGGCTGAAGCACGTCTTCGGTATTCTCAGCCCGAGCTGTTTTGAGTCACTTATTATCCCAAGCATGAAATTTCCCCTGTTCGTTATCGCGATCTTCAGCGCGCTTGCTGTGCGGGGAGCCGACCCCATTCAGGATATCGATTATCGCGATATGGTGCTGTCATCCGTAACGGAGCCGACCGAGTTTGTTTTCAAGTCAGATGAGGTATACCGTTCCAATCACGCCTATGCGGCCTGCGTTTACCTCAAAGTCGCTAGTTGGACTAACAACAAAGCCTTCGCCGAACGTGCGCTCGATTTGTTGGATGCGCTGGTAAAATCGGATAAGCGAAGCGACGATTACAATTTAGTTTATCCAGTGCTGGTCGCGTACCGCGACCTCGACGTGCTCGGAATGCTTAATAGCGATTTTAAGAAACGCTTTGAAGAGATTTTACCGAAGGTCTGCGTGAAGCGGGAGCGAGGAGATCATGATCGAGCTGCGCTCAACGCTCAGGGATTGGCCTTAGCTCTCAAGCTATTTCCGAATTCTCCCCAGGCTGGGGTGTGGAGGTCCTATGTGGCGGGCGTCTGGCATGATTGGTACCGTCAGCTCGATACGACTGAAAATGCCACGCAGTACAATGCTGCCTTCTTGAACGCGATTGTAGGGATCGCTTCGATTACGGGCCGTGATATTCAGCTGAAGCGATTTCAAGTTCAGGCCATGTTTCAAAGATATCGTGACCAGATCACACCGGGAGGATTCATGCCTGGCTACGGAGAGTCGGAGCCCTTTGCAAGGGCGGGTCGCTGGGCTCAGGCATTTGAACAGGGTGCGAAAATTTTCCAAGATCCCACGTTGCGCTGGGCGGCCATCAGGCTCGCGCCCTTGCGCCGTCCATCGCCACGCAGTCTAACCCAGGACGGAAATTTTAACGGAATGGTTGATGTTTTCTCGTGGTGTGAAACGGCTGACTGGAAAGATAGTTCACTCGTTCCGCTCGCCCCCGATACGTCCGCTGCACTGCACCAAAAACGGCTGACCGATAACGCTCAGCCTTTGGACGATAAACTAATTCTCGCGCCCAACCGAAATCCGGGTGTTCCGTTTATCCTGGTCGATTTGCTGGGCGGGCAGGCGCCCCGGGGCCAGCCACAGTGGGGAGCGTTGGACTATCTCGAATGGAGAGGCACACCACTGCTGCACGGGGGCGGCGCGGCCAATCGGGCTCCGGAATTCCACAATCTCTTGCTGGTGCGTTCGGCCCAGGATGAATTTCCTATTCCAACAGAACCGTTTAAGGCGAACACCTGGAAAGAGGCGGTGCTGCCGGCACGCGCGCTTCTACCGCTGGTGAATACGGATGACCACAGTCAACCTTTCACCCTGGAGCAGATCACCCTCCGCGTTGAGAGCAAAAAATGGAACATGCTCACACTCGAGGCGCCTCGTTTGCTTAGCCCCGATGGCGAACGAGTGATGAACGGCTTCACCGTACCCGAGGTGGACGAATGGAAGGGGGCGACACGCAACGATGTCATTGGCGGTCACGCAAAGAACACGCGAGCGCTGGGTTTCCTCTGCGATCCGCCTCCGGATGCAACCGGGCGTCGCATTGTTACGATTACACGAAAGATCAACGAATCGTTTAGTCCCTCTGAGTCTTCTGAAATTCGAGTGTGGTGGAAACTTGCCGATGCGAGCCAAGGATGGCAGCGTCCTTTGTCCCTTCGTTTACAAGGTCACGATGCAGTAGGACATGGAGTTTCGGCGGAATGGCAGGTGCCCTTTTTGCAACTGCTGCCGCTCATCAACGCAGTCCGAGTCGATAGTCGCGATGGCGACAGCTTGGGTTATATGTCGTTCAAAGACTGGTTCAACCAAGGCACAATTTGGAATCGAATGATCCTTCTCACGCGCGACGGAATCATTTTCGTCCGCGACGAGCTCATACCTGGAGCCAACACGTCAGGTTTGGTAGCCGGCCCGCTTTGGCATCTCTGGTCTGACTTGGAAAAGGGCGACGGTTGGTTCGATACGGCAGCGGACTCACGCCTACACCTGGGCAAGAGACGGTTATTGGTCTCATTCCCGCCGGCTCTGCGAGATTCGCTCGGTGTGCAAACCTCAACGCTTTGGACGGACAATCAGCCAAATACCGTCTTCGCGCGGAAGATGCTGGAACCGGGCAGACTTCAGGTTTTCTCTACGATTTTAATTCCGCACGAAGAAAACGAAACCAATCGGGATATCGCCGCGGCGATCGAGTGGCACGAACAGCCGGATAGCCCCACCTATGCGGATGTCACCCTGCGTGGCAGAAAGACCACGTTGATGGTTTCGCCGGAAGGAAAATGGTCGGTCAAGCGGGTGAATATACCGAAGCCCGTCCCGCCGGTAACTGCGCCTTCGGCCGTTCCGGCAGCGACCCCATCAGCGCCCGTGACTGTACCGCCCACTTCCGGAGGGAAGTGATCGTCGCGACTCGTTGAAATTGATCGCGAAGCATCGTTCCGACGAGCTCTGCGCTCCTCAAGCCTGCAATTTTCATCTTGGAACGCAGGTCCAGCCTACGCTTTGGTCTTCGTCGCAGTAGCGCGGACAGCGATGGCCTCTTCCGCATTTTTGCGGATGGTTTCCCAATCGTGTTGCTGGATCAATTTGCGCTCAGCGATCCAAGATCCGCCGATGCCGGCAACAAGGGGGCTTTCAAAGTAGGAGGCGACATTCTTAATGTTGATACCGCCGAGAGGCATGTATTTCACGCCGAGGTGTGCGTAGGGCGCGGCCATGGCAGAGAGGTGCTTGATGCCACCGGTGGTCTCGGCGGGAAAGAATTTGAGCAAACGGCAATCGAGTTCGAGCGCACCTTCGATGTCCGACGGCGTCATTATGCCCGGAGCGAAAGGGAGTCCCGCGGAGCGCGCGGCTGAAACAATCTTCGGATTAAAGCCAGGAGCTACGCCGAAAGCGGCACCGGCTTTGACCGTCGCATCGACTTGAGCGGTGGTAAGAATCGTACCGACGCCCGCGAGCATTTCCGGCACCTCGGCGCGAATGATTTTCAACGCATCGAGAGCGGCCGGAGTGCGGAGGGTGAGCTCCATGACTCCGATACCTCCCGCCAACAAGGCGCGTGCGAGCGGAACCGCGTCTTGAGCTGAGTCAACGACCAGCACAGCGACAATACCGCTGCGTTCGATTTTGACCTGAAGATCCAGAGCGAAGGCGGGAGAAAACGTAGACATGGTTTTTGATAGTTATTAGAGCAAAAGGAGGGACGCTAGCTTAAAGGAGAGACAGATCTCTAAGAAATCCTTTCCTGATTAATTCTCACCTCTGTTCAAAAATAAAATAAGGCGGAGGGTAGGGCGGGCCTGCCGTTGGGGATATAGTGATGAAGAACTAAGATTTTACGTAAGCAGATTGCGTCCATCAATCACCAGGTCTTATGCGTTCCGCGTGACGGCGGTCCCTGCGATTTCGCCCCACCTTCGGAAGAGCCGTTCACTTTGCGTCTTGGCGCCTTTGCGCGAGTTTTCAAAGTTCACACACACGTTTTTCTCTCACGTATTCAAACGATAGGCTTGATATCGACCCACGCGCGCTTGGCCGACGACTGGAGGCCCGCTTCGGCGAGCTGCACTCCTTTGGCGCCTTCGAGGAGGCTCCATCGGAAAGGCTCGTCGTTCACGACGTGCTTTAGGAAAAGCTCCCATTGAGTCTTAAAGGCGTTATCGAAGGTCGTGTAGTCTGGAATTTTCTGCCAACCGTCGAAGAACTTGATGGGCTGTTCGATATCGGGATTCCATATTGGGCGAGGTGTCGTTTCTGCGCGCTGAGTCCAGCAATCGCGCAAGCCCGCAACAGCGGAGCCTTTCGTGCCGTCGACTTGAAGGGTCAGCAAGTCATCGCGACGCACGCGAACGACCCAGGAACTGTTAAAATGAAGAATGATATTTTGATCCGTTTCGAAGGTCGCGTAAGCGGAATCATCTGCGGTGCACGTGTAGGGTTGGCCTTTTTCGTCCCAGCGCTTTTCGATATGCGTCGCGCCAAGGCACGAGACGCTCTTTACGTTTCCGAATAGATTATCGATCACGTAACGCCAGTGGCAGAGCATATCTATGATAATCCCACCACCGTCCTCTTTGCGGTAATTCCACGAAGGCCGTTGGGTTGGCTGAAGATCGCCTTCAAACACCCAGTAACCGAACTCCCCACGCACGGAGAGGATCTTTCCGAAAAAGCCCGAATCAATCAGGAGCTTAAGCTTCAGCAGTCCAGGGAGCCAAAGTTTATCCTGAACAACGCCGTTCTTCAGTCCGGCTGCGGTGCATTCCTTGTACAATGCGAGAGCTGTAGCGGTGTCGACGGCTGTGGGTTTCTCGCAGTAGATCGCCTTGCCCGCAGCAATTGCTTTGCGCACATCAGCCGCGCGGCGATCTGTCGTCTGGGAGTCAAAGTAGATTTTGTTGAATGGGTCCTTCAGCGCTGCATCAAGCTCGGTGGTGACGCGGGCCACACCGTTCGCGGCCGCGAGTCCCTTGAGTTTGTCGAGGTTGCGGCCGAGTAAAATCGGATCAGGCATGATCACATCGCCATTCGCCAGTTTGACCCCACCTTGTTTTCGAATGGCGAGGATCGAGCGGATCAAATGCTGATTCGTTCCCATGCGTCCCGTGACGCCGTTCATGATGATGCCGATAGTGTGTTCTTTCATAAAAAAGGAGTCAGGATTTAAGGAGCAAGGAGAGAAGGATATGCCTTAGGAATGAGTGAGGTAGGCGTCTTTAATCTCCGCTAATAATTTGTGCTGATCGGTGGCCCAGAGCCGGTTGGAGAAGATTTCGACTTCATTGAAGCCGCTGAATCCCGTTGCTTCGACCCAGCCTCTGATCTGGCGAATGGGAATGCAGCCTTCACCCATGAGCCCGCGGTCGTTGAGCAGGTCGCCCGTCGGGGTTCGCCAGTCGCAGATATGAAATGCGAACAACGATTTCTCACGACCACACGCTGCGATTTCTTGCTCGAGTCGTTCATCCCACCAAACGTGATACACATCGAGTGCGATTCCGATCCAGGGTGAATTGAGTTGGTGGCACATCGCGCGTGCTTGGCCGACGGTATTCACCGCGGAGCGATCGTCAGCATACATCGGATGCAGCGGCTCGATCGCAAGTTTGACGCCGCAGGCCGATGCATGAGGCAACAGCGTCGCGAGTGCATCGGTGATTTGTTTTCGCACCGAGCTGGGCGGCTTGATCAATACAACGACGATTTTCATCAATCGCCTTGGCCCGACCGTCCGCCGTAGTTGACGAAAAAAAGCCGCCGCGACAAAGCGACGCGATCGAAAGGCCCGCTTCTCGAATCATTTTGCCCGAAGCCGCTACATCGTGGCCTTCGAGCGCTTGCCGCCAAACCGTGATGCCCTTAACTCCCGCGGCAGAATAATTCCGTACTGCCTCGTCCAAAGCCCAGGGCTTGGTTGTGATGGTGTGGATGCAAAGCCTGGAGAAATCGGAAAGTGCTGCGGATTGCATGGCTGAGTTGGGTTAAATTCGAGGGACTACGCTGGTGATCGTTTGCTTTGAATGAACGTGGGCCTCCGGCTTGCGTGGCCGGAGCTCATTTCAAGAAGAATGCGTAGTAGGGCTCTTCACGGGCGATCCGAAGCAGAAGCAAGGCAAGTTCGCGCGCATGATAATCACCCCACATACACGATTCGCCGCACGGTACTTTGCGTCCCTTTGGAATGTAGTCCCAACCATTTGGCCGGTGATAAACGGCGTGAAGGAGGAGGCCCTGATGTTTGGGCGAAGTGGAGAGGTAGGGTTCGCTGAAAAGCGATTTTGCGATGGTAAGTCCGGTCGCCAAATAACGAGCGCCCAACTTGGCTTGCTTTTGACTCTTCAGATAATTTCCGAGTCGAATGTACCCTTGGGCTGCAATCGCGGCGGCGGAGCTGTCAACCGGTTCGTAATCGTTGAATGGTTCGGCGGACCGGTCGAGGTAGTTACCCATCTGCGCGAGTCCCGGGGCGCCCGTGTCCCAATACGGAATTCCGTCTAACGGCGTATTTTCGATAAAGAAGTCGGCCGTTGCGGTGGCGGTCTCGAGGAAACGCGCGAGGATTTTTTTCTTTCCGCCGTAAGCCTTGAACTCCGTTTCCGGTAAGGTCTGCAGAAACTCCAATTCCTCCGCGTAACCGCAAAGAATCCAAGCCAACCCGCGCGTCCAGGTGGAGAAAGGCGTATAACCTTGCTGCGTGCTGGGGCAACGGTACGAGCCGTCGTTCGTATTAAAGATCGATTCGTGCGCGACGCGTCCGCGAACGTCGTAGAAATCTCGGCCGGCACCGAAATATACGTTGTATCGAGCAGTTGTCTCGGCGTGTTTGAAAATCCGATCGACGAGCGAAAATTTGCGATCGCGCTCGCCCATCAAAGCATGTCCGAGTTGATGCCCCACCGCCAAGGAGCGCAGCGAGCGAATAGTGTCGGCGAAGAGGGAGTGCGGGCCGTTAAAAGAATAGATATAACCGAGATTCTCGGGAAGGTCGGTCCAGCGGGCCGCCTGCACCGCTCCGCTGACTTTCAATGCGATTTCATAGAAATCCACTTCGCCTCTATCGGCAGATATTTTTCCTTCCCGCGCGAGTCGCAGTAGATTGCCGTAGGTGGAGACATTATTGAATCCATGGTCGTGCACGCCGATGTGGCTGACGTGGCTCGCCATGTATTTGAGTGTACCGGAGCGGCCGATTTCCAAAGCTTGGGAGTCATCCGTAGCATCGAATTGCAGAATGGCCGAACCGAACTGAAACCCCTGAGTCCATTCGGTCCAGCCGCGTGAGGTATATTTTCCCGCAACCGTGAAGACCGGTGTGCCGTGCGCAGGATTCCAGGTCTTCTGGAGTCCGTGGATCTTTTGCGCTGAAAGTTCGAAGAGGCGTTCCGCGGGACCGCGGAGATCTTTTGGGGTGAGCGATGTATCGATGCGAATCATGAGAAGAGAGAATCGAAATTGAGTGAGTCGGTGCTGACCGCGCGTCTTTGCGGTTAGAGCCGGCGGATATTGAATCCGCCGTCCACGGGGATCACGGCGCCGGTCGAGAATGGAAAATGCCCCGCGATGATCGAACGCACGGCGAGTCCGACATCCTCCGGTGTGCCCCAGCGCATTTGTGGAACGAGGCCCTGCGCCAAAAGTGCATCGTATTTTCCTTTCACGCCGGCAGTCATATCGGTGGCCATAATTCCCGGCCGAAGTTCGACGACCTGAATGCCATCGGCGGCCAGCCGTGTCGCCCAAAGTTGTGTGGCCATCGCTAGACCTGCCTTGGAGATGCAGTAGTCGCCGCGAAGGATGGAGGCAGTGTCGGCGGAAATGGAGGTTACAAAAATGATTTTAAAACCACCTGGAAGAACCGGCTGGGGTTTTTGCGTCAGCCAATGACGCGCCACCCGTTGTGTCAAAAAATAGGGGCCTTGCAGATTCGTTTTGATGAGTTCCTCAAAGGACTCTTCCGTAGCTTCCGTGATGTCGGCGCGAACCTTGGGCGCAATGCCTGCGTTGTTGACGAGCGCGTCGAGCCGACCGAAGTGACCGAGCGTTTCGGCAACCAGGCGCTCTCGATCAGATTTCGAGCTGATGTCTGCTTGAATCGGGAAAAACTTCTGTCCGGGGCTTTTGGCCGTCTTTTGGCAGAGGCCGACGGTTTCCTCCGCTGCGGTGCGGTTGCCCGCGTAGTTGATGGCGACTGAGCAGCCTTGTTCGGCGAGTTGGAGCGCGATGCCGCGACCAAGTCCGCGACCGGCGCCAGTCACAAGCACAACGGGGATAACAGGGGAGTCACTCATTGCGAACGGAGTGTACACCCAAATGTAGGAAATGGTGAGGATTTTGTCGGTGCAAATTAGCACAAAATCGACTTAGGTCTTGTGCTAATCATGCGTCGATTTCGCTCCCTTCTTATCAATAACGTCAATCTGCGGATGCCAGGGTTGGAGGTGATGACGCTGGCCGCACATCGGCACCTTACCGAAATCGCCTCGGTCAGTCTCCATCGGCACAAATGGAGTCAGGCGATTTTGTATCTGAGCGGAAGCGGACGGCAAACGCTTCAGCACATCAAGGCACGGATCGAACCGGGAGCGCTCGTGGTGGTACCGCCGGGAGTGACGCATTCCTTCGAGCGTTCTGGCGGGCGAGCACCGCTTTGCCTGTTAATCGATTTCCGCTTGAGGAACGCTCGAGCGCGAAGGGCGGCGGTGATCAGCTTGAGCCGTTCTGAACTCGTGCAACTGCGTCAGGATCTCGCTTATCTGTTGCGCCTGCAGTCCGGTGCAGACGGAGCGCTGCGCTGCGAGAGCGCGGCCTTGGTTCTGCAGATTCTCATCGCGCTTCTGCGCGCAGCCGGATGGCTGGAACGCGAGCTGCCCACCGCAGAAAGCAGATCGGGCAGGGCTATTTTGGATTTATTGGGCAAAGTCGAGGTGGCTAACCCGCTTGCCGAAGTGATCCATAAAAGTGGCTATCAGCGGGACTACCTGAACCGTCTAGTTAAGAAAGAGACGGGCGTGACGCTCGGTCAGTATCGAACCCAGAAGAGATTGAGCCAGGCGAAGCGCCTATTGAGCGAGAGCGTCCAGGTTGCGAATGTGGCAACCGCGGTGGGCTTACCGGATCAAAGTTATTTTGCACGCTGGTTTCGACGCCAGACCGGACAGACTCCGTCTACTTGGGCACGACAGAGACACTGAAAGAATTTATGATTGTAGCGGAGTAAGATGTAGCCGACGCCGTGGACGGTGCGGAAGGCGGAAATATCCAGCCCGTGGGTCTTTTGGAAGAGGTCACGGATCTTGACGATGTATTGATCGAGCGACCGGCTGCGGATGTCAGCATGGACACCCCAGACCGAATGGATCAGGGCTTGCCGAGTTACGACGACACCGGGGTTGGCGTTGAGGTAAGACAGAATACCAAGTTCTTTGCGGCCGATTTTGGTTACGGCGCCATCGGGAAAGGTGGCTTCGAGCCGGGCCGGATCGACCTTCACTTCACAAAAGGTGAACGGTTCATCGCTGACCTGAGCGTTCTTTGTGATCTTATTGTCGTCCTTAACTTCGGCGCGACGCAGTACGGCGCGGATGCGGGCAACGAGTTCAGGATAGCTAAACGGCTTCGTGATGTAGTCGTCGCCGCCCATGTCCAAGGCTTTAACCTTGGCGTTCTCCAAGGTGTTGCCGGTAAGAAAAATCGTTGGGATCGTGATATCGTGCTTCTTGAGCTCGTCCATCAGAGCAAAGCCGCTCTGATCGGGGAGCGTAACGTCCAAGAGCATCAGATTGGCAAAGTTGCGCTGAAGGAAGCTCAGCGCCTGCGAGCCCCGGTAGCAGATTTGGGTCTGCATTTCAGCTAGTTCGAGATGCTGGCTGATCAATTTGCAGATCTCGACATCGTCCTCGACTACGAGGATCAGCGGTTGCGGTTGTGAACTCATACAGTTGGGTCAGGCGTGATGCGTTAAAATGGCCGGTTGAGCGGCTAAGGGTTTAAATGAACGCCCCATTGCAGGTTGTTTTTTACAATTAATACGATCGATTTGTCAAAGAGAACCTAATCGGACATAGTAAAGTGGGTGCCGGTCTCCTTTATGCTAGGGGCACAATAGCTTTTGGCTTGAGTGTTGGTTCGGCGCGTAAAGGGTGAGCGCGTGTCTGAAAAACCACCCATTGTGATGCTCGGGTTACCGAAAGGCAGTCTCGAGGAATCTACTATAAATCTTTTTGCCAAAGCCGGCTTTAAGATCACCACGAACTCACGTTCCTATCGTCCTTCGATCGACGACCCTGAGCTCGATGGACGCTTTATTCGCGCCCAGGAAGTGAGCCGCTATGTGGAACATGGTTTCTTCGACTGTGGATTGACCGGCTACGATTGGGTTCAAGAGAACAACTCCGACGTCGTCGAAGTGTGCGATTTGATCTACAGCCGGGCCTCCATGCAAAAGTCGCGATGGGTTCTGTGTGTTCCGGAAAACTCGCCGGTCAAAACGGCAGAAGACTTGGCGGGCAAACGTGTCGCGACCGAGCTCGTCAATACCGTTAAACGCTACTTTGCGGCCAAGAACGTGATGGTCGAAGTCGAGTTTTCCTGGGGCGCAACCGAGGTGAAGGTTCCCGATCTCGTGGATGCAATCGTCGATATCACCGAGACCGGAAGTTCGCTTCGCGCAAACAAGCTCCGGATCGTCGATACGCTTCTCGAAACGAACACCAAGTTGATTGCCAATAAGAATAGTTGGGCAAATCCGGTGAAGCGGAAGAAAATCGAGCAAATTGCCCTCTTGCTAAAAGCGGCGCTCGAAGCCGAAACCAAAGTAGGTTTGAAGCTCAACGCTCCAAAGTCCGCTCTCCATCCGATCGTGAAAACGGTTCCCTCGCTTCGGAATCCCACGATTTCACCTTTGAGTTCACCTGATTGGGTCGCGCTCGAAACTATTATTGACGAGAGCGTCGTGCGCGAAATCATTCCGCAGCTGAAAGCACTCGGAGCGGAAGGGATCGTCGAGTATCCTCTCAACAAAGTTGTTTATTAAAAACAACGTGCATCGCTTGCGCGCTGGGTTCGTTTTCTCACTTTCACGTCCATGAAAATCACTCTCGGTCTTCTTCAACACGCCTGCGAAGGGAGTCCAGCGGCCAATCTCAAAAAGACGCTCGCTCTGGCGGAGCGCGCCGCCAAGCAGGGTGCGAAGATTATCTGCACGCAGGAGCTCTTTCGCTCACAATATTTCTGCCAAAACGAAGACCACGAGAATTTCAAATTGGCCGAGGCTATTCCGGGACCGAGCACAAAGGCGTTTCAAAAAATCGCCAAGAAGTACAAGGCGGTGATCATCGCTTCGCTTTTCGAAAGACGTGCATCTGGTCTCTACCATAACACGGCGGTGGTCATTGATGCCGACGGCTCGTTGCTTGGGATCTATCGGAAGATGCACATTCCGGACGATCCGCTTTACTACGAGAAATTTTATTTCACGCCGGGCGACACCGGGTTCAGGGCATGGCAAACAAAGTACGGCAAGATCGGAGTTCTGGTTTGCTGGGATCAATGGTATCCCGAGGGCGCGCGACTCACCGCTCTTCAAGGCGCAGAAATTTTGTTCTATCCCACAGCGATCGGTTGGCATCCCAAGGAAAAAGAGGAATACGGTACAAATCAACATGGCGCTTGGGAAGTGATTCAGCGTTCACATGCCGTGGCCAACGGTTGTTACGTCGCGGTGACCAATCGCGTAGGAGTGGAAACGCCCATAGGCGGCGATGGAATACAGTTCTGGGGACAAAGTTTTGTGGCTGGCACGAGCGGCCAGATCCTCGCGAAGGCAAGTGTCGATAAAGAAGAAATTCTCCTGGTGCCGATCGAGTTGGATAAGGTCGATGTCACACGGACTCACTGGCCGTTCCTTCGCGATCGCCGCATCGATGCTTACGGCGATCTCACCAAGCGGTTTATTGACTGAGCATGGTGAGCGGAGGGCAGAGTGGCGCTTAGCGTTTTTTCTGCGCCGTTCTCCCCGCGGGCATCACGTTATTTTTCATGAAGAAGACTCCTTCCAAGTTGGGTTTCCGCATGCCGGCGGAATGGGAACAGCAATCAGCCGTGTGGCTTTCCTGGCCTCATAATAGAGAATCCTGGCCGGGCTGTTTTCGTCCGATCCCCGGCATGTTTGCCGGCATTGTCGCCAAGATCAGCCGTTTCGAAAATGTGCGGGTTAATATCGCGGAGCCGTTGCAAAAACGCGCGTGGGGGCTCGTGGCCAAAGCGGGCGCAGATCTGTCGCGCGTTACATTTTACGATCACCCTACAAACGATGCATGGTGTCGGGATCACGGTCCGATCTTCGTGAAAAACGACAAGACCGGCGAGGTCGCGTTGACCGATTGGCGGTACAATGCATGGGGTGGCAAATATCCTCCGTTTGATCTCGATAACCAAATTCCACCAAGCATCGGAAAAGTGCTCGGATTGCGTCGCTTCGAAAACGATATGATCTTGGAAGGCGGTTCGATCGACGTGAACGGTGAAGGGTGGCTGCTCACGACCGAGGCCTGCTTGCTGAACAAGAACCGAAATCCCGATCTTTCGAAAAAAGAGATCGAGCAGAACCTCCGTGATTTTCTCGGTGTTCACACCATCCTCTGGCTCGGCGATGGTATTATCGGAGACGACACGGATGGGCACATTGACGATCTCAGTCGGTTCTTCCGGTCGGATGGAATTGTGACTGTGATCGAGCGTAACAAGCGCGATAAAAACTATCCGATCCTCCAGGAAAACCTGGAGCGCCTTTATTCACTTCGCACGCCTGGGGGAGAAAAATTCAAGATTGTCGAGCTTCCGATGCCGAAGCCCTGTTTCTGCAAGGGACAGCAAATGCCGGCGAGCTATGCAAATTTCCTGATCATCAACGGAGCGGTGCTCATGCCTGCGTTTCGCCAGCCGCGTCGTGATCGCGAGGCCGCGGAAGTACTGGCCGACTGTTTCCCCGGCCGTGAAATCATTTCGATCGATTGTTTGGAGATGGTTTGGGGCTTAGGCACATTACACTGTCTCTCGCAACAGCAGCCCGCCTGATATTTAGAGGCTTCTTTCATTGCCCGTTTCATTTTTGTCCTAATAATCGGATAAGTTCCACTTCATGAAATCCATTTACCGTTCCGTCGGTGTACTGAGCTTAGCGTTGTTGGTGTTGAGTGGCTGTGAATCGGTGAGCGAGAGCGTGTCGAGTTCTTTGACATCCCAATCTCTTCACGACCGCTTCATTGCGGTGCCGCCCAAGACGCACGAGATCACCACCGATGTGCGCAGCGCTTACGCTGCGGCTTTGGACACCGCTAAGGCGATCGGGTATCATTTTATTGGTGGAGGTCCAGCCCAGGGGCGATTGGAACTTTTATCCCAAGTTGAACAGAGTGCCGCTTTGAAAAGCGCCCAACAGGTTGCGCTGAGTCTTAAATTCTCCGATCTCGGTAATGGCCAGACCCAGGTTTCATTGCTGGTCAGGCGAATCGACGAAACCGAAATGGGTTCCTCCGTGCCATTGAAGACGGAAACGCAACTGCGGGATAGCCCGATCTACCCGGCGTTTTTTGCCGAACTGGATCGGCAAGTGAAGTTGGTCGCGACGACGTCAAAGTAAGTAGCTTGGCCCGATACAGACCTCGGCGGGGTCGTGTGGGAGCGCAGGCCGCCTGGCCTGCTGGGTTAAAGGAAAATGCCAGCCAGCGGCCTGCGCTCCCACATCGCTATTCCAGGCGCGCTCTAGCATTCCGCCTATTACCCATATTTACGAAAAGCCAGTCGGGTAAGGCGGAGCAAAACGAAGCTCCTGGGACCTTTCCACCTTGAGCCTTTCTCCAACGTATTTGGGTAGGTCGTTGTAAGGTTATAACTTCCAAATTTACAAAAGTGGCATAGCTAGCCTTACAACGTGGGCTGCGACCCATAGGGGTGTGTTTTCGAAATAACTCGCGCAAAGGCGCGAAGACGCAGCAGAGAAAAGAGCGGAGGTAGGGCCGGACTCAGCGAGTCCGCCCTACCTTAAAGCCCTTCGGCTTTGCGCCTTCGCGCGAACCATTCCGTTTTCTCCTCAAAGATCGCACATTTATTTCAAAAACACGCCCTAGCCGTTTTATAACTGAATCGGTAGCCCTATTTCGATGATCTGGGAGGGAATGATCTTATAATAATCTTTCGCTGGGCGGGCATTCCGGCTGAGGAAGGCATAAAAGTTTTTCTGCCATTCCCACATCTTCGCATTGCCTCCGGAGAGGATCATTTCGCGGTTAAAGAAGTACGTCGCGTCGGTTGGCTTGATCGGTACGCCTGCTTTCTTGATCTCTTCAACCAAAGCGCTTACGTCGGGCGATTCCATATACCCATATCGGCCGAGGGCGCGCCAGACACCGTAACCGATTTCGCTGACCGTGAGCTTGTCGATCGCCGGAACGGAAGGGATTTCGTCGGTGATGATGCTCAACAGAACCACGGTTTTGTGAAGGCACTTGTTGGCCTTAAGGTGGTGTAAAAGGGCCAGCGGAGTGCCGTGCGGATTTCCGGCCATGAAAATTGCGCTGCCGGGTACTCGAACCAAATGAGGGCTACGGGCGATGCACGACAGCTCGTCTTCAGTGACATCGTTCGAGTAAACTTTGGAGAGGATTTCATTTCGTCCTGTTTTCCAGGTGTGCATGATCGCCAAAATACCTAGGGCGATCGCCAACGGGAACCAGCCGCCATCGATGAGCTTTTCGATGTTAGCGCCGAAGAAGGCCAAATCGACGATCAGGAAAGCGCCGCAAACCGAGATTGCTTTCCAACGCGGCCATTGCCACCGCCTCACGACCACGAGGTAAAATGCCACGGTCGTTACGGCCATCGTACCGGTCACCGCAATACCGTACGCGGAAGCGAGGCGTTCGCTTGAACCGAAGCCGAGCACGGTCGCGAAGCAGCCGATGGCGAGGGCCGCATTCACCAGAGGTAAGTAAATTTGGCCTGAGTGTTCAGCGTTGGTGTAGGTGACTTTTAGGCGCGGAAAATAACCCAGTTGGATTGCCTGCCGGGTCAGAGAGTACGTTCCCGAAATCAGGGCCTGACTAGCGATCACGGCGGCGGCGATCGATAGAATGGTCAACGCCAGACGGGGGATTCCAGCGGGCGCCAAAGCGAAGAAGGGATTATCGATGTGTCCCGGATGAGAGAGCGCATAAGCCCCTTGTCCAAAATAGTTCAAAATCAGGCCGGGGAACACGACCAAGTACCAGGCGATTGCGATGTAACGTTTCCCAAAATGTCCCATATCCGCATACAACGCTTCGGCGCCGGTGATCGCCAAAACCACCGAGCCTAAAATCAGCGAAATCTGCCGTGGGTGGGCATAAAGCAGGTCGAAACCGTAGACGGGACTCAGCGCGCGAAATACTCCTGGATTTTTAACGATATGCCAGATGCCAAGCCCGGCGAGGGTAAGAAACCACACGAGCATGACGGGTCCAAAAAGAATGCCGATTGCTTGCGTGCCTTTGTGCTGAAGCCAGAAGAGCCACGCTAAAATCACGCAGGCGATAAGCACAATTTCAGTGGTGGTGATAGATGGGAATACATCCTTAAAGCCTTCCGCAGCGCCCAAGACTGAGATTGCCGGGGTGATGATGCCGTCGCCGTAGAGCAGCGCTGCACCGAGCAGAATCATAATGATGATAAATCCGAGCCGTCGGGTCCGGCGTACATCGCGGGATGCTTGAATCAGTGCCAACAGCGCGAATATGCCCCCTTCGCCGCGGTTATCGGCACGGGTCACGTAGTACAGGTATTTAACGCTCACTACGAAGAACAGCGACCAGAAGATCAGCGACAGCACGCCGAGTACGCCCGTGCTCTGTTCCTCGACGGGCAGGCGCGCCAAGCATTCACGCATCGTGTACAGCGGACTGGTGCCGATATCGCCAAAGACGACTCCCAGCGCGCCGAGGCATAAACCCGCTTGCGCGAGGCGCGGGGAAGAAGTCTGGTGAGTTAACATGTGGAAGCGTGTGCCGACGAGCTGGTTAAGCAAAAGCCAGGGTTGACCGGACAGCATTACGATCCTTCCTCCGACCTCCAAGCAGTTTCTCCGGTATCGGAAAAACGGATTGAGAGTCTGTGGTTTCTTGTTAACGAACGGCCTTTTCTACGCCTATGGCTTTCAAAAACCACATAAGAAGTTGCGCAAGCAGGGGTTGCTACTAGCGTTTTCGCTTTATGAAACCCGCCTGGAAAACGGTTAAGACGTACAAGGACATCCTCTATCACAAGACTGACGGCATTGCCAAAGTGACCATCAATCGGCCTGAAAAACGGAATGCATTCCGTCCTCAAACCGTATCCGAAATGTACGACGCGTTTTCCGACGCGCGCGAAGATCAATCGATCGGCGTCGTTTTGTTGACCGGCGCGGGTCCGCACACGGACGGCAAATATGCATTTTGCGCAGGCGGAGACCAAAGTGTGCGCGGTCACGCGGGCTACGTGGGGGATGATGGCGTGCCGCGGCTCAATGTGCTCGACCTTCAAAAACTGATTCGTTCGATACCCAAGGTCGTTATCGCTTTGGTTGCCGGCTATGCGATTGGCGGCGGACATGTGCTGCACTTGGTGTGCGACCTTACCATTGCGGCCGACAATGGGATTTTCGGCCAGGTCGGTCCCAAAATGGGCAGTTTTGACGGCGGATTTGGTTCAAGTTATCTAGCCCACATCGTGGGTCAGAAAAAGGCCCGCGAGATTTGGTACCTCTGTCGTCA
>WNFI01041393.1_pt1 | contig 29681 bp, 60 predicted proteins | sample 5400471 | NCBI WGS metagenome assembly WNFI01 (sample SAMN13153348, study PRJNA577476) | soil metagenome | isolation source: 100 cm saprolite on Douglas fir-dominated hillslope | place: USA:California | collected 2013-09-17
CTTGCTTTTCGCCGGCTACGTAGCGGACGATGATCCAGGCCTCCTCACTCGGAAGCATTAGTCTCTCCAGAAATTCTGGAAGCGCTCCGGCGACAAGTCCGTGTAGCGCACCGTATGCTGGATGTTCTTGTGGCCAAGATAGTGCTGCAGGGCACGCGTATCGTGGCCGTCATTGGCAAGCTTGTAACCGCAGGCATGACGCAACATATGCGGATGGACCGAAAACGGCAACTTGGCCTTTTTACCCAGCCGCGTGACCAAGTGCTGAAATCCCGACTCGCCCATCGGTGCGCCGCGATCGCTCACAAATACGTAACGGCCGCTTTCTTGTTTTTTCTTCAAGCGCCCCAGAGCGCGAAGCTCGTCCGCGCCCAAGGGATGCGTGGTGTCTACGCCGCATTTGGCGCGAACCACAAGAATGGTCGCGGCAGACAAATCGATCTGATCCCAGCGCAGCAAGCGCACTTCCGAGTTGCGCAGCGCGTGCCGGTAGGCCATAAGAATCATGGTGCTGTCGCGCAGCCCGTAGCGGTTGCCGCGGGCGGCCTTGATCAAGGCCTCGACCTCTTTGGGGGTGAGATATTCACGGACCCGATAATGTTTGTTTGGTTCGCGCATGTCCGGGTTATAGTCATTTCCCGGACAGTTGTCAAGACCACTTTTAGGCGCCTAGCTCAAAGGAAGAGCGCCTGCTTTACACGCAGGAGGTTGAGATATCGTAATTCTCGGCGCCTACCAACTCCGTGCCTTTAGCTCAGTGGAAGAGCACTACCTTGACATGGTAGGGGTCCGATGTTCAATCCATCGAAGGCACACCATCTAACGCTAGGGAGCCCGAATGGCGAGGGCCTCGGCCGATAACCGAGTGACAGAAGGTTCGATACCTTCCTCTAGCACCAAACACAGAAGGAAACTTAACTCATGCGCAAGTACGACGGCTACAAGACGCTTAACCAAGTCATGGCCGAGCTTTCGCCCGAGCAGCGCAAGCAGGTCGAAAAGCGGACCAAGGAACTCATCGAGGAAGTAGAGAAACCGGTCAACGGACCGGTCACTCTAGCGGCGAGGAGCGCGGACTTTTAATCCGCTGTCGTGAGACCATCGTGGGTTCGAGTCCCACCCGGTCCCCCAATTTCACAGTCCCCATGGGCCTCGGCTAGTGGATCTAGCTGTCAGAGACGACGGTCTTGCTAGGCGGGATTGTCTGCTACCGAGTGTTCCATCGGATGCTTAGCTCAGTAGGTAGAGCCGCGCACTCTTAATGCGTAGGTCCGGGGTTCGAGCCCCCGAGCATCCCCCAGTTTATGCGGGGTCGAGTTGCGCAAGTGGCCATGGTAACGGTTGCGCGATGAGTGAAACGGAAACGTTTCCCCCTGCTCCAATTTTTGCGTCTGTAGCCCAACTGGCAGGAGGCGCTTCCTTGAGGTGGAAGACAGTCCGCGTTCGAATCGCGGCAGACGCACCATGCGGGTGTAGCTCAACGGTGGAGCACCCGGTTGTCAACCGGGAGGTCGGGGGCTCGACACCCCCCATCCGCGCCAATTATTCTTCGGGGTGTAGCTCAGGCTGGTAGAGTCCTCGGTCCGGAGCCGAGTTGTCGCAGGTTCGATTCCTGTCACCCCGACCATCTTCCCAGGTTCCTTTCTTGCCCTTGTAGCGCGAAACCAGCGGCCGCGCCGACTTGATCATGTAACGACCTATGGCCGAGCACACCGCGTTTTCAATGTGCTCGTTTGAGCAGCGGATATGATTCGGAATCTCGCATGCTTTGTCAAAGAAGGTGATCTTGGCGACGTGCTCGGTGAGACCAATCGGCCCGTTGCCACCGCGGTGGGCTGAGACTCGTAAGGTATGAGGGCGTCCCGGCCAGCCGAAATAGCGCGTCTCGGAATGCTGTGATTGGTAGCGAAGCTCGAAACCCGCCTCAAGCAACATCTTTGCGGCCTGTTCACAGGCATCAAAAATGTTGATGCGCAGCTTAACCGTGTTTTTTCTGGCCATCATTGTCACCCTAAGAATAAAACTCACGGCCCGTCCCGGCGGCTTTGTGGAATGCCAAGCGCGGCTTTGCTTGACTCGGAATGCCGAGTGTTCACAACTGACAGTAAGCGGGACCTGTCCAAGGCATTCACCGTGAGGCGGCCCCTCCCGGAGGCTTACGAGGTGTCGAGGTCCCATCATTTGCCGTGAGCGGGACCGGCACAGGACACCTACCGCAAAACTTATCTATCACATCTGCGCGTGTAGCACAATGGCGGTGCCGGCCGCTCATAACGGTCTGGTTGTCGGTTCGATTCCGACCGCGCGCACCACAAAGGAACCGTGTCGTGCTCGTCTCTCATGCTGACTTCATCGATCTTGACCCCGAGCCGATACTGCGCTTCACCATCAAGGGTGCGCCGCACAAGCGGTTCCTCGACAAATATCCTATCATAACGCGGGAATACCGCAAGCAATTGTTGGAGGCCTGCGAAGAGGTCGGTATCCGCACTCCAATTGAGCGGCCCATTAAGTTGTCCGCCCATTTCGTGGACCCGACCGGTCCCGACCTCGACAACCTGCTCACGGCCCTGTTCCGGGCGCTCGACGGCCGGTCCCGGCACGGCGTCCTTGCCGACGACGAGCTTATCCACTCGCTCGGCGCGGTGGACAAGATGTTTAACCGTTAACCCCTTGCCAGGAGCCAATCATGCTCAAGAAGGAAACCGCTGAGCTTCAATAGCGCACTTCCGCGCTAGTGGAGAACTCAGATGGCCGAAGTCAAGGCCAAACAGAAGGCCAAAAAGACCAAGAAGCACCGCAAGCACGGGCGCTCCAAGGTCTACTGCACTCGCTACGCTCTTTCCCGGCGCCGCGAGCACAACAAGATCCGCCGCCTCAAAAAGCACCTCGCTCGCTTTCCCGCGGACAAGGTGGCGGCGACCGCCATGGGGCTTGCCAAAGCCTCGGTTGGCGGCTAATATGACACTGGGTGCCGCTTTGTTTAGGTTCTCATCGGCCCTCCTCGACAGGGCCATTGGTCCATCCTGGACCACGCTTTTGGTGAGAATGAGCCCTGGGTGACCTTGGCTTAGGGCGGCACCCACCCTACATACCAGATTATGGCACAGCAATACGAAGTCAGATTCACCGAACTGGGTGCCGCCTTCGCTAAGGCGAAGATATCGCTTGCCGCCGTCGAAGAGCGCGCTCGCGCCGAGATCGCCGAATTGGGATGCGGATGCGAGGATAATCCTGTCGAAAATCTTATATTCCACACTTTCAAGCTAGCGGGGGTTGAATTTATCTGCTATCCTAAGAATGGTGCTATTGAGGTCGATACCTGTTCGCGCGAAGAACTCGAACCGATAAAGGGCGGCCGTTTTGCTGGTTATAAACCTGTGATACCAACTCCGGACAGCGAACGATGAAACATACCTTGCTTGTGATTTCGCTGATCATGTGCTTCTTCAGCCATGATTTGGAATCCGTTACCCATCGGATCTGCTTCTACGAGTGCCTGGACTCGCTGACCGCGATCACCATTCCACTCACGCAGATTTGTCCCTTGAGCATTGAGGGAGATCTGCTATAATGCTACAGCTTTACGAATCGCCGCGCGATCTCAGACTGTTGAAGGCGTGGCTCGATGCCGCCGAAGGGGCTCGTCCGCTATGTCAGAACACAAACGCCCTCGACCGCCGCGTAAATCAACAGAGACTGGCCTGGATTCTCCAGGTTCTCGCGGGCAGGTAGACGATATGCTGCTGTTACGCTTAGCAGGCTGTGCCGTCTCCAGCAAGCTCGGCATGGCCGATCAGGGTTTCCCCGCTGCCATGCACCGGCTGCTGGCGCTGGGGTTCGTCAAGGTTGCCGACGGGGGCCGCGGCTACATGATCACCGACAAGGGGGCCACTTATCTTGAAGACTACGAGGTCAAGAAGCGCCTACGGCGTTTGTGAGCAGTCAGAGGAGCACACAAAATGACGTGCAAGGAACTTGATCTAATCGGGGCGACCTGTGATCACCATTACACGGTTAGTGGCGCAATATTCATTGCCGGGATTGCGATCCTGCTGGCGTACATTTGCTTTAGTCGTGCGCGTTGATAAGACCAGACAAACCAAAGGTCCCGTAGCTCATGGTCATCGAAAGGACTCTCGCAGAGGCAATCGAAGATGCAGAGCGTACGCTACAAACTTGGTTTCGCGTTCATAAGGAGCTTGATGAAGGCAAGCCGTGGGCCGAAATCGACAACGGCTGGCGCTGTCGCGCGACCGGCTATGGCTCGTGGTGCGCATACATGCAACAGCGCATGAAAAATCAGTTGTACGATATCATTCTTTGCTATCGTCATGGCCCGGATGCAGGCAGCACTGATAGGCAATCAGATCCAAAATAAGGTCCCGTAGCTCAATGGATAGAGCCCCGCCCTCCGAAGGCGAAGAATCGGCGTTCGAATCGCCGCGGGATCGCCAAATATGGAACCGTGGCCGAGAGGCTTAAGGCACCACATTGGAAATGTGACATAGGGGCAACTCTATCGAGCGTTCGAATCGCTCCGGTTCCGCCAACATGACATACAACCTTTTTCTTGACGATGAGCGCGACCCTCCCTTCCCTCGGGATGAGTGGTGTGTTGCGCGTTCCTCAGAAGAGGCTATAGAGATTATTCGCCAACACGGGCTGCCAAAGTTTATGTCACTCGATCACGATCTTGGTGGCGACGACACCGGCATGAAATTTGCTCATCTGTTGATCGACTATTGTCTTGACAGTGAGCCGCGTCCGCTTCTAAATACAGATTATGAGGTGCATAGTCAAAACCCAGTTGGGAAAGCTAACTTGCTGGGTCTTTTGGATCAGTTCTTTAGAGGATCATTCGCCTAGGATAGCGACATGGGTGACATTGTTCTAATCCGAAACTGGCGCACGGGCGAAGAGCGCCCGAAGAATTCCGATACCGCCGTCGATGCCGTGGCCGAGGCTTGGGCATCTCTCGATGGTAAATATGATCACTACGAACGCGAACGCGAGCAAGCTAAGCGCGACGGACGCCTCAACCGTGACCTCCACGGTTATACCGGCCACTACGAAGGATATCAAGTCGAGGCCGAGGAATTGATCGCTCGCATCGAAAAGCGCGGATTTGTCATCAAGAGAAAAGATGATGCTTCGTGAAGATGGAGAGATGGCCGAGCGGTTGAAGGCACCGGCTTCGAAACCCGGCATACCTGCAAGGGTATCGTGAGTTCGAATCTCACTCTCTCCGCCAAGTCGAAGGAAAAGCCAAATGCTGCCGATGAATAACCACGGGAACTGGTTCCGTCGGAAAAAGATTTTGGAGGCCTATATCAATGGCGTGCGGTGTAAAGTGATCGCCATTGATCATCGCGTCAGCCCCAATTATCCAAGCATCTTGGCCAAACGTTACGGTGTCAAGATGCGCAACCGGCGACACAAATGAGAAAGAAAATAGAGCACGCCATTGCTTATTTTAAGCTCATGGCATTCATGTGGCGTTGGTACAAAGATACACACTGGAAAAAATGGTGATCAGGAAGGGTGGCCGAGTGGCTGATGGCGGCGGTCTTGAAAACCGTTGAACGGCAACGTTCCGGGGGTTCGAATCCCTCCTCTTCCGCCACTTGCGATCCCAAGCGACTCGTGCTACATGAGGCGCTGGGTATCGCTACCTATTCAGCCAAGCACGGATGTACTGCTGGCTCGCGAAGGAGTACAAGCCTCGCACTATTTGACGCGGGATGATCGGAGTCGTAACCAGGCGCCGGACGAGTCTCATAAACTCGAAACGTGTGTTCAAGTCACACTCCCGCAACCAATTCGGGCGAATATGCAAGCGGCCAAAGCAGCCTGACTGTAAATCAGGTCCTTCGGGTTCGGAGGTTCAAATCCTTCCTTCGCCCACCACTTCGGAAGTATGATGTATTACAAGTGCAGAATTTATCAGAGCGCCTCTATCAATATAGTTGCGTGGATCAATGATCCAATCCTCGGGGATAAAGTCTTTCTTACGATCAGTGCCGAACAAGGTCGAGACCCGATCTGTTCCGAGTGGGTGATAGGTGAGATTAATTATGAAACCAAGAGGCCATCTTTGGCGGGCGTAATTCAGAGGTAGAATGCTTCGTTGCCAACGAAGTCGTCCGGGGTTCGATTCCCCGCGTCCGCTCCAACTCAAAAAAGGATACAGCATGAACACGCCCACGCGGGTAGCGCCCGCAACCAAAAAGGTGAACTCATGCGAAATCGTGCTTTCCGCCGCCACCAGGCTCATCGCCATATGTGGCGCAGACTCAAAGAAGACCGCAACCAGCACTACGACGACCTGACCTGTCCGTGCTGGACCGATCCAAAGGCAATGGCCAAGTTCAAAGAACAGCCAAAACTCTGCTCTTGCTGGATGTGCTGCAATCAGCGTAAGATTGATGGGCCGACCATGCAAGAACTCAAAGCAAGTCAGGCCGCTAAAATCGACGCCAAGGAAGCTAATCTGGTGAAAGCGCCGCGCTGAAGACGCGGAGAGGTAAGCTCGAAACTTACCCTTGGCACCACTTACGGGCCGTTAGCTCATCCGGGAGAGCGCCTGCCTTGCAAGCAGGGGGTGGGGCGTTCGAGTCGCCCACGGTCCACCATTTTGCCAAGTAGCTCAGTTGGTAGCAGCGGCTGATTGTTAATCAGCGGGTCGCAGGTTCGAGCCCTGCCTTGGCAGCCATTTTCATCGGGGGCATTTCATGCGTATATTTATCGTCGCTGCCGTTCTGGCGGCGTTGTCGATCACGTCTGCGTTCGCGTCCAATCCAGCAGCGTTTCTTCCACCGCAGCGCTTTAACCATTCCTACAAGGGAAAAATTGTTATTCACCAGGGCAACTACTTTTATGTCGCGTGGCATTGCGGGCCGGGAGCCTATGCGTGCTCGCCGGTTGGCGGGCGCAATGGAGTCTGCGACATCATCGTTATCGCGCCTGGAAGTCACGGGCCGTGGCGCGGAGCTATTGACCAGGCTGGCTATCGTAACTTAATACGTCACGAGCGCGGTCACTGCAATGGCTGGCCTGCAAGTCATCCGAAATAATCAGAGGAACCGCCATGACAAACTTTGCAATCGGCTCACTATTCACACTAGGTGTACTCGCTGCAAGCTTGTGGGCATCTGATAGCTGTCGCGTTCATGGAGGCCTTACGCCAACGCAACACATCTTCATCGTTTGCTCTATGGGATGGTGATGTCATGGCAAATCACCCTTGGGCTTGGTCACCAGGTCCTATGCCCCCATCGTCTAGTGGACCAGGACACCGTCCTCTCACGACGGAAACCGGAGATCGTGACTCCGTGGGGGCGCCAAAACGTCGCAAGCGTTGCTCACGTTGTCATAAGCTGAGTGAGCTTGCGCGCAAAGTTGACGGCCTCGGCATTATCTGCTGGAAATGTGCGCTTGTCGAAGTCGGCCGCGCGTTCAATGCGCTAAAATAAGCCCGCGTAGCTCAACTGGAGGAGCGTCTGACTACGAATCAGATGGTATGCAGGTTCGACTCCTGTCGCGGGCGCCAGTTTCGGGGTGTAGCTCAACTTGGCAGAGCTTTCGCTTTGGAAGCGAGAGGTTGTCGGTTCGATTCCGGCCACCCCGACCACTTACCTCAATGTCCGCCACCACAACGGAGCCATATAGCGCCACCGGTTGTCGGCATGAAGATACCATGAACCGAAGATGAGTCTGATCCTTCGTTCTGTTTTGGTTTCGTCACGCCAGACTGTGCCATTCTTGGCTCCGTATGGTTTGCGTGCGTAGGTCTGTAGAAGTCTAAATTTCATTGGGGCGTAGCTCAAATGGCAGAGCGTTGGACTCTGACTCCAAAGGTTGTAGGATCGTGGCCTACCGCCCCAGCCATTTTTAACCAAGGAGAAGTACCATGATGGATATGTTGATTGGATTCGGTGTTGGCTATGTGGTCGCGCATGTGGTAAGCCTTACCACGATGTGGGGCTGGGTCAAGGCCATGTTTATCAAAAGCACGACGACACCAACGGCATGATTATTCTGGTCTGCGGCGGCCGTGACTATCAAGACCGCGCTCGCGTCTTCGCCGAGCTTCAAGTTCTAAACGCCACACGTGGTCCGATCCATGGTCTTGTTCATGGCGCCGCCCGCGGGGCCGATCGGCTGGCGGCGGAATGGATGGCCGAAAGCATCAAGGCCTACCACCGTTTCTGCGACCAGAATCCCATGATCCGGCGTCAGTGTCAACTGTGGTCGTGCGGCTATCCGGCGATGTGGGAGATCCATGGACGTTCGGCCGGACCAAAACGCAACCAGTATATGCTCGACCAGAACCCAGGAATCGAGTTGGTGGTGGCATTTCCGGGTGGGTCAGGAACCGCAGACATGGTGCGGCGTGCCCGCGCCAAAGAAATAGAAGTTATCGAAATCAAATGACGGCATGGCCGAGTGGCTAGGCAAGTGACTGCAACTCACTCAAGGCGGGTTCGATTCCTGCTGCCGTCTCCAAAATAACGCTTGACATGGGCCGGAGTTTGGCATATGTAACGCCAAGCACAGGAGAATTCCATGGCCTCAAAGATGCATGAATTGCTGGCGGCGGAGGCCAATGTGGTCTCCGTCTATAACGCCATGCTGGAAGAGACCTTCAAGGTGTTCGAGAAGCCGGATCACTTCATCAAGGCTACGGCAACCAAAAAGCACCTCGACGAGTCCGAGGCCAATCTCGACACCACCGAGACCAAGGATATTACTACGACGGTCGATGATCGTCTAGGCTATTTCTTCGGCCGATCGTTCGTCAACATGGTCGATCTGTCCTTGCAGAAGGACACGACCAATCAGGCAGCAAAGGCCAACGTGGTGGTCAATGGCGCCACGCTGTTGAGGGATATCCCGGCGACGGCGTTGCTGTCGTGGGAGAACAAGTTCGACGCGCTGCGTCGGATGTTGCTCAAAGTGCCGACCTTGCAGCCAGGCCCGGTCTGGGTGTATGACGAGCACGAGCAGCTTTACCGCACGGCCGCCCCAAACGTCACCTTTACCACCAAGAAGACGATGAAGCCGGTGGTCTTGCACGAGGCCACGAAGGAGCACCCGGCCCAGGTCGATAAGGTATTCGAGGATGTGCCGGTGGCCAGGGTCGAGAAGACCGTGTGGTCGGGCATGTGGACCTCGAAAAAGAAGGCCGATGCCCTGGCGCGGCTCGACACCCTGCTAATCGCCATCAAGAAGGCCCGCCAGCGCGCCAATCGTACCGAGGTGGTCAAGGTGCAGGCTGGCAAGATTTTGGCCGACTTTGTCCTGAAGGGTCCGGAGGCCGATGCGCTGACCGGAACCGACGAGGCGGAGTAAGCCACACGAGCCCCATCGGGGTAAGCTCAAAGGGATTTCCGCATACAACCATGCGGGAATCTTATCAAGCTTAAGTTCATTGTTGTTGTTAAGCTTGTACCCGAAAGCTTAACGAAGCCAAAGAGGTATCTCAGAACGGTCTTGGTTGCAGAACGCGAGAATTGTTGGTTCGATTCCAACCGCCGACTCCAATATCTGCCACTGTGTCGGCGTTGTATAATGGCAATACACTCGCAAACCTTGTGACGATCGAGGCTCGAACAATGAGTTGCCGATGTTGGTTGAAGTACAATGACGTTGCTTGTGATGCAACAGCTAAATGGGCTTGAAACCCAGGGGGCGAGGAGCGGACACATATCCTCGCCCCTACTGTTATTTTTGCCCTTGTAGCTCAGCGGATCAGAGCGCCGGATTTCTACTCCGGGCCGTCGGGGGTTCGAATCCTCCCAAGGGCGCCAATTCGGCCCAGTAAGTCAGCGGATGACAGCCACGATCCTAACGTGGAAGACGCGAGTTCGAATCTCGCCTGGGTCGCCAATCCGTCCAGGTTTCCTGTCGGGTCCACGCTCGCAAGGCTTGACATGGGACCGGAATCTTACCATTGACCTTCCACGGAAACGTGCCCGCGCAATCTTCGCAGCAGGGCGCACCGCTCCAAGGACATAGGAGAGATGGCTGAGTGGTCGAAAGCGGTCGGTTGCTAACCGACTGTACCTGCAAGGGTACCATAGGTTCGAATCCTATTCTCTCCGCCAAATTCATACCTACATAACATCGCATGAGCAAGATCAGATTTATTGGTGACGTTCATGGGCGCTATGGCGCATATAAGAAGATCATTGCCGACAGTCCACCCTCGATTCAAGTCGGGGACATGGGCGTTGGATTCCGCCACTGGCCGCACGGGGAGCCATATGCAAATCCGCCACACCATGCCATGTTCCCAGATCATCGTTTCATCCGAGGCAATCACGACAACCCTGTTGCGTGCCATAATCAATCCCAATGGATACGCGATGGGCACGTCGAGAACGGCATGATGTTCATTGGCGGCGGTGTCAGCGTAGACAAGGCCTTCCGCGTCGAAGATTATAGCTGGTGGCCGGATGAGGAACTTAGTATCGCCGAACTTAACGAGCTTACCGACAAATACATCGCGGTCAAGCCGCGGATCATGGTCACGCACGATTGCCCGGAAGAGGTTGCGGTCGAGATGGCGCGCATTGCCAACCGTAGCTACAATAAGCTTGATTGGCCCTCGCGCACGCGCCAGGCGCTGCAGTCGATGTGGTCGGCGCACTCACCCGAGATATGGCTGTACGGACATTGGCATACAGCCTTCGATCATGCACTTCGTGGCACGCGGTTTATATGCTTGCCCGAGCTAGCGCATGTAGACATTGACATCTAAGCGGGTCTGGTATAGACGGATGTGCATCGGGCTTCCAACCCGATAAGGCGGGTTCGATACCCGCGGCCCGCTCCAAATATGAGGTATTTATGGAGGTTTTTTTAGGCGGATTTTTGATTGGTTTCATTTTCGTCATTGCCGTTCTCGGCATTGCCGTTGTGCGCGATCTCTTGCAGGAGAAGTCCAAATGAAACGCACCATTGAAATCCGCCCCGCCGAGGGCGGTACAGATGCCAAGCTCTTTGCTTCGGATCTGCTTTTAGCCTACCAGAAGCTTGCCGACAAGCTCGGCTGAAAGCACCGGCTGATTAGCCCAACCAGCCTGGAGGTCGAGGGCCATGGCGTCGAAAAGCTTGATCACGAGGCGGGAGGCCATCGTATCCAGCGCGTGCCTCCTACTGAGCGCCGCGGCCGGGTTCACACCTCGACCGTCACGGTCGCTGTACTTGGAGCAAGCGCTGCCTCGCCTCAAGGCTGGAATACCAATAGCGGAAGGCTGGACTTGGGTAAAGCAGGGGACTATACCGTGGAGTGGTATTCGGGCTCTGGAGCCGGCGGCCAGCACCGAAACAAGCACCAAAATTCCTGCCGCATCACCCACATTCCTACCGGAATCGTAAAGAAGGCCGAGACCCGGTCGCGAGGATCCTCCTATAGAGAGGCCATGGGCGCCCTTACGGCGGCCCTGGATGCGTTAAAGTCCTTCCAGGCTCTCCAGGCCCAGAATACGGTCCGGAAGGCACAGGTGGGCTCCGGAATGCGAGGGGACAAGCGTCGGACCTACCGCTTCCAAGACAACACGGTTGCCGACCACGTTACCGGCTGTTCCGCGCGATGTTCGGATGTGATGCGGGGCGGGTTCGACCGCCTATGGAAATAAGCCCCCTTCGTCTAGTGGCCAAGGATCCCAGATTTTCACTCTGGAGACGCCGGATCGTACCCGGCAGGGGGTGCCAATTTCATGAAATCATGAGCCCAGTCCTGCGTATATTCGCAAAAAGGGCATATCCACCCGCGCACTGTGGGCACAAGAGCGCCGAGATCGCCAAACACGTCACGATGTGACTCCCTGTCCCTATTCGGACAGGTAAACGGATGGAAGCGGCCATCGACTTGGTGTCTGGCCAGATTGACCACTTCATCCGGGGTAAACATCTGACTCAAGTAGGTCGCCGTCAGGTACCGAAGAAGAACAGCCAGTCGTCTTGCTGCAATTCGAAAACCGCCTTGTCGCCACGCAATTCGACCTCGGCATTGAGTACCTGCACCCAGGAATCGTAGTCCCTGACCTTGGCGCGATGCTCGGCCACTTTGCCCACACATTCGTTGTGATCGGTGAGCAAATCGTTGCGGATCTGGACCGTGGGGCCGCGATGCGAGATATTTGAGGTGCTGTAGCCGCCGCTTATGACGGCCACGCTCTCATCGATCTCAAGACCCTCGGCGCGGATCTTGTTCTGCACGTCCTTTTGCTTGGCGGCCCACCATTCCAGCCGCCCGTTGTGCCAGGCGAGCTTGTTCTTGGCGGCATCGAGCAATTTGTCGGCTTGGTAGCCGAACTTCCAGACGGTGCGGTTCATGGCTTGGCTCTAGTAACAGGCCAAGGACACGCCCAGTGCGTGGGCCTTCTGACGGACCGCGGTCTCGGTTCGCTTGAGCTTGCGGGCGATGGTGTCGGCGGGCTTGCGGCCGGCGTATTTGCGAATATCCTTGATCTCAGCCGTGGTCCAGTGCCGGATGTGGGTGCGCTGGCGGTAGCGGCGGCGGGCTTGGATGGCAGGCATGGCAGTTCTCCTCTAAGGGGCCATATTTATCGCATATAAACACAAATCCAAAGAAATACAAGTGGGGTGTCGCCTAGTGGCAATGGCAGCGGATTTTGGTGGCAGAGCGCCGCACTGTGGATGCGGTGATGATCGTTCGATTCGGTCAGGTGGTACCAATACCAGCGTGGTGTAACAGGCAGCATCTCGGCCTCCAACTCCGAGGGTCAGGGTTCGAAACCTTGCGCTGGTGCCATTATCTTGTTCGCAAAGTCTCTTCCGGACTGCGATAGACAATCAAATCTGCCGCGCTATTATTAACCACATAGACCACCTGGCCGCTTACGCCTGGCGGCAGAATAAGCGCTGGATTCTTCATCACTGGTGCGGGCGTCGGCTTTGTTGGAAACATAGTGGCGACGGGCGCCGCCGCGGCACCGACGCTAAATGAAAACAGCGAACGACGACTTAACATGTCACCTCCCTATCTTCGATCCAAAGACTGTTGTAAGAGTAACCTAACATCGACTCGACCTCGTTGACAAGCTCCTTGCGCTTGAGGCCGGGGATGATCTCGGCCACGATGATATCGAGCGCGCTGTCCATGAACTTCTTGAACTCGGTTGGGTCCATGCGGGCAAAGCCGGTCGAATCGAAGATCTGGATCTGTCGGCCATCGGGGAAAAGAACAACCTTGTAGTGACCTAACCTGTCCTTGAGCCAAAGATGCAACATCTCTGCGCGGGGCCAGCGCTCCTGATTTTCAACTACCAATCCCAAAATTTTCCAGTAGAATCTATTCTGCCTGACTGAACGTGGCTGCGCCCGCTTGAGCGTAGCCAAGTAATCGGCATGCACAAGATTGCTGATGATCTCCTGGTCGCCCGCGGTGACCGGGATGAGCTTGAGATTGGCGGGCTTGATCAGGAGTTCGATTGCCATCTCTTGCTCTTGGCCCGCTCAAGAGCCTCGCCGTAATTATGGGCATGCGCCGCATAGTTTAGCAAGGAAGAAAGACGATGCCGACGACCGTCGATACGCACTTCTTCGGGATAAACCCTAACGTTGGTAAATCCGTGCCCCTTGAGATACCGAGCAATCAGGCAATCGCCATTGTCACAATATCCATATGTCGTCTCAGGTGGCTGCATCCGCAGCCATGCAATCAGGTTTTCCAGTGTCAGCGCTGCATCGACCGTGATTTCATTTCGATCCCAGTTCGGATTAACTAGCATGGGTATCCTCCTATTGTTCAATGGCGCGGGCGACGGCCGGGATGATCAGGAGTTCGATTGCCACGCTAGCGCACGCTTGAGCGTCGTACCGTAGGTCCGTCTCTCCTCCCCACCATTAGCAACGTCATTCAGACCAGGAGGCAGCGGGCTTCTTGCCCCACATTGCCCGTCGCGATAGACGTATGGATCGACAATAGGATCGTGAAAGCCCTTGGTGCGTAGATATTTTGCGATAACACAGTTTCTGCTGTTGGTAAAATCGTATTCTTCGTTCGGGTTTTGCTCAAGCAGCCACGGGATAAAATCTGAGAACAGCGTCTTGTTGTCCCAGTTGCGATTGTATAGCATGAGCTTGCTCCTATTCTCCGACGCGTGGGGGTGGTGGTCGAGGGCCGGAAACGGGCTCGGTACGGATGACCTCGGGCTTGGCCCTAGGCTTTTTCCCGCTTGGTTCAAGCTCGTTACCGTCGATATCTTCGTCGGGGGCGACCCCAGCCATCGAACAGATACAGTACTTTCGTGCGTAAGAGGTCGCGGCACCAAGCGCCTGCTGATCGGTGGCCTCACCCTGGCGGGCGATGGGCCACTCGCACTCGAACCACTCCTCCTTATGCACGAGCCGTGTGTACAGGATCATGCGGCCCTCAATCGTCTTGGTGACCGACAACGTCGCAATGCCGTTCTTGGCCAAAATGGGAATAACTGCGGCGCATACGTCGGAAAGGCTGGCATATTTGTAGTCGAACTCTCCACCGCTCTTGGTTCTCACGCGGGCGGTGCGGGTTTTTTCCAGCTTATTGGTGTTGTCGTCGCTATAGAACTCGACCTGAAAGGCGGCGAGCTTGACCGCGATCTCGGCAAAGCTCGGAGAATGCCGCACGGTGACGAGCGGCGTGACCACGACCGAAGCCGGCCCTGGCCCAGCTACGATATGATCTTCGTCACGCTCCATGTTTGAGTACCCTGCGGGCACGGTCGAGGGCGGCGCCAAAAGTGTGCGGACGCTCTAAGGCAATTGGTTTGCCCCCTCTTGCGGCAACGGAATTGTTCCAATTCCATTCGGCACCAATGGACCCGAGATACTGCGCGATCAAACAGTTATCGACGTCACTCCAAACGTATTCTGTTTTCGGGTCTTTTGTTTCAAGCCACATCGCCAGCCCTTCGAGCGAGGGCTCCTTAGTTTGTTGCCATTTCGGGTCATAGAGCATGACTCATGGCCTCCTGCCAGTTGGCTTTGCCGGTGGTGAGGAAATTGGAGAGTGCGATGGCGGCCTGCGCTGGGGTGGCCCCGCGGCCGGGAGCATCACAAGGGCCAAGGGCAAACAGTTCCCGCACGCGCGACTGCCGTGGCGTCCCAAAAATCATCATTGCATCAGCCGTGTGACCGCCCTCACGAAAAACCTTCGCCCCCGAAACGAAGTGTGCCCAACCGCAGATGCAGGATGGTGTTCCGCAATCGCCATGGGTGTAGCAGTTCATGTTAAATTCTTCATTTGCGATCTCACCCCGCTCCAGCATGCCGAGCACCGTGATCAGTGCATCGCGCTCTGGTTCGGTGATTTTAAGGTCGCTGGCCGTCATGAAATTTCGTGCTAACATTAGACATTCTCCTCTCGTAACACGTTGTACCAGTTTGACCTGCCGGTGGTGAGATAGTTGGCAAGCGCCCGACCGGCCTGTTCCACCGTGATCCTTGCAAGGTCCGTACCCCTCGGATAGACGCTGAGACTGTCATCTGATCGTGACGGCAAAAACAGGCCATGAAGTTGCTTAGGCGCGCCACCGTGCCTGATGGTTTCGAGGTCGATAAACGTCTCTGATATCAGCTTAGCCTGCCCCCAGATACAACACGCGGTGCCGCACCAACTGGTCATGCAAAACTTTTCGGGCTTGATTTTGCCACGTTCGAAGCGCCCAAGCAGCGCGATCAAGGTGGCCCGATGTTCTGCGGATATCCCAAGGTCGGCGGCACTCATGAAATTTCGTGCTAGCATGGCCTTGATCTCCTATTCGCCGACGACTTGTTTCCAGTTGGATTTGCCAGTAGTGAGGAAGTTGGACAGCGCCTGCGCCGCATCCTGTGGCAGAATAGGAAGACCCTTTTGCCAGCGCGCTACATCAATTGCCATAAGATCCGGCTTATGGCACATTCCCATAAGAAACAGCGTGCATAAAGCTTCTCGATCCGACATCCCAACATATTCGAAAACTTTATCGCTTCCGGCAAAATACCGTGCCCAACCGCATATGCAGGCAACCGTGCCGCAGTTGCCCGCTGCGCGGCCCTGAACCGTCCCCATGTTGAAATGCGTTGGCACCAGACCGACACCACAACGCAGCGACACGGCAAGATCTCCTATGTCGGCATACTCGATCTCGCCGCGCTCCAGCGCGAACAAGACCCGAATCAGGGCGTCGCGCTCCTGCTCGGTCACTTCGAGATCCGCGGCGCTGAGAAAGTTGCGTGCTAGCATGATTTAGCTCCTTGCTGCGAGTTCGAGCGCGTTGATGACCTCATCGGCGGTGCGCTCGGGGCTGTTATTCCAATCCACCATTTCATACTGGCCGCCTACGCCGATAACCGCAAACACCCGGCTTCTTGCCTCGCAGGCATTGCCATTATTCCATTCCTCATAGTTACGACCAGTTGCCGCATAGAGCGCGCCGTTGATGCAGGCTTTCCCACCAAGATCAAACAGCCTTTCCTTGCAGTGCCCGTGATCGCGAAGGTATTGCGCGGCATCAAGTAGGATCTTGCGCCACGGCTCGATAGTGACATCCTGAATTTCGCCAGGGAATTTTTCGTCTACAAACATCGCGTTGCTCCTTTAGCGGTTCCTGACCCCTTCTTCCAACTCGAAAAGCTCGCGCAACGCTAGGAAATACTTGGCCTCGTTGCGAAGCTCGGGCAGATGATGATGCGCAAAATCTCCGTTTTTTGAGAAGCGCAGGATGTGGTATCCACCTTCCAGAGGGCGATCCGGATAGTTCTCATGCCACAAAATGGAATAGGCCGCAAGCTGAATATAGTAGTCCCACCATACTTTTTTCGAGGACTTGAAGTCCAAGAGTGAGCGCTTGCCCCCGGCGGTGCCGACGGCGTCAAGGCAACCTCCGAATTTGTGCTTATTCGAGACCATGGCGGTTTCGATGTGCTCGAAGTCCACATGGGTCATCGAGGCCCAGTTCTGATAGGCGCCAAAGCAGACGAAGGCGCGGTCCCGCAATTCTTGATCGTATTCCTTGATTTCTTTGTCGAGCTTGTTGACTTCATCGATCCAAAATTGTTTGGCTGCGGCCTCGGTCGCGCGCTCGATGCCCTTTTTGTAGACATCGATGCCGATGAGCTTGTGCGCGATGGTGCCGACGTCGGCGGCGCCTTCGCGGTAGAGGTCGTAATTAAGCCGGAGAAGACCTTCTTTGGTCCGACGTTCGTTCTCTTCCGCCTGTTCGAGCCCGACCTTGTAGGCCCAATTGATGAGATTGGATTTATCGCCAAAGCGGCCGATAATGGTGGTGACCGAGGGCACGCGCTTGCCCTCGATGTAATAGGCGCGTGCGGTTGATCTGGCCATGCGCTTTAGTGCTGCGGGAACAAGACTTCCATCCAGCGCGCCTCGCCGCTGGTGAGAAAGTTCATCAACGCCTGCGCAGCCTGTTCCGGTTCGATATCCTCGCTAGATACAGTAGGAGCGTCAAACCTAAACAGGCGAATGAGCGGCTCCGGCATCTTCTGGACAAAATCAAGCTTATGAAGATTCGCAAATGCCGCGCCGTTTGAGATCTCGTTTGCCCAACCGCAGAGACAGCCGATTGCCCCGCAAGATGTTTTGGCCATGCACACCGCCATACTGAACCCGCGGGGGCCGTTCACCACGACCGGAGAGAACCATCGTGAAAAGATGAGTTCGCCACGCTCCAGCATGCCGAGCACCGTGATCAGCGCATCGCGCTCCACCTCGGTCATGTGCAAATCGCTGGCGGATAGAAACGAACGTGCAAGCATGGGTTATCTCCTCATCTCACTTCCGGGGCAAAGGGGATGTCGTCGTCTGGTTTACGGGAACGGGACGGTTCCGCGCGCGGCTCGGCACGAGGCGGTGGCGACGATCGTTCGCCGCCATCCGGGCTCCAGGTGTTGAGTTGACAATAGTACTTGCCGTCCCTGTTTTCTTTCAGATCGATATTGACCCAGCCGTCCTTGACATGCTCGCGCAGGAACTGTACGAAGTCGGCACACCTAATCGAGAGACTGCCTTTGACGAAGTCGGGGGCGTTGCCGCGCGGGGCCTTGAAAATCAGCCCATTGGGGAAAATCGGATCGTCGGGCATTAGGATGTGGCTCCTGTTCTGGCAGTGGCGCGCATCTCCGCGATGACTTGTTCTTTGGTGCGACCGGGAACGTCATTCCAGCACGCAACCCATGCCCCGACATGTGCGGCCAAGGCGTGGGCGGCGTAATAATAATCCTTAGTGCCGTCATAAGGTGCAATAGCCTGTATGGCCCCAAGCGCACAGGCACGGTCGCCCTTCCTGAGCGTGCGTTGCACCCATCCATGAGTCTCAAGATAGTCAGCCGCATCGAGCAAGATCTGCCGCCACCGTTCGAGTTTGGGGGTAACCGGAGCCTCTGTCGTTTCCCAGCGCTTGTCGTAAAGCATTAGATACGCTCCTGTTAGGTTGTCAAGGCTTGCGTTTCGGAAACGGTCGCGACTGGATCTTGCGTTTTGGGCGTTTTCGCCGGTCCAGAACCACGTAGGTCACGCCTTCGTCCTTGGCCAGAAGTCGCTCACGAAACTGCTGCTCTTTACGGGCTATGGCCCTATCCTTGGCGATCTGAGGCTGGTCCACCTTTGCGGTTTTTGTGCGGTGGGCACCGATAAACCGCGGCACCAGATTCCACGGTTCCACCGGGCCGCCATCCACGTGTCGGATAGGATAGTGGTCAAAGGTAAACAAACTGTTAATTTGCGCAGCAGTCATCAACTTAGAATCTTCATACGGGATCTCTTCCTCCCGAGCCAAATCAAGCTTGGCGCGCAAATGACTTATTTCCAGCAGTGTCGCCGCCAGTTTCGTGGTCAGCGAGATGTGCGGACGCTTGCTTGCCACTTGGCATGACCGGTTTCAAGATAAGAGCGCAGTGCTCGCGCCGCTTGTTTGATGGTGTATCTGCCATCTTCCCAACGATGCGGCATGATCAGCGCCTTGTGGGCCACCAGTTGCTTTGCTCTGCAGCGGCTGGTAACATCGCCTCCACCACCATACCTGATTTTTCCGTAGCCAAAGAATCTGCCCCAACCGTTGATGCAGCCGATCGTACCGCAAGACTCATCTTGAATGAAAACCTCGGCCATGTTGAAGCCGTGATCAGTACAGCGAAAGTAAAATTTATCTTTGCTGATCTCCTTGAACCAACCGCCTTCGAGCTTGGCCAGGACCTCCAATAGGCCCTTGTAGTAGCCGGACCTGAGACCCAGGTGTTTGGCGGTCTTGAACACACCAACTGGGCGTTTCTCCACTGGACCGATGGAGACGGTCGCGATATTCTTGATCGGTTTTGTCATGGTTAGACTCCGTATCGTGCTGCTGCCCGCAGCGAGGAAATGACGTGGGCGTTGGACCTGGCATCGTCATCGTTCCAATTGGCGCAAATGACCATATTGAGACACAGGCGCTCGGCGTGTTCTACCTCGCACAGATAACGCGCCATAGCGGCGCGGGCGCGACGATAGGTAAATCCCCGGAACGCGAAGTACGGGCGACCATTGTGAGCGATCCCCATAGCCCCCAACAAGCAGACTGCGCCACTATTGGTCTGCCATTCCCCACGTGCCCAACCTTTTTCTTCGATGATATCGGCGGCGCGCAAAAGCAATTCCTGATAACGTTTGAGCGGAGCCTCGACCGGCACGGCGGTGCGCGCCCATTTTTCGTCATAGAGCATGTTCAAATCTCCTGTTCGGCGGCGGCACGCAGCACCGCGATCACCTCTTCCCGTGTGCGGCCAGAAGCATCATTCCAGTGCCATATAGTCCTCGCATCGCCCATGCCAGCATGCCCGATTTGTTTTGCAAGCGCGGCATGAACAAGACGGAGATCGGAGGTGGATGGACACTCTGCTGGTCGAAATCCGGCAGCAACGTTGATGGCCCCGACCGCACAATAGGACTCCCTCTCCTTACCATAGAAACCGCCTTGAATCCAGCGCGCCTTCCCCTCGAACATCGCCGCTGCCTTACGCAGGATCAGGCGCCATTTCTCAACCGGCTTGTTTGTTGGTGTGGGTGGAGCAACTTCAGACGGATGCTCCCAGCGTTTGTCATAAAGCATTGGCTAGTTCTCCTGTTCGGCAGCAGCGCGCAACGTGGCGATCACTTCTTGTTTCGTGCGGCCAGGTTCGTCATTCCATACCCAAATGCGAAAATCGGGGGGCTCGCCGATATATCTACTGACCGCCTCGACAGCGCGCCTCGCGTTTGACTTTGGTCCAAACGAACACATTCTTCCATAAGCAACAAGACTGATGGCACCTAGGAGGCAATAGCCACCCGCCCTATCGGTCGGCATACCTTGGATCCATCTAGCATCGTCGAGAACATCCGCCGCCCGGCGCAGGATCAGGCGCCACTTTTCCGGGGGTTGCAGTGGAGTGATTTCAACGTGACGATCCCAGCGCTTGTCGTAATACACGGGATGGGTTCCTTTCGTTTCGTTCGAAAAGGCGCTAGGCCAGCGGAGCGCGTTAGGGAGTTGCGCCATCTTGTCCGGCGCACGCGAACCGCCAGCCTAGCCGAGGCCTCGGGGAAAACGGCCAGGTAAAACCCAAGGCCCTTGAACCTCTTGCTCCTTAGACCCATATATGGCATAGTGTCAAGCGGATTTTTTGACAGAAAAGGCCGGGGCAAACCCGTGAAGGAATAAGGACATGCTCCATGAGACTCGCCCGCTGGATGAAACTAAACAAGCGCACCGATCAGATGTTAGCCGAACGTATGGGGGAATCCCCGCACACGGTCAAGAAATGGAGGTTGGGCTACACCGCGCCGACCAGACGGAAAATGCCAATGGTCAAGCGGGTAACGCGAGGGAAGGTCTGCCCGCAAGATTGGGTCGTGCCAATTCACGATGGTGGCCAAAGGACAAGGAAGACGCGCTCAGAAAGCACGTCTGTCAAGGCTTAAGCGGTACCGCCATCGCGATGCTTCTCGGCATAACCAAAAATGCCGTCATCGGCAAGATCCACCGTACCCCCAATCTATGGGCGCAGTGGTCGCGCGCCACCGTCAATGTCAAACCCGAGCAACGCTTCGAGGTTCGCGATGCCCGTATCACGCTTCGACGTGCATTGCGCACGCAGCAGACAGTCGCCCCCGCACCCACCATCGTCACGAGCGGGATCACGTTTATGGATCTGCATGCACGCTCCTGCCGTTATCCGCTGTGGGATCGTTATTGCCGCGACCACATCGATCTCAACCATTATTGCGGAGAAACAACCATTCATGTGAGGTTGCCTTATTGTCTCCATCATTGTAAGGTGAGCTACGAACCGGCAAGCCGAAAACGCTAGAGAAATGACCGAAGGGATGCCGTAGGGCTTCGTACTAGGTCAGAAACGTTGCGGTCTACCGATAGCCCTTCAGACCGCAACAGTCCCTGGGAGGGGAAGTCACTGATTAGTATCACCATGACCGGCACTCCGGTCGGACAGGCACGCCCGCGTTTCCGGCGCACGCCGATCAAATTAAAAAAGCGCAAGGGAATCTCTTATTCCTATCCCGAGCCGGTCTCGGCTGCGTACAAGCTTGCGCTGCGCTGGTGTGCGCTCATCGCCATGGCTGGGCGCAAGCCCTTCACCGGTCCCGTCATCGTCAACATCATCGCGTATTTTCCTCCATCCATGCATCTGTCACGCCAGGGCCGCAAAGACGCGCTCGCTGGCAAGCACGATCATCTGATTCGCATCGACAAAGATAACATCGAGAAGCTTGTGCTCGATTCCCTCAAGGGTATAGTTTACGTTGACGACAAGCAAGCCGTTGATGGCAACACACGCAAAACCTACAGCGAAAAACCGCGCATCGAAATCGAGGTGACGCCACGAGAAGACTAAATCTGGGACTGGGCACATGAGCACAATGAGGGGTCATTATCATGCTCAACGATCACAACCATGTGGCACGCAGCGAGGAAATCTTTGAACAACTCCTGGAAACAAACCGAGCGATGAAATTCGGCGAGATGGCGCTTGCATTACGAGAGCACATCTGGCAGGGATGCTTCGAACTCGATCATGCTCACAGTCTGAGCCAGCGGCTCGGCGACTGTGATGATATGCGGCGGGGCACATCTCGCTTTGCGTCGTCGCTACAAGCACTGGCATTGGCACACAACTTGCTTTGGGTGTTGCGACAACACGAAGAGGAGTTTCATGCATGGTTGAGGACGACGACGGCCTCGTAAAGCTCAATCGCATCATCAAGGAAGTCGCGGCCGAGCACGACATCGCGGTCGGGATCCTGGTGTCGGCCGATCGGCACTGGCCGCTCAACGAATGGCGCCGCAAGCTGTGTTGGCGATTGGTGACCGAGACCGATGCGCCGTTGGCGGGAATTGCCCGCGTCATGAGGCGCTGCTGTGAGACCATTATTTATCAAGCCGCGCTTTACGCCCAGGACAACAAGCTTCCGCCGCCGCGGGGCTGCACCTGGACCCGGCAGTGGCTGGCCCGGCGCAACGCCCGCGCCCGACTGAAACAACACCGCGGCGCCCGACGACGCAGGACCGGATGAGCAGCTATCTCGTATATGTCTGGGGTCTAAAAGGTCCGCAACCGGAGAAGTGGCCGGAGATGCTGGTGGATATGAACGGCCAACCCAGGCCGCATCTGGTCGCGCACAGGCTCAATGCCGACCTAGCCCGTTTACCGCTCGATATCCTAGTTCAATTTTTCCCGCCGCCCCAGTCGGGGGAGCCGGTTTCCAAATAGGTGCGCAGCGCTTGCGCGGACTGCGCCGGGGTGTACTTTCCCTGGCCCCATTGCGGCGGACACATCAAACGATCATGCGCATCATATTGGCGATTGCTTGCCGAATACAGCGTTGTGCCATCTTCCTGGCAATCAACAAAACCATAACCAAACATGAGCCCCCAGCCCGAGATGCAGCCGACCGAACCGCATTCGCTCGTTTGCCACAACGTGGACATGCTGAAGCCGCGCGGAGTGTCAATCCTTTGGATGCGCGCAGGAACCATATCAAACCATCCGGCCTCGAGCTTGGCCAGGACCTCCAGCAGGCCGTTGTAGTATTTCTGCCGGAGACCGAGTTGGCGCGCGGTCTTGAACACGCCCGCCGGACGCACGGCGACGACGGTGGCCTGGTGTCTGACTTCGTCAAGGGTTCTGGTCATTGGACCTCTCCTGAGTTACGCCGCGTGGCGGCGAGCGACGGTGTGGAAGTGATCCTCATCGGCTTCGAGCATGAGCTTTTGAGCGAGGAAGTGGTCGTAGTGCGGGATATCGGAGGGCAAGTGGGCACACAGTCTGTGCTTGACCTTGTCGCCGTCGATCACATCGATGTTCATGGCCGCGCTTTGAGTACGAATGCGGTATTTCTGTTTGCTCTTGCCGCCCTCGACCACGAACCACCCGTTCTTTTCGATGGTCTCGCGTTGAGTTGGAGTCAGATGCTCCAACAGCAGGACGCGGGAGCGTTCAGTGGCCTCCGCATTAACCCGCGGAGGCGGTGCTGGAGGCGGGGCTTGTTGGGCCATGGCCTGCACTTGGGCCATAGCATTGAAATTCTGCGCATGGGCCGCTGCCAGGTCACCGACCTGATCGTGCCACACCGGCCAGTACATATTTGTGCAGGTGCTAGCAATACCGCCGGCTGAGCTAGTGGTGCCGACGCAATGATGGGCCAAGCCCTGATACATTTGCTGCTGCAAGGCTTGCTGCTGGAATACGGCAACTTGCTGCATATTGCCGACGTACCAATAGCTTGTACTTCCCGTGGCAGTCACGGTCGTGGTGGATGTGGCAACGCTGCTGCCACATCCGAATAAAGAGGCCCAGAACGCCATCATCGTGCCGGCGTGATTTAGCCCCCGACCAGATGCGGGGCGAGAATCATCTTCTCGGCGTCGGGGTCGAAGCGGGTGATGCGCTCGCCTTGGACGCCATCACCCTTGACACGAAAGGCGCGATAGCCCCTGTCGATGGCCTCGGTAAAGGCGGCCCTGGCCAATGCAATCTCGTCGTTGTTGCCTCGGTTCCAGCCGATGGTGGTGTGACCGGTCGGGTCCATGATCTGCATTTCACTCATTGAGATCTCTCCTGGTTGAGTGTTTCAAGTGACTATAGGGGACGAGGCCGGTCCATCCTCGGCCCAGTTCGGTCCGCCCCCCAGTAAGACATTTCCTAGTGCCTGAGCGGCTTGCGCAGTGGTGGTAGGGAGGGAATAGTTGCACAGCCTGTCAAAGCCATTGGTAATGGGATTCCTGTTGACCGCACACACCAAGTCGTCCTTCGTACAACAGTCGCTGTCTTGGGCATAAGCGACCGCCCAGCCAAAGATACAGCCAGGCGTTCCGCACCAGCCAGCTTCTTTACGTTTCTTCCAGTTCGGATTCCCCACGGCTCGCATAGTGAAGCGCTCCTCCGGAATCTCACCCAGCAATAGCTCTTGGTGGACCGCCACGAAGGCTTCACGGACCCCCTCGGTGATGCCGAGTTGTTCGGCGCTCAAGAACTCTCGTTTCGACATGGAGGTCTCCTTTATGCTATGCTGCTTCCCACTTTTTCTCGCGACCAGATAACCCACCTTGGTGGATCCAGTCAAGATATTTCTTATGCGACCCCCAACATTCTGCGGGTGCGTCGCTAAGAAAATTGACATAAGACGGAAGGTAGCGCAGATTGGTGTGATCGGCGTACCAGACCGCGCTGCGCAAATCGTTACACAGGACCGAGCGTAGGAAGTCCCCCGGCGCGATACCCAGTTCGATATAGCGGCGTAATGCAGGGTGCATATATTCTGGAATCAGATCCCAGTCCGCGCTCACCATGCCGCATGTCCGGTTTCGAGGTAGCTGCGCAGCGCTGTAATGCAGTGGGGGAGTGAATACCGTTCATCTGCACCATTCCCCCATCCGGGCGGCGTAACTAAGTTGCCCCAGGCCTCCATCTGTTCCGGTGTTTGACGGACCATCGGAGGTTCTACACGACCAGACAAGATATATGCCCAACCAGCAAAGCAGCCCACCGTTCCGCAATCTCCCTCACTGAGGCCAATGGAGATGTTGAACCCGTCTTTTTTGGGTCGTCTGGTGTTGGAAACCCAGGGCAACTTACCGCTTTCCAACAAATCCAAGAGCTTGATCAGCGCGTCGCGATAGGGTAAGGTCAGCCCCAACACCTCGGCGGACAGAAAGGTTGTCTTTTGAGCTGGCAAGTCTTCGATACGAGCCATTGGGTTACTCCGTTGGGTGCATGGCTTCCTGCCAGGCGTCGTGGCCGCTGGTGAGATAGTTCGCCAGCGCGATAGCAGCTTGAGCCGGGGTGGCCTTCCACGCGCCGGGAACATGGAATGGATAAAATAAGCTGTGAATGCCCGTCTTGACAGGAAAGTCCTGTTCCGCCCCCATGGCGTAGGCCCAGCCTCTGATACACCCTGCGCTGCCACACCAACGGCCGGTCTTCACGCCTTGTGGAACGCAAATCGATGTCATGCTGAATAGATGCGCTGGGACTTCGCCCCGTTCCAACATATAAAGCACACTGATCAGCGCGTTATGGTTTTTTTCTGTGAGACCAAGTTCCTCGGCGGTCTTGAAGCTGCGGGCCAACATGATGGACTCCTAGATCAGAGACAACAGGGCGCGAACCGCGGCACCCACATATGGGGCTACATACGGACCGAAAGCATACCCGATGATGACTCCAACTGCGGCACTTGTCAAGACACGGTTGAGGGTCATTTTACCACCACGCCCAGGTCCTCCTTTGTTAATCTGTGTGGCGAAAGCGCCACACTCCAAAAGCAGTGCCATTATATATAGCCAACCAGAATTTTCCTGTCAAGGACAAAATTCTGGTCCCGCCGCTTGACCGCCTCGCGAAAAAATGCCATAATCTTTGCCAAAGAGGAGGACCACATGGCAATCCGTGAGCTTTCCACCATTACCATTACTCCCGAAGTTTGGGCCAAAGACTACAAAGATTGGAGGGAGCAGCGCCTTACCGAGAACCACGCAAAAAAGCTGTTGCGCGATATCAGCCATGTGGAAAATCTGAACACAAACCCGAAGTTTCGCACTGTTCATAGCATAGAAATCAAGGGCGTGCGGTATAAGCAAGACGGACATTCGCGTTCATACCTGTGGAAAAATGGGCTACTACCGTCGCCTAACACTCTTACATTGATCCGTGTGAGAGGCGACAATATGGACGACGGGCGAGATTATTTCGCCGGGTTCGATTCCAAAGTTGCAACTCGTGTCCCCCATGACGAATTCTATGGGTGGTTGCGGGACGCTGGTTTTGAGCCCCAATCCGGGGTTCTTCGCAAGATCGGACCGGCCGCATTGAACACGATTCTTCCTCTTGTTGAGTATGTCGGTCGCAGCGAAGAATATCCAGGCAACAAAACAAAAATTCGTGAATTTATCAAGACAAGAATTGATATTATGCGCTCCCTTGACGGTCTACTGGAGGATCGCAAGATTCGCTCTGGTATTCTTGCAACAATCGTCTGGAGCTTGTACTGGTCCACTACACGTGACAGCCTTGAAAACAAAGAGGTTTTAGCCTTCTGGGATTCTTTCCTTCGCTACCGCAAGGGCGGTCCTGCCGATACCGCGTCGGGATGGTATAAACTTTGGCTATGGGAACAAAAAAACAAAGGCAAAATGCATGCCTCATATGGAGTCGACGTGGAAATGTCGGTTGCCATGACTGCTTGCCTGGCCTATGTCCGAAATAATCGGCAAGTTGGCATCGAAAGACAGGCAAAAAACTTGCTCCAACACATTCGCGCAAGCCATGGAAACCCGACTGGGTTCCATTTCCGACGTGAAAGCGGCGAAGCCTCCAGGATGGCAGCTTAGCCGTCACTCTCTCCGTTCAAGTATTCGATTAGGCCGACGCAGGGCAAAATATTTTGCCCTGGTAACGGTTTTTTAACCTTTTTATGGTTTACTGGTCGCGGTTGAGGGGCTGGTGGGCGGACGCCCACCCTGTGGCCGGCCTAGAAGAACCACCGCCTCTCGGCCACCATTCGTAGTCAACTAATTAAACGTAGTCACGGGGATCGGGGATGGGATATTATCGAGCCGCGTTCGCGCGCTGGCTATTTTTGCGCCTCACGGACCGCGCGCTTGAGCGTGCGCCGGATTTTGTTATCGGCGACCGCCAGCGTCCATACATGAACCGCTGGCATCTTGTTCCTAGGAACAGGTACTTTAACATCTATCTGCATGAATTTTTACGCTCGGACGACGATAGAGCCGAGCATGACCATCCGTGGCTGTTCAATATCTCGTTTTTGCTCGACGGCAACTATATCGAGCATACCCCAAAAGGTCAAGAAGTCTTTACCCGTGGTGCGATCAAGTTCAGAAACGCAACCTCACCGCATCGTATCGAGATTGCGCCTGGGTGTGCGCCGTGTTGGACGCTGTTTATCACTGGCCCAAAGATCCGTAGCTGGTACTTCCACTGCAAGCACCCCGACGGCTCCCCCAAGCTCGTCCATCACGTCAAATTCACCGAGACCAACGAGAACGGTTCGATCATCGGCAAGGGGTGCGATGCATGAGCGAGTCTCTTGCCGAGGGCGCGGTCATGCTGCATTGTGGGGACTGTCTCGAAGTCTTGGCCACGTTAGATCCCAATTCGCTCGACGCGTGTGTGACTGATCCGCCTTACCACCTCACCAGCATCGTCAAGCGATTTGCAACAACAAGCGAGTCTGACAATACAATCACCTCAGAACGAGTCCGCAATCGAAGCGACGGTTATGCGCGATTGGTTGCGGGCGGCTTCATGGGCAAAACATGGGATGGCGGTGACATCGCATTTAAGCCGGAGGTGTGGGCACAAGTTTACCGCGCGCTCAAGCCAGGAGCTTACCTCGTCGCTTTCGGGGGTACAAGAACCTATCATCGCATGGCTTGTGCCATCGAGGATGCGGGCTTCGATATCCGCGATACCATCATGTGGCTCTACGGCTCGGGCTTTCCCAAGTCGCACGACGTGAGCAAGGGGATTGATCGAGCGGCGGGAGTAGAGCGCGAGAAAGTTCGATACAGTAACCCACGCAACCCGAAAGCAACCGGCAGCGGACGCGACGGTATGGTGGGCGCGACCAGGCCGTGGATTGAAAAAGCCATGGAACATGGTTATCACGAATTGGCTTCTGACATCCCAGCCACCGATGCCGCCCGCCAATGGGAAGGCTGGGGCACCGCCCTCAAGCCCGCCTGCGAGCCCATCGTCCTCGCCCGCAAGCCGCTTTCTGAATCCACCGTAGCCGCTAATGTTCTGAAATGGGGAACGGGGGCGCTGAATATCGATGCTTGCCGTATCCATGCCGATGATGCACAAGGCGGAGATTATGTGGTTACGCGATTAAAACCGGGCGCTACGCTCAATAAAACAGGTGGCAATTGGCGGCCCGAAGAAGGCGGGGTAGAATATCGCGGCGAGATGAAGCCCGGCCGCTGGCCCGCCAACGTCATCCATGATGGAAGCGAGGAAGTGGTGGGGGCGTTTCCTGAAAGCGAACCATCTTCAGACCATGCGCGCCACAATGAAGATTTCAAAAGTGTAGCAAAGGGCACGGAGGCCGCAAATATTACAAATGGCGTGACTGACACGGGAGGCTCCGCCGCCCGCTATTTCTATAGCGCGAAAGCGGATAGTAACGACCGTCTCGGCTCCAAGCATCCCACGGTCAAGCCGCTCGACCTGATGCAATATCTCGTGCGGCTAGTGACCCCACCCAAAGGGCTGGCGCTCGATCCATTCGCTGGAACCGGGACTACAGGGGAAGCCGCATGGCGCGAAGGCATGCGCGCCGTCCTGATCGAGCGCGAGGAACAATATCAGAGCGACATTCGCCGCCGCATGTCACTCATTTGGGGCGGCCCCGAAGAGCGCGCCCGCGCCGGACTCAAGGCCGCGGGCAAGGTTCAATCCACTGACGATCTTCCACTATTTTCCATGGAGAAAAAATAATGTCGTGCGTTAACCGAAAATTTACCTTTTGTCTTTAAGCTCGCGCCCTCGACTATTAGGGGCAATCCAAATTAGCAAATGAGTTCGCTCGTCGGCGGTTAATCAGACGATGGGGCAAGCGAGCATGACTGCGCTACCATGGGGCTCGGTACAGCGCAATCCCGGTCCGAAAGGCGCGAGGGATAACCGACGCGGCGGCGTATGCCGCGAAAAGTTGGCGCCAACCCTGATCCGCACGCCGTGAGATCTGGGGCCTAAAGCGACGGTGCGGCTCCATAGCCGACATGATCGTGAGGGCTAGGACCACTCCCGCTAACTGCGGGGGCTGGTCGTCCTATGCCCTCGCTCAAGTGCCCACCACGCCGACATGAACGATATAGGGATAAGATCGATGAGTAAGAGACGAAAGACAGGAAGAACTGGAATGATGAAGACCGAGAAATTCTCAACCCGAACGACAAAGAGGCGGTCGCATGACCTACTGGCAAACTTTCGTTGCAGGATTCAGCATAGCTAGCCTTTTCTGGATTCTTCTGTTAGGTGCATATTGGACGGGCTATGAGCATGCGGAAAAAATGAAATTGCCCTCGCGTCGTGGTGCGAAAACAACAAAAGTAGGCAGCGGTACGCGCCATGGGAGGGCTGATGCAAATTCGTGAAGACCAAGTCGATGC
>WNFI01264785.1_pt1 | contig 29633 bp, 22 predicted proteins | sample 5400471 | NCBI WGS metagenome assembly WNFI01 (sample SAMN13153348, study PRJNA577476) | soil metagenome | isolation source: 100 cm saprolite on Douglas fir-dominated hillslope | place: USA:California | collected 2013-09-17
TTCCAGCGCATCGACAAGGATACTCACTCCCTTGGCCTGTGCATAAATTGGCTTTACTTCGTGGTGAAAGGCATTGTACAGAATATGCCGGACGCCGAGTATCAACTCGGAAGAAGCTATCTGATTGGTGTTATGCAGAAGGGCGGGCTTTCCCTGTTCCGCCTGTTCCAGGAGCCGCTCCAACATAGGGAAATAAGGGGCAAAAAGGGCCAACTCGTCAAGCGGGTATTGCAGCTCTATCTTGCTATAGACCCGGTCTGCCTTGTAGCCCTCCAGGGTCTGCTCCAGGTGGGGAAGATAGAAAAAGTTGAAGCTCGCCTCATGGTCTATCCGTCTGCCCAGGCCCTCCCAGTCGCCATAAAAACTATTGCCCAAAATGAACTGAAGGGCCATGAAGGGGCGGTCGTCGATGATGCGGAGCCGGTCATCTTCCTCTAACTGGTAATTGCTGTAAAGGATGCGGACCGGCCAGTCCAGATCCTGGAAGAGGGTATACCCGCCGTCCCACATGGCGGAAGAATAAGGTTCAAAAGGAACCTCATATCCATCCAGCGGGGCGGGCATGATTTCGTTATACGAAATTTCACCGGACTTTTCAGAGAACAGTTTCCGATTCATAGCGATGAAGGTTTAATAGTAGAATGTCAATGCTCACACGATAGCTATAAACAGGAGACCTTAACCGATTGCCTACTGCAATAAACACAAATATCCTTTACAAATATTATCCAGGCGGGATAAAGAGTTATCCGCGCGGAAGTATTTTGCCTGTATTTCCTGCGGCCTGGTTGCGGGGAAAATAAAGGGGGAAAGAAATGATCCAATTAGGATAAAATGCTATCCGTCCGGGAGTATTTTTCTTTATCTACACTGCGCTATTATTGCGCGGAAAAGGGATAACTTCCCAGTCCATTTTTTTGGACTAGTGCATGAAACGTGGATCCATAATACCTTATCTCTATTCAGGATGCCTGTCAGCCCTCCTGCAGCTTCTCATTGCCTGCTGCTCCCTCCCTGGTTACGGGCAAAGCCCGGGGCCGACCGCCGGCGAACCCATCGGCATCAAAGGCCGGATCCGGGACACCACCCTCAATAAAGACTGCCCCCTCGCCGTGATCGCCCTCCTTCAACCAGACTCCACCTTACTACAGTTCACCCGTAGCCGCAAAGACGGCAGCTTCTCTTTTCACGGCCTTCCCGCCGGCCAATATCGCCTCCTGGTAAGCCACCCTTCCTATTCCGATTATTCCAGGACACTCACGGTCAGGGAGAACGCTGTTACCGACCTGGGCACGCTGCCCCTGTCGCCCAAAGCCGATACGCTTACCGCCGTCGTCGTCACCCCCAGGACCGTGCCCCCAAAAATGAACGGAGACACCCTGGAATATAATACCGCGCACATGAAACTAAAGGTCAATGCCAACGTAGAAGAACTACTGGCCCGCCTGCCCGGCGTGCAGATCGATCAGAATGGCGGCATCACCGTGAACGGACAAAAGGTACAAAGACTGCTGGTGGATGGAGAGGATCTCTTCGGCGGCGACCCCACCATCGTCACCCGGAATTTCAACGCCGACATGATCGCCAAAGTGCAGCTGCTGGATAAAAAAAGCGCCCAGACAGAATTCACCGGGATCGAAGACGGACAGACCACCAAGACGCTCAACCTCTCCCTGAAAGAAGATAGCAAGAGGGGCTATTTTGTAAAACTGGAAGCCGGCGCCGATCCACAGGGATATTATAATGCCAACGGCCTCCTGGGATCTTTCAAGAGGCGACGGCAATTCGCTGCCCTGGGCATGGTCGCCAATAACGGCAACACCGGTTTCAGCGGGGCCATGGGCGACCTGGGAGCGGGTCTCAACGTGGGCGGCGGCACCAATGATGCCTTAGGCGCCTCCGCAGGAGGTGGGATCCCCCAGGTGATCGGCGGGGGGATGCATTATGCCGATAAGTGGAACGGCAATGAAGACCATGTCGTAGGTAACTATCAATATGGCCGCCTCGTCACCCACCCCTTCTCCTCCAGCCGCACCGAACAAATTTTGAAGGACTCCATCTACGTGCAGAACCAGCAAAGCAGTTCCGCCAACAACCAGGAACAACAGGGCCTCAACGCCGATTATGACTATATCCCCGATAGCCTGTCCGCCTTCCGCTTCTCCCTGGGAGGCATGAATATGCAGGGACATAATGAATTCGGATCCAGCGGCAACAGCCTCTTCAACGATACCCTGGTGAACGATAGCTACCGGAAGATCCATTCCGATGTACAGACTCAAAATTTTCGCGGCAGCATTATGTGGCGGATACGGGCTAAGAAGAAAGGACGCAACTTTTCTGTGCTGGCCGGCATGGCCGAACAGGACAATACCACGAAGGGATACCTGTATTCCCTCAACCATTTCTATCACCCGGACGGCAGCCTGCAGAGCGCCGATACCATCGACCAGCGGAAAGTCATCACCACCAACGGGCTCTTCGTGAACAGCAGCATCAACTATACAGAGCCCCTGTGGAAGAATGCCGTGCTGGGATTCAGCTATGGGCTCTCCTTTAACAAGAGCCAGTCTCTTCAGTCGACCTATAATAGGGGAGATGGGAAATACCAGGACTATATCGACAGCCTCAGCAATCATTACCAGAACAATGTGCTGACCCAACGGGCTACCCTCAACCTGCAGGTCAATGACAAACTATTCGGCTATACGATCGGCGGGGATATCCTACACTATTCCTACCGGCAGATGGACCTGTTGAAGGATTCCCTGCTGAAGTACCAGTACCTCAATTTCGCCCCCCGGATCAATGCCCGGTATAATATCAACCCCTATACGGGATTCTCCTTCGACTATGGTGGCAACACGCAGCAGCCTTCGATCACCGAATTGCAACCGGTGCAGAATAATAACGATCCCCTGCATGTCGTCCTGGGTAATCCCAATCTACATCCATCCTTCTCCCATCATTTCGGGCTGGGCTTCCATAACCTCCGGCCGTTGGTGATCAACGTCGGGGTGAACTTCGGGTTTACGACCAACAACATCAGCACCAAGACCTATACGGATACCCTGGGCCGGCAGATCAGCCAGGCCGTGAACGTCAGCGGATCGGAGAACGCGGGGCTTTATTTTTCCGTCAACAAAAAATTAAAGCCTATCGACCTGGATGTCGGCTTCAATACCAACCTCTCCTATGGTCGCTCCGTCAATTATATCGGTCAGTCGCTGAGCAATAATGATAACTACAACGCTGGTGGGAGCATTTCGTTGTCAAAATATGTGGCGGATAAATACAGTTTCTCCATCAACTCCAATGTCAACTATTCTTATAACCGTAGCTCGATCAACACCGGCGCCCTGACCCGCTACTGGACCCAGAGCCAGAATGCCCAATTTTCCGTCTTCCCGGTCAAGAACTTTGAGATCAACACGAATGGCTATTACAACTGGCGGCAAAAGACCAGCCTTTTCGATCAGAACAATTCAGCTTTCTTATGGAATGCCTTTGTCAACCGGAATTTCTTAAGCAACCGCCTGGCCCTCCGCTGGCAGGTCAATAATATCCTCAACCAGAATGCGGGCATCAGCCGGAGCGACTATATCAACACGCACTCGGAGAATAATTTCAACGTGATCGGACGGTATTGGCTGTTGACCGCGACTTACCGGTTTATGAATCATGGGAAGTTGAAAGACTGATTTATTTCAGTAAGATCACATTTTGCAGAGTGATACTCCCATCCGACGCCGTAAATCGCAACGTATACATCCCATTATTAATGGACGCAGGCGCATTCAGCGTGGCAAAACCATTCTGCACCGGCACCGTTCCCTGCAACAACGACTTTCCGCTGAGATCGAACCATTCCACTTTTAAGCTGGTCTCGGTCGCACTTATCCCGGTAACATGCAGGATACCCGTTGTCGGATTGGGATAGACGGCAACCGTCTTCTTCTTCGTAAAGCTGACCGGCATGATCGCCGAGTAGGTTGATTGACCATCGAGATCCGTCTGCTTCAACCGGTAGAAGCTCACGCCCGCATAAGGTGCCGGATCCTGTGCCGTATAATCTAAAGGAATAGAACTATTGCCGCCCAATGCCTGTGAGGGAACCGTGCCCACAACATTGAAATGGATCCCGTCGCTGCTTTTCTCGATGGTAAAATAATTATTGTTGGTTTCGGTGCTGGTCGTCCAACTCAGGTTAACACGGTCGTTATCGGGTTGTGCCGAAAAATGAAGCAGCCCGACCGGTAATACATTCCCTCCGCCCATCTTATCCCCTAAGGCAAAAGTTGAAAAGGAGTTAAAGGCGGTAGGAGCAGAAGTAGAAGTGATGCTTCCGGTAAGATTAGCGCCGGCATTATAGACCGGACCTCCCAAACCCCCGATATCGATCCACTTGGTAGGGTTCAGGTAAGTGTTTTTTACCACGGTGAGCGTGCTGCCATTGGTGGCAACATCATTGGCCCCGAAAAATACCTGTATTTGCTGGTTCCCGCTCAACTCCAGGGTTGGCTGGGTGACATTGGTGGCATTGGTCCGGCCGATCGTATAATAATGCTCGCCCGAGACGACATCGACGCTGGGTGGAAGGGTATAGCCCAGGGCTGCCGCGCTGGCATCGAACAGTTGCGCCTGGTAATAATAAGTGTTCCCAGTGGTATGATTGACCGTAAGGATGACAGGCCGGCAATCGGCGCCTTTGCCGATGGGGAAATTCAGGGTGCTGACACCGGAGCTTGATTTTTTGTAGCGCATGGGACCATTGATATAACTGGTCGATAAGGCGTCACCGGCCGCAACGGCAGAGCCGCTGAGCATGGTTAAAATATTAGTCGTCGTGGTATTCAGCAAACCCGCTGTCAGGGTCAGGTTGACGGATACGTTGACCGGCGTGTTCAAGGTAACGCCATTGCCATTGTTGACCACCAGCCGGGTGAATACCGGGACAGCCGTTCCGCCGGTGGCGCTGATCGACTGGGCGCCTGAACCTGAAAGGGTGGCCGTGCCGTTACCCGCGCCAAAGGTGATGGCCGTGGCAGAGGGAGAAGTGATGGTCAGATTCCCCGCATAAATACTGTTGCCGTTATAATTGGGATATACGCTGCCTGTGTTGCTTTGCACAAACGTTACATCACTGTTATACGCATCTGGGGTCGTATTGGTCATTAAGAGATAGCCGGTCCCTGTATTGGTAAAGACGCCGGCGCCGTTGAATATATTATTACCCTGGCTCTGGTCGTTGGCGGAGCCTGTCTTGGTGCAGTTTACGGTACTATTAAAGACACATCCATTAAAGAATAAGCCGGGGCTGGAGGAAGTCACTGGCCCGTCGAAGGATGCGTTGTTGCCATATTGGATATAACCGGCGCCGGTCATGGTGAGGTTCTGTGCGGTGCCCGGTCCTGTCTGCCTGAAGTTCCGGAAGATCAACCCGCCCGTATTAAACCCGCCTGCGCCCACGCTGACTGTTTTTCCGCTCGCGAGGACCGCCGTTCCCGTGGAGGAGCCGAAATAGACACCTCCTCCATTCACGTTTGCGACCGTTATATTCCCATTGAACTGCGTATTGATCCCATAAGCATTCGGATAGATCCATAAATTGCCGGCGGCAGGCTGATTATTGAATAGGACGTCGCCATTAAAAATATTACCCGTACTGTTATAAGCGACATATAGATGGTTACCGGCACTTAAATTATTGAAGGCGGCCGTGGACTGCCATAAATCAGGGCTCCCGTTGCCCATCAGAAAATAGCCGGCGCCTGTATTGGTGATGGCAAATGCTCCATTAAATGTATTGTTGCCGCTGGAAGCATCACTGGTACCGCCATTTTTGGCAGAAGTGACCGTCCCGCTGAAGTTGCATCCGTTAAAATACAAAGTAGGGCTTACCGTCGTTACATCCCCTCCGAATGCGGAGGAAGGGCCGAAGGTCAGATTTCCCGTACCGGTGAGGGTAAGGCTTTGCGCGGTGGCGCCCGTTTGCGTAAACTGCCTGAGCAATAAAGTGCCGGCTGAGAAACCCCCGCTTCCGATTGCAATGGTCTTGCCGGCTGCCAGGGTAGCGGTAGCCGTGTTGTTGCCTGAGCAGAACTGTACCCCCTGACCGCTGGTGGAAGTTACCAGGATATTGTCGGAAAAGAGGGTGCCGGCAGAATTCGAGCTGACAAAAATGCCCATATTGCCCGTGGGGGTATTATTAAAAGTAGTCACCCCTCCAAAAATATTGTTAGCGCTGTTATAAGCTACATACAGGTTGTTGCTGCCTGTGTTGTTAAAGGTCGCGGCGCTCATAAACTGATCCCGGTTACCATTGCCCAGCACTAAAAAACCGGAGCCTGCATCCGTCATAACAGAGACATCATTAAAAATATTATTTCCACTGCTATAGTCATTCGTCGAACCGGTCTTGGTGGCATTGACCGTTCCGTTGAAAGTGCATCCGTTAAAATATAAGGAGCCGCTGGTGGAACTGAGGTTACCGCCAATGGTGGAGGTAGGCCCGAATGTTAAGGAAGAGTTGCCGGTCAACGGTAAGTTCATGGGGGTATTGCCTAACTGTGTGAACCGCTCGATCTGCAAATAGCCCGTAGTAAAGCCTGCCGCCCCTATGGAGATCGTCTTTCCGGCTGCCTGGGTTTCATCGGTGGTAGAACTCCATCCAAAAGCAATGCCCACGGAAGAGCCCGTCTGCGTCAATATAATGTTGCCGTTGAACTGGTTGCCTGTCGGGTTGTTGCCGAAGATTATACGCTCGGTGGAGTTGTTGTTGGCATAGACGTCGCCATTGTAAATATCGGGCGCGCCACTGGCGAAACCAAAATAACCGCCGCCCAGCTGGTTGACGGTAAGGGTCGAATTGAAGGTATTCCCCCCCGATGACCATTCTCCGGTGATGCCGGTCTTTGTTACCGTGACGACATCGGAATAAACGGCGCCGTTCAATAAGATGCGGGGAGAAACTGCTGTAAACGCACCGCCGATCGCAGACGATGGTCCTACCTGCAGAAGGGTGGTAGCACCGGTTAAATTCAGGTTGATGGCGGTATTGCCTAACTGTGTAAACCTCCTGAGGTATAGAATTCCTGTAGTGAAACCTGCCGCTCCTGTCTGTATAGCGTACCCTGCTGCTAAAGTAGCGGTGGCGGTTGAAGCATTGCAAAATTGAATGCCTGTGGACGAGCCCGTGCTGTTGACGGTGATATTGCCATTGAAAGTATTTCCGGCGGAATTCCAGGCGGGTCCGATAAAAGACGATCCCGTACTGTTGAAGGTCACGTCACTATTCCAGGTATCGGCATTGTTATTGCCCAATATTAAATAACCTGCCCCGGTATTATTCAGGATCGTGCTTCCCTGGAAAATATTGCTTCCGGTGCCGTAGTCATTTCCGGCGCCTGTTTTCGTGGTATTGACCAGGCCGTTGAAGGTACTGCCGTTGAAGTAGATATCCGGGGTATTGGTAGTCAGATTGCCGCCGATGACCGAACTCCGGGCAAAAGCCAGGTAGGTATTTGTTCCGGTAAAAGAAAGATTGATGGGGGTATTTCCCAGTTGGGTAAAAGTGTTCAGGTATAAAAAGCCTGCACTGAAACCTCCTGCACCGACGAAGATCGTCTTACCTGCGGAAAGGGTGGGGGTTCCGGTACCGGAGGTCCAGCCTAAATAAATTCCGCCAGTGCCGGTAGACGTGACGGTGATATTGTCCATGAACAGGTCGTTGGAGTTGTAACCCAACATGAAATATCCTGTACTGCTTTGCTGGTTGATGGAGCAGGTGGAGTTAAAGATATTCTGGTACTGGTTGTTATGATTGTTGCCGCCGCCCGTTTTGATGAAGGAGGCAGGGCTGTTATAAGTAGCGCCCTGCGCCCAGATATCGGGAGCAGTAGCTGTAAAGGCGCCTCCGAAATTGCTGCCGGGCCCCAGGTATAAAGCAGCTGTGCCGGTAGCCGTAATATTGACGGGGGTATTGCCTGCCTGGGTAAATTGTTTTAAATACAGGTAACCGGCTGTCAATCCGCCCGCGCCTGCCTGGATGGTTTTTCCCGTCGCGAGGGTGGCGGTGGCGGTGGCATTGCCTCCGCAAAACTGGACGCCGGTGGCGCTGCCGGATGTATTGACGTAGATGTTTCCATTGAATTGATTGCCTACGCTGGCCCAGCAGGGTAACAAACGCTCGGACCCATTGTCCGTAAAAGTGACATCATTATTCCAGATGTCCGGGTTGCTATTGCCTAATACCAGGTAGCTGGTTCCGCTATTGGTGATGCTGCAAACTCCGTTAAAGACATTATTCCCCGAGCTCCAGTCCCCGGTGGCCCCGGTTTTGGTAAGATCCGTGGTTCCGTTAAAGGTGGTTCCGGTCAAAGAGAGGCTGGGGCTGGAGGTTGTCAGATTCCCGTTGAAGGAAGAGGAAGGCCCCAGTGTTAAAGCACCCGCTCCGGTAAGGGCGAGATTTTGCGCGGTGGCGCCCACCTGGGTGAACTGTCTGAGCGATAAGGTCCCGGCGGAAAAGCCGGCTGCTCCGATGCCGATGGTTTTGGTAGCCGACAAGTTAATGGTGGCTGTAGCGCCGCCGCCGAAAAAGACCCCCAATCCGCTGGTAGAACTGACTACCATATTATCGTTAAAGAGGGTGCCGGCTGAATTCTGGCCGACATAGATCCCTGTATTGCCGGTAGGAGCATTGTTGAAGCTGGTAACTCCTCCGAAGATATTATTGGTGCTGTTATACGCGACATAAATATTGCTGCCCCCGGTATTATTAAAAGTGGCTGCTGCATTGAACTGATCCGGGCTGCCATTGGCCAGCAATAAATAGCCTATGCCCGTATTAGTCATGGTGACGGCGCCATTGAAGATATTGCCTCCTCCGCTATTGTCATTGGTCGACCCTGTTTTTGTAAGGGTGAGACTGTTCTGAAAGGTCGTATTCTTCAGCGTTATGGCAGCGGAAGTGATCGTAACGGGGCAGTTCATGGTGACCGGGCCGTTGCCAAAGGTAGTGGTCGTAGCGCCGGTGATGGTGAGGGCGCCGTTCTGGATGGCGCCTGCATTGAAGGCCGCGGTGGCGCCATCGACGGTGAGCGTAAACCCTCCCAGATCAAGGGTGCCGCTGGTGAGCGTAATATTGGTGAGGTGGGTGCTGGTATTTAACAGGCAACTATTGCCGGCCGTAACGATCTTCACATTATCTGCCGCACCGGGAATGCCATTGGGCGTCCAGTTAGCCGGAGTGTTCCAGGCTGTCGATACAGATCCGTTCCAGGTATAAGAAGTTTGAGATTTTGCAGTTTGCAGAAATAGGAACAAACTGATAAAGAGTACAAGTCTTTTCATAGATATTGATATTGGCAATACCTGTGATCCTATATTGTTCCAAATTTCAACTACATGATTATCTTATAATCATGTAAGTGAAATTATTTATATCCTTCCCAAATCTGGTCTGGTTTTCCCAGAAAGGGATTATTCCAACTCGAAATGTGTCTTTTTCTTTTCTTCTCCATTGACGATGATGGATAGTTGGTGGGCGCCTGGATAAAACTTCCGGGTGGTGATGAGGACGAATTTTTGTTTACGGTGGATGCTGGCTTTTTCTTTCGGCTGGTAGATCCGTTCGCTGATCTTATAAACCTTTTTGGAGAGCTGCCCGTTTTGCCGTTGGTAGAAGATAGCATATTCGAGCCTTACCTTTTGGGCCGCAGGGTCATTGTTGGTGATGGAAAAGGAAAATTCCAGGCTCTGGCCTATTTTAATTTCGGGGGTGAGCATTTTCAAACTGCTTAGCTGGATATTTTTGCTTTCGAGGCCATAGTGTTTTAATATTTCCGAATGCCCTTGCTTCAACAGGGTCCGGCTGCCATGCCGGATAATCGCCTCTGTTTCTTTACTGATGCCCTTCCATTTTTTAGCGATCTTCAGCACGATGTCCGGGTGATCTTTAGCGATATCATTGAGGCTATTGGCTACGCTGCGTCGTACCCATTCGGAGGGGTCGTTTTTTAAATTCTCCAGGATGGGGAGGATGGGGGTCGGGTCTTTCTTTAAGGCCGGGATAGCCATAGCCCAGGGGAGCCGGGGGCGGCTGCCTTCGCTGGACAGTCGTCTCACTTTATAATTTTCGTGTAAGGACCATTCTTTCATCTGGTCGATCATCTTCTGCCCATATTTTAACAGGAAGGGCCTTACGGCGAATTCGCAGCTGACGAATTGGGTGGTGAATTCCAGCGCTTTGACCGAGCTGTCATAATCTTCCAGCCCATAGACTTCGATATAATCGGGGAAGAGCAGCCAGGCGAGGCCGTCTTCGGCAACTCCTGCCCGCCGGAGGCGGGTGATGGTCTTTTGGATGATGGCTACCGATTTCGCATAGTTTGGGGGAAGAAAGTCGTGAAGGGTCAGGGAGGTATGCCGCATGCGGGCTTTCAGTTCTTTGTCTTTAAAATCACCGGCAAAGATCTGTTTAATGAATTTTTGTTTGTCGAAGGAGGGAATGACTTCGGCCAGGGTGTTGGAAAGTCTTTCGTAAAAAGCGGGGGAGTAAACGTCTTTCAGTAAGCTGCTCATGCCCAAAAATACAAAATCCGGCCTTCTCTGCTGGCAGCTTGGATATCTTCAGGCCCTTTTCCGATATTCTCCCGGCGTCTCGCCGTATTTTTTCTTGAAGGCCTTGATGAAGCTGTTCACGCTCTTATATCCCGTGAGGGCGGCGACCTCTTTCACATTGCGGCTGCGGTCGCTGAGCAGTTGGCGGGCTTCCAGCATCCGCTCCGTCCGGAGGTATTCGTAGACGCCATTGCCGAAGAGCTCGCGAAAGCCATTTTTGAGTTTGAACTCGTTCATACCTACTTTCTGGGAGATCTCGCGGATGACGAAGTGATAGCGGATATTCTTCTTGATCATGGTGCGGGCTGCCTGGATGCCGTCGATCTCATAATGGGTATAATTGCTGGCAGGCAGTTGCTGTACGGACTGGTTGAGGAGATGGAAGAGCAGGGTCTTGAGCAACAGGTCGAAATAAGGTTGAAAGGAAGATGTCTCCAGGGGGAAGTGCATGATGCGATAGACGATATCCTGGATCTCCTTCGTGAGCCATTCATGCGAGGAAAGCAGCATAGCAGGCTGACCTGCCTGCACTTTTTCCAGGAAGGCGGCCAGTTTGGGGAAATAAGGCGCCCATTCCTGGAGGGCATTTATATCGTATTGCAGCCCCAGGGTAATGTATTCCCGTCCGTCCTCATGGGAGCTGCCCAGGTCCATATAAGGGGCGTATACCATATTGAATTGCCCTTCCTTGATCAGCACTTTGCCCAGTCCGTTGATGTCCAGGTGCCGGTCATGCTGCAGGGCGAGGTAGAGCATGAACAAGGGCCCTTCTTCCCGGATGCGGAAGCTGACCTTTTTATCTATCAGGTAGATGGCATAGAAAACCTTGCAATGGGTAGAATAGAACTCCTGCAGCAGGAATTTCAGGTATTCGTTAGAGATAGCAGAAACCTGACTGCCCGGTACGATGTACCGGGTCAGTTCAGCGGGAATATCCCGGGTAGACTTGAATTCCTCGTGCTCGTTGAATGAGAAGACCATTGACTTATTTAGGATAAGGGTAACCTGTTATTACAATAAAATATTAGCCGGATTCCCCCCTTGGGTCAATCCAATAAAAAACTGATCGTAAATCTGCCATCTTCTTTGTAGTAATAGCTCTTTCGCTGCCTGGAGTAAAGAACAGGGGCGCCGAAATCCTTCATGAGCCGTAAGTATTCATACGTACTCCTCTCGGAAATGCCGATCTTGTCCGCAAGCTCTGAAGGTGTGCCGGTGCCCTTGATCCGGATGAGTGAATCGATTCTGCTCAACCGATGAAAGATCTCTTTCTGCATAAGAATAAGGTTTAATATCGAGATCCAATTGTCCGTTAACTATATACTACAAAGATCGCACGAGTTTTACAATCTTGCTTATTCTGAGGCCCGGAAAAGACTATCCAATCGGGAATATTTTGGAAAAACAGTGCAGGCTTTCTGCCCGGGGTATGCGAAAAAGGACTTTTCTTAGCACAGCATCCCCATGCAGGATGGGCGATCCAGGGAAAGGGTATTTTGACGAAAGATAACCTTATAGCGAGAAATTGTATATATGTTTGTTGCCCATTACATATTTATTATAAAAATAAATAAAGGGAAACACTCAATACCGGGACCTTTTTACTACTAGCCAGCTTTAGCGGCCTCTTTTTACGGCCGGTGGCCACGCCCCATAAAATATTTCATTTAAACCGATGGTTCTTGAACGATAGGATCTGCCGTGGCATTGCGCACCAGGGTGAAGCCGCATCTTAATAAATGGATAACTGGCATTTCGGGGTGAACGGTTGAAAATTACCGGCGAATAGCAGGGGCGTGTTTTTGCGGTTGTTTTTTCATGAGGGCGGAGGTATAATTCCTATGTGGATAACCTTGCTTTGGTATAGTTTTCGCCGCTTTAAAGTCTGGTTATGACCGGTAGGACGGGCCAACACCGTTAAACCTTATTCTATTGTAAATCCACCCTTATGAGAAAAACTATATTGATCAACCTGCTGCTGATCCTGGCTTATTATCTTTTTTTACAATTCCTGGTGGGGCTGCCGCTCTGAAGAGGAGGGGATCATTCATCCAGCAGATCGGGCCTTCTCTCTGCCGTGCGGCGGAGGGATTGTTCATGCCGCCAGTCTTCGATCTTTTTCGGGTCGCCGCTGAGCAGGATATCCGGGACTTTCGAGCCGCGGAAATCCGCAGGTCGGGTATAGACGGGGGGCGCCAGTAAATTATCCTGGAAAGAGTCGAAAAGGGCCGAGGTTTCATCATTCAATACGCCGGGCAGCAGCCTGCCGATGGCATCCACCAGCACCGCGGCTGCCAGTTCTCCGCCACTCAGTACATAGTCCCCGATGGAGATCTCCCGGGTGATGAATTGCTCGCGGATGCGTTGGTCGATCCCCTTGTAATGTCCGCAGATCAGCAGGAGGTTTTCCTGCATGGAGAGATGGTTGGCGATGGACTGGTTGAGCCGCTCGCCGTCGGGGGTCATGTAAATGACCTGGTCGTAGGGGTTGTCTTTGGAGAGCGACTCGATGGCTCGGGCCAGGGGCTCGGGCATCATGACCATACCAGCACCGCCTCCATACTGATAATCGTCGATCTGCCCGTATTCATTCACCGCCCATTGCCGCAGGTGGTGGACCCGGATCTCCAGCAGGCCTTTGTCTTTGGCCCTTTTTAAGATGGAATGGGCAAAGGGGCTTTCCAGAAGCTCAGGGAGAACGGTGAGGATGTCGATTTTCATAGCTACAAAGATAGGTTGTTCCCGTGCGAACGGGCCCTGATAGCCCTGTTATTCCTATTCCGGCAAATCAACCGGGTTCCCTTCTCCCAGGAAATCACCCAGCTCCCTTCGGTCCTTCTTCGTAGGACGGCCGATCTTGCTCTGGCGTTTGCCGGTATTGAAGCTGGAAGCCTGGTATTGCAGCCGTTCTATTTCTTCGGCGGGGGTAATATCGAGATAGTAGTTGATGGCCTCGGAGTACTGCACGCGGTGGTCCAGCAGGCCGGTGACCTTGATACGCCAGCGTCTGTCCTCCGCCTTTACCTCGTATTCATCTCCGATGGAGATCGCTTTGGCGGCTTTGGCGGCGTCGCCGTTGAATTTAATCCTTCCTTTATCACAGGCGTCGGCGGCCTGGGACCGGGTTTTGAAAAGGCGGATGGACCATAGGTATTTGTCGAGGCGGAGTTTTTCTTTTTCAGACATCGTGCACACGGTTTGGAAACCCCAAAATTAATGAGAATTTTTTTAGGATTTCTCCGCGAAATACTGATGGAAATAAGGGATGGTCTCGATGCCTTTGTAAAAATTCACCAGGTCGAATTTTTCATTGGGGGAGTGCAGGTTATCGCTATTCAGCCCAAATCCCATAAATACGATCTTGATGCCCAGCTCTTTTTCGAAGAGGTAACAGATGGGGATGCTGCCGCCACCGCGGACGGGGATGGGAGCTTTGTGGAAGACGGCTTCGATGGCTTTGGCCGCCGACTGATAGGCCCTGGAATCGATAGGCGTCATATAGGGTTCGCCGCCATGATGCTCTTCCGCCCTGACGGTAACGCCGGGGGGAGCGATCTGCCGGAAATAGTTCAGGAGTTTCTCCGTGATGACGACGGAGGATTGGTTGGGCACCAGACGGGCGGAGATCTTGGCCGTTGCCTTCGAGGGCAGGACTGTCTTGGCCCCCTCTTCGGTGTAGCCTCCCCAGATACCGTTCAGTTCCAGGGTCGGGCGGATACCGGTCCGTTCGTTGGTAGTATACCCTTTCTCTCCCCACAACTCCTGTACGCCCAGATCTTTTTTATAGGCTGCTTCGTCGAAGGGAGCGGCGGCCATCAGTTGCCTTTCGGCCGGGCTGGCTTCCACCACACCGTCATAGAAGCCGGGAATGGTGATATGATTATCAGCGTCGTGGCAGCTGGCGATCATCCGGGCCAGGATAGTAATGGGATTGGCTACGGCCCCGCCATAGACGCCACTGTGCAGGTCGCGGTTGGGGCCGGTCACTTCCACTTCGATATAGGAAAGTCCCCGGACGCCGATATCGATGGACGGGGTATCCAGGCTGATCATGGCCGTATCGCTGATCAGGATTACGTCGGCCTTCAGCAGGTCTTTATGGGAGGAGACGAATTTAGCCAGGTTAGGGCTGCCGATCTCTTCTTCCCCTTCGATGATAAATTTGATATTGGTAGGCAGAGAGCCGGTCTTCACCATCGTCTCGAGGGCCTTGACATGCATATAGAACTGTCCCTTGTCGTCTGCTGACCCACGGGCATAGATCCTGCCGTCTTTGATTACCGGCTCGAAAGGTCCGCTGTGCCATAACTCCAGCGGATCGGGCGGTTGTACATCATAGTGGCCATAGACCAGTACGGTGGGTTTGGCGGGATCGGTGATCTTTTCCCCATATACGACAGGATGCCCGTCCGTGGTATAGATCTCCGCCTTATCGGCTCCTGCGTCCAGCAGGCGCTGCCGGACGGCCTCCGCGCATTTTTTCATATCGTCCTTATGCTCGCTGCGGGCGCTGACGGAAGGAATACGCAATAGTTCCAGCAGTTCGTCGAGAAAGCGGTCTTTGTTCTTTTCCTGATAGTCTTTCCAAGCTTGCATGGCGGTTAATTTTTAATGTGGATGGGCGTCCTGGCGGCCGGGAGGCAAATATAGGAATTTTAAATTCCCGCCTCCGGAAACTCCAGGTGTAACTGGTCTTTGGAGACCGGCGTTCTGGTACTCTGATGCTTCTTGTTAGGCACGACATTTTTCAGGGTCCATTCCACCCTTCCTTCAAAGGCATGCTTGCGCACAGGGCAGGTTTCCTTGGTGCAGATACGGCAGGAGAAGTCCAGGCAGCCATCGGTATGGACGAAGAATTCGATCGCTTCCCCGAACTCCATCCGGATCAGCGCGGTGAGGGCGTCGATCTCCGCATGGGCCTCATGAACGTTGAGGTACCAGGGCACGGTAAGATGGCAGTCCACATGCAGCAATCCCCCGTATTTGATCACCCGGAGGTTGTGCAGGTCGATCCAGTTCTCGCGCCGGTGGGCGTTCAGATAGGCGATCAGTTTGTTCAGCAATTGCATATCGGCCTCGTCCATGATACCGGCAATGGAAGTCCGCAGGATCCGGTAGCCGGTAAAAATGATAATGCCGGCAAAAATGATGGATATTACGCTGTCCAGGAACGTTAGTTTGGTATACCAGATGATGATCAGTCCCAGAATAATGCCCAGGGTGGAATAGGTGTCGGTTTGCAGGTGTCTGCCGCTGGCTTCCAGGGCCATGGACCCATTCTTTTTCCCTTTGTAGATGCTGATGGCGCCCACGATAAAATTAATGACTGCGGTGAGGCCGACCAGGAAGATGCCTTTGTCCAGCTTCTGCAGGCTATGGGGATGGATGAAGTTGACGATGGCCTCGTAGATGATGATGCATCCGGCCATGATCACCAGGGATCCTTCCCCGGCCGCCGAGAGGAATTCCGCCTTTCCATGCCCGTAGGGATGATCTTCGTCCCTGGGCTTGGCCGCTACATATAAGCTATAGAGCCCGATAAAGCCCGCGATAACGTTGACGGTGCTTTCCAGGGCGTCAGTCAGCACGGCTACGGATTGCGTAAGGTAATAGGCCACCAGCTTCAGCATGAAGAGAAGGAGGGCAATGGCGACGACCCATTGCTGCAGCCGGATATTTTCCTTGCTTTTTTCCAAATGCATTGTCAGGTATTGAGATCCGGACTACCCTGCCGGGCTTTCTTCCGGTTCATTTTGTCCAGCAAAATGCGGATATTTTTTATCAAACGGAAATAATATTCCTTATTGAATAACTGTGAGTCATGCAGGGCTTTGTAGACGAGGAACAGGCCGATAGGGGTGAGCACAAAGGTCGCCAGCCACATGCCGGTCAAGGGCGAGAGCACATCCTGGTTGGCGAATTTTTTCCCGAAATTATTCAGCAGGAAGAAGATGACGAAGAAGATCACGGCAAAGATCAGGGGCATGCCGATCCCTCCCTTGCGGATGATGGACCCCAGGGGGGCGCCGATCAGGAACATTACCAGGCAGGCTACGGAAAGGGTGAGTTTCTCATGCCAGGCGATCAGATGCCGCCGCAGGTCGTTCTGCTGGGCGTCATAGAGCAGGGCGGGCTGATCCAGGGAAATCTTTATGGTATTGGCCTGGGAAATGGAACGGTCGAGTACCGGCATGCGTACGCTGTCGGGGAGCAGGTCTGCAAAGCTGGCAGGTGGCTGCGGTTTGGCGACGGCAGGCCTTGCGGGGGCATTCCCGGAGCTTGCCGTGGCTGATGCACCGGGCTTGGCGGCGGCTGTATCCGGTTGCGGTGTGTTGGCCGCCGGGGGGAGAGGGGGGGACGCGGGTTTGCCCGACGAGGCCGTGGCGCCCCTGGTCGCTGAATCCTTTCCGGGTGTATGTCCCTGGGAGGCCGCCACGGCTGAATCCTGTTTAGCCGCCTGCATCCTGGCCACCCGGGCTATGGAGTCTGCCTTTAGCTGCGCCTTCAAAGCAAGGGCCTGGGAATCGGCTTGAGCCTGTGCCTTTGCTCTTAGGATCTGTTCTGCTTTGACGGCTGAATCAGTCAGCAGGTATGCGCTATGGACCCGGGGCGTTTTTTCTATCGCCGCCCAGCCGGTGGTGTCGAGGTAGGGAATGAACTTCAGGCTGAGCTTCAGGTCGGTGGCCGTTCGCTTCTTGAAATTCTCTTCCATCGTTTCCAGGGAGTCGATATTCTTCCCCAACTGCCGCATGGTGAGCATCTGGTAGTTATTTTTGAAGGCGCTGTCATCCGTCTTGTTCAGTTTGAAGGAGGTAAGGTCCAGCACTTTCTTGTAATCTTTAAAGCCCATGCGGATAAATTCCGTATTGGTAGACATCCTATCACCCTTCCCTTCCTGGTAGATCCATCCATTTTGCAGGACGAACTGCAGGGATTTTTTGTCGGGGGTGACTATCATTTTCCCTTTCTCCGCTACGATGATATTATCCTGGTTGCCCGAAACGTTCTGTTCATAGATCACTACGCTGCGGATGGTGGAATCATCTTTTTCTTTTTTCCCGATCTTGATGACGTATCCCTCGATCTTGTCATAGAAGACCCCTTCCTTGATATCGAAAGCGGGCTTGGAGACGATGATATCATATTTGAGGGTATTCATCTTCAGGTTGGCTACCGGGATGATATTGTTATTGAAAAGGAAGGCGATATAACAGATGATGAGGCTGACGATGAAAAGAGGGCGCATGAAGCGGAGCAGGGGGATGCCGGCGGATTTGATGGCGATGAGCTCGAAGGACTCACCCAGGTTGCCGAAGGTCATGATCGACGACAGCAGCACCGCCAGGGGCAGGGCCAGGGGCACCAGGGTAGCTCCTACATACATGATCAGCGTGGCGACGGTGAGCATATCCACGCCTTTCCCCACGATATCGTCGATATAGAGCCAGAAGAATTGCAATACGAGTACGAAGAGGGTGATAAAGAACGTAGCGATAAAGGGCCCGATAAAGGCTTGCAAAATGAGGATATCCAGTTTTTTAAACAGGCGCTTCAGCACGGGTGGTAACTTTCTGAAATGATGGTTATATTTATCGTATGGACGCCGCAAAAGTACAACTTTCGCAAGAGGAAAGGACACTCCTGATGAATCCCGACTGGATTTTAACGAAGAATTCGGTCATGGGGAAGGTAGGAGCGTTGTTCGCAGAATTGAGTGAACGGTTGCGGGAAAATTTCCCCGAAGACAATATCCATCATTGGGCCCTTCCCCCCAACGGGTCCACCCCCAAAATTTCAAAAGGAGAGAATTACAAGGGATTGCCCTGGGTAGTGCTGGATTACCCGAGAGCATTCGGCCGGGAAGACGTGCTGGCCATTCGCACCCTCTTTTGGTGGGGCCATTATTTCAGCGTGACCCTGCATCTGAAAGGACGATATAAGGACTTGTTCCTTCCCGTTATCCGGGAGCGCATAGCCCTGCTGGCGGAAACCGGCTTCCATATCAGCGTGTCGGATGATGAATGGAGACATGAGCTGGATTCGGATAACTACCTGCCTTTACGGGCAGATATGGATACAATGATCCGGAAGGAGCGGGATTTCCTGAAGTTATCCGCGAAATGCGGATTGGACAGGTGGGATGATGCAAGCTCCGTCTTGTTGGGTTTATTTCGGGTATTGGTGGAGGTATTGTCTGCTAACCGCCGGTAATACTTTAGTTGCCCAGCCTGTGAAACAGATCTTTTACCTGGTAGCTCCAGAGCTGACTCTGGTCTTTGATCTCCTTCTTATCGGCAAAATCTCTTATTACCAGGATCGTCTGATTCGTGACTTCTGATTTTTCAATGCGGAATTCAAAATATTCTTCTTTCGGGGTATGCGTCCAGTGAAAGCGAATGAATTTTTCAAATTCGCTTTCCATGACCTCGGCTCTGTCTGTCGTTCCATTCCAGGAAAAACTGAATACATTGTCCCGTTCATCTACTTTATCTGCAAACCACTCCTGCAGCCCGGCCGGAGTACTTAGGAAGTCGTATAGAATGGAGGGTGAACATCTTACCGGATACTCTAACGTGAATAGTTGTTTCTTACTCATCTAATGATCAATTGAATCTTGTGTTACCAAACAGCCCGGAAATATCGTCTCATATACAAGGTGATAAATTGCCGGGTTACCAGTCTTCCTCGTGCCGTCCCAGCCAGGAAAGTTTCAGTGGTATGTGCAATAATAGAAAAATATTTCAACCATCAAAATTTTTTTTCATGGGTCGGTTCCCGGGTAACAATTTGGGGGAATGATACTCTTTTATCCTAAATAAACTGATAACCAGGCTTTTATGGAAAAATATTTGTTTGCGTGTATGGAAATGGGTATATTGCTATTCACATCTCAAAGAATCAGTTGACGGGCATTATACACGAAAAGCTCTATTTATTCGTTTTTATTTCCAATCAAGCCTAGAAACCTTAAACCTTTAAAAAAAACCCTTTAAGACCTCTGCCTATGAGCATGCGTCAACTTAAGATCACGAAAAGTATTACTAATCGCGAATCTCAAAGCTTAGAGAAGTACTTGCAGGAAATCGGAAAAGTCGAGTTAATCAGTCCCGAAGAAGAAGTGAAACTCGCCATCCGGATCAAGCAGGGAGATCAAAAAGCCCTCGACAAACTTACAAAAGCCAATCTTCGCTTTGTTGTATCCGTAGCCAAACAGTACCAGAACCAGGGATTATCCCTGCCGGATCTTATCAATGAAGGAAATCTTGGATTAATCAAAGCAGCCCAGCGTTTCGACGAAACCCGCGGCTTTAAGTTCATTTCTTATGCTGTCTGGTGGATCCGCCAGAGCATTTTACAGGCGCTGGCCGAGCAATCCAGGATCGTCAGACTCCCCCTCAATAAAGTGGGCCTCACCAATCGTATTCAGAAAGCCTATTCCCATCTGGAACAGGAATTCGAGCGGGAGCCTTCTGCGGAGGAGCTGGCCGAGCTGCTGGAACTGGATATCGAAGAAGTGTCTTCCACCCTGGGCATTTCTGCCCGCCATATAAGCATGGACACGCCTTTATCGGAAGGAGAGGATAACACCCTGCTCGACGTCATGGAGAATCCCAATGCGGAAAGGGCCGAGACGAATATCGAGCACAAGGAGTCCCTGAAACAGGAGATCGACCGTAGCCTGAGGACGCTGACGGAGCGCCAGAAAGAGGTGATCTGCTTCTTTTTCGGCATCGGGGTGGACCATCCTATGAGCCTGGAAGATATCGGGGATAAGTTCAACCTGACCCGGGAAAGGGTACGCCAGATCAAGGATAAGGCCATTACCAAGCTTAGGGGGAATTCCCGGTCGAAGATGCTGAGAAGCTACCTGGGGGTATAAAGGCGAAAAAAGGCTAAGGATAGGAAAGGCACCGGTAACAAAGATTGTAAGACACTGATAAACACGAAAGAACTGAAATAAATATTTACACGTTAAGAGGCTGAAAGCCTCTAAGTTCGAAGAACAGACATAAGACTTTGCCGGAAATTCGCTAAATTTTGAAAAGCGGATTTCCGGCAACTTTATTTTCTTAATTTTACACCTTTTAAGTGAATGTAACCTGGTTATATTCACTTTTTTTTACGCTACTATCTATACTATCTAATTATAAACTGAGTATGTATGTTTGAGAATTTGTCGGAACGGCTGGAGTCAGCGTTCAAGCAGATCAAAGGAGAGGGCAGGATCACCGAGCTCAACATTGCGGCAACGGTGAAAGACATCCGCCGTGCGCTGATCGATGCGGATGTGAACTACAAGATCGCCAAGGAATTCACCGATACGGTGCGGGAGAAGGCCATGGGCGAGAAGGTGCTGACAGCGGTGAGCCCCGGCCAGCTGATGGTCAAGATCGTGAAGGATGAACTGGCGCAACTGATGGGCGGCAGCGAGAGCGAGCTCAATGCAAAGGGCAATCCAGCCGTGATCCTGATCGCCGGCCTGCAGGGGAGTGGTAAAACGACCTTCAGCGGCAAACTGGCTAATTACCTGAAGAACCGCAAGGGACTGTCGCCCTTGCTGGTGGCGGCGGATATTTACCGTCCGGCGGCTATCGAGCAGTTGAAAGTGCTGGGGGGACAGATCGGGGTGGACGTCTACAGCGAACCGGAGAACAAAGATGCGGTCCAGATCGCCCGGAATGCCATCAAAGAGGCAAGGAGCAAGAATAAGAATGTCGTCATTATCGATACGGCGGGCCGCCTGGCGGTGGATGAAGTGATGATGCAGGAAGTAGCGGCCATCAAGGGGGCTGTGACGCCGGGAGAAATACTCTTCGTGGTGGATTCCATGACGGGACAGGACGCGGTGAATACCGCCCAGGCCTTCAATGAAAAACTGGATTTTTCCGGGGTGGTGCTGACCAAACTGGACGGCGATACCCGCGGAGGGGCCGCTTTATCCATCAAATACACGGTGAACAAGCCTATCAAGTTCATCAGCAGCGGGGAGAAACTGGATACCCTGGACGTATTTTACCCGGAACGTATGGCGCAGCGGATCCTGGGAATGGGGGATATTACCACCCTGGTGGAGAAGGCCCAGGCGCAATTCGATGAGGTACAGGCTAAAAAACTGGAGAAAAAGATCCGGAAAAACCAGTTCGATTTCGAGGATTTCAAGCAGCAATTGGAGCAGATCAAGAAAATGGGGAATATCAAGGATTTGCTGGGTATGATCCCAGGGGTAGGCAAAGCTGTAAAGGACATCGATATCAGTGACGATTCCTTCAAGGGGATCGAAGCGATCATCAATTCGATGACCCCTTTCGAGCGGGCCAATCCCGATGTGATCGACCAGAGCCGCCGGAAGCGCATTTCAGGGGGCAGCGGGAAGGATCTGAACGAGATCAATGCCTTTCTGAAACAATTCGAGCAAATGAAGCAGATGATGAAAATGATGAACAAAATGCCTATGGGCATGGGCATGGGGGGACCCCGGCCGAAGGCCAGATAAACAGACGTTTGACGGAATGAGCATATTTTATGATGGCGAAATTCCGGCAAACAACAGGGGAGGCCGGCCCAAGGCCAGATAAACCAAATGTTAATTAGTAAACCGTTTATAAAATTTTGCCTGCAGGATTCGCGCGTTAAATTTCGATGTATTATTTTTGAATTATTAGTAGCGGATCGCTACCTTTGCGGTCCAAAATTGAAATCGTAACCTTATTTGTTCACGCATTTAAATTTCTATTTAAGATGCCAGTTAAAATCAGACTGCAACGCCACGGGTCTAAGAAGCGGCCATTCTACTTCATTGTAGTAGCCGATGCCCGTGCACCGAGGGATGGTAAATTCATCCAGAAGATCGGTACTTACAATCCGCTTACTGTTCCTGCTTCCGTTCAATTAGACCGCCAAAAGGCGCTGGATTGGCTGCATAAAGGTGCTCAACCCACCGATACAGTCCGCAGGATCCTTTCTTACAAAGGTGTTCTCTACCTGAAACACTTATTGCGTGGAGTCAAATTGGGTCTTTTCGATGATGCGGCTGCTATGGTTAAATTCCAGACCTGGCATACCGAGCACGAAGCCCAGTTGAAGAAACGCCAGGAAGACAACAGAAAGTCCAAATACCCCAGAAGGGGACCAGGCGGACCTCCTGTAAGAAGAGTAGAAAGAAGGCCCGAAGGACCTGCGCAGGCTTAAGCGTATTTTTACTATGTAATTTCCAGGAGGCCCTCAAAAGCCTCCTTTTTTTTTCTATGGCAACGAATTATCGCAATATCGGAAAATTGGTGGCAGTCTTCGGGCTGCAGGGCGAACTGGTGTTGTTGCACCGGCTGGGCCGCAAGACCAGCCTGAAAGGGCTGAAAACCCTCTTCCTGGAAGAGAGGAAGGACGAGATGCTGCCCTGGTTTATCGAGAGTACCCGGATCAAGAGCGGGGAAGAGATCTTCGTGAAGCTGGAAGGCCTGGATACCAAGGAGACGGCCCGCAAGGTCGTGCAGAAGGAAGTCTGGCTGACGGAGGAGGATTTCGAGCATTTTGCCGGCAAATCGGCTCCTATTTCTCTGGTCGGTTTCCAGTTATGGCAGGGCGATCAGCATCTGGGGGAGATCCTGGAGGTGATCGAGCAGCCCCACCAGGTGCTCTGTAAGATCGATTGGAAGGGCAAGGAGGCCCTGATCCCTGTTCATGCAGCTACCCTTGAAAAAGTGGATAATAACAAAAGGCAGGTGTTTGTCGTGCTCCCTGACGGCCTTTTGGATGTATATAGCTGAGGCCGTCTTCCCCTTATTGCTTTAAAGTCTCCGCTTATTGCTTTAAAATTTTAAAAGTCTGCGTTCCGGTCATATCCTCTTGTTGTACCCGAACCAGGTAGATCCCCTTCGAAGCTGCGCTCAGGTTGAGGCTCACGGATTGCCCGGCGGCGTCTGCCTGGATTTTCCCCGACTGCATGACCTTACCATCCAGGGTCACCAGGGAATAATAGACAGGGCCGGAAGATTGGCCGATACGAACGTTGACATAATCGACAACCGGATTGGGATAGCAACTGATGGAAACACTGGCTGCGCTACTGAGTTTTTTAACGGCGGAGTAGCTGAAGCTGCCGTCGGCATCCACCATTTTAAGACGATAGAAATTGACGGAGGAAGGTGCATTATCGGTAAACTGGTAATGGGTGTTCCCGGAATAATTCTGTTGGGCGGCCACGATGCCGATGGTTTGGAATTGAATGCCGTCGGAAGAACGCTCGATAATAAAATGGCGGGTATTCACTTCGTGGGCGGTCGTCCAGAGGAGTTCGTTACCGGCGTTGCCGGTATGGGCGTCGAAAGACAGGAGGTCCAGGGGAAGGAGTACGCCAGGCTTTTGAATGATCAGGTTGTCCAGGACCGGAATATTGCTATTGCCGCCGTCCATCAGGCCTCCGATCGTGGCCGTACCGGCGCCCGTCCAGGAGAGCGTTGTGCCGGCAGCAGCCTGGTAAGTATATACCGTGGCACCGTCTACAGAAACCGTGGCTTTTCCAGTAGAACTATTATAGACAAAACGATAGGTATGAAAGAGGGCGTCAGCCACGTCATATAAGTTGTTGGCGCTAATGGGCACATTGGTGCCGCTGACATTCAGCAGGTACTTGATGTAAAGGGATCCGCCGTTGATCCCGAAGTCCAATCCTCCAAGCAGGAAGAAACTGGCGTCATTCTCTTCTTTCCGGAAATCTACGGATATATCGAGACCGGGTTGGGAGACAAAGGGAGTACCGGGCATGATCATATCGATATCGTGCCTTCCCAGGCCGGCGTTCAGGCCGTTGGTGCCGCCGACACCCCCGGGGCTGGAAACGGCAAAACCGCTTACAGAAGTGGCGTCGGGACCAACAGCGGCCTTTGTCACGGGATTGCTATTCCAGTTGAATTGACTGATTACCTGGGCCTGCGTGTAAAAAGGGATGATAGAAAGCAAGACGAAGGAATGTATAATTTTTATCATGGGTACAGATTGCGGGTTACATAGCTGGAAAAGCAATCTGGATGCCAACACGCATCGTATTGATTATTATTAGTTTACAAAGTTAAAAAAACGACAGGTTTTCCAATGGAGAGATGTAAGTCCATATTTGGGAATCGGTCGCAGGATCGGCCGGATTCCCAGGAGGGTGAGCCCTTCTATGATTGATGGACTCCCGGATTGATTGATTTCCCCGGCAAAAGAGGTTATTTTAAAATTCCGGGGGGAATCGTTGAAATGAATTGAATTTTTACGGCTTTATAGAATACTTCGGCTCCCTCCGACTGAAGTTGAATTTTGCCTTTGGTGAGGGGTGTCACCTTCCCCTTGTCTGATTGTCCGTTGTGGTAGAGGATCATCATTAACCGGCCATTGACGATATGTACGCTGGTGTCGCCATGGCAGTAGAGATCGAGGGTATTCCACTGTCCCGAAGGTTTTTCCGCATCCGATCCTTTAATGCAATGACGGCCTATCGCGTTGTCGGCCCGGAAAGTCGTCAGGGCGCCTGCCGCATTATATACGTATTCACTGTCGGACTTTTTCAAGGCGGGAATATCCGCCAGTCCTCCGGCGCATCCCCAGTAGTCGCCGCAATCGCCTTCCTGCACCTGGAATTCCTGGGACCGCATCCAGGCGCCGAAATCGGCCCCATAAGGCCCAACGGAATGATAGAGGAGACCGCTGTCTTTCTTTTTATTCTTTTTCGCTCCCCAGGTCAGGGCGCCCCAGCGGAACATCAATTGAAGATGATAATTTTCAAACTCCTTTTGGGTGGTGAGAGCGCCAACGCCTTCTCCGGAGATACGAATGACATTTTCCCCTCCGTCCGCCCGGGCGGCTCCGGCCGTTTCGTCCTTTACGACACTGAAGACATGGCGTGGATCCTTATTAAGACCGATGGGCTGATCGCTTACTCTTTTCCCGGTGCTATCGGATTCAGGCCCGAGATAGGTATCCCATCCTTTAAGATCTTTACCATTGAACAGGGACACCCATCCATGATCGGACTTCCCGGAAGCTCTGCCGGCCCCTGTGAATGAGCAGATGGAGAGGGACATCAATACGATGATAGAGAGGATCTTGATGAAAGAAAGGATCTTCATATGTGCTGTTTTCGTTGTTTATCTTCCCTGAAATTAATAAGAAATAGTCAATGCTGGTGTCTGCCCTACGGTAATCCGGGGGCCGCCCTCACTAATTTTTTTAGTAGCTTTGCCCCTTGCCTACAAAAAGAATCATAGCTCATTTCGATCTGGACGCTTTTTTCGTCTCCGTCGAGTGCATCCTCGACCCGACGCTGAAGGGAAAACCCCTGCTGGTAGGGGGCCATAGCGAGCGGGGTGTGGTGGCTGCCTGCAGTTACGAAGCGCGGAAATACGGCATCCATTCCGCCATGCCGATGAAGACAGCCCTTCGCCTCTGCCCGCATGCCACGGTCGTAGGCAATGCCCGGGGTGAATACAGCAAATATTCCCGCCGGGTGACGGAGATCATCGCCGCCAAAGCCCCCTTATTCGAAAAGGCCTCCATCGACGAGTTCTACCTTGACCTGACGGGGATGGATCGCTTCTTCGACTCTTATCGATGGACCATCGACCTTTGGGAGGAGATTACCCGGGCTACCGGGTTGCCCATCTCTTTTGCCCTTGCCTCCAATAAGATGATCGCCAAGATCGCTACGAATGAGGCCAAACCCAATGGTTATATGCATGTGCCCCCCGGCATGGAGCAGGAATACCTTGCCCCCCTGAAAGTCAATAAGATACCTGGGGTAGGGGAGCATACCTACCAGGCCCTGCAGGCCATGGGGGTCCAGACGATCCGGGACCTCAGTGAACAGCCGGCGGCGGACCTGGAACGGCGATTTGGCAAATACGGGTTGGACCTCTGGAACAAGGCCCGGGGCATCCATGAGGGGCAGGTGGTGAACTATCACGAGGCCAAGTCCATCTCTACGGAAAATACCTTTGAGGAGAACAAGACCGACCTGGACTTCCTGATGGCAGAGCTGGTACGGATGACGGAGCGGGTGGCCTATGAGCTGCGGCAGGATAATAAGACGGCGGGCTGTATTGCGGTGAAGATCCGTTACCCGGATTTTGAGACCACATCCCGGCAGGTGGCGATCCCTTATACTTTTTATGATGATGAGTTGATAGCCAAGGCTAAAGAACTGTTCCACAAGCTCTACCGCAAGGGGCAGGCCATCCGTCTGCTCGGGGTACGCCTGAGCGAACTCACCGGGGAGGCTATCCAAACCAATCTTTTCCAGGACAGCCAGAAGAAAAATCAACTTTATAAGGCTATTGACGATGTGAAGAACAAGTATGGAAAATACTCGATTGTGAAGGCGGGGGGATCGAGGGGAGGAGATGCCCCGGAGAAAGGGGATGAGAGAGGGGGGAAGGAGCGCGTGTGATTTAATAAAAATTTTAACAGGAAAGTCTACCTTAATGATAGGGAATTGATATCTTCGTGATCCGGTTGGGGTGAAAGCGGGGGCCCGGTGGGACCTGATCAAAAGCCCGACGGTGATTTTTTTAACCTCAAATATTTGTTTTTATGAGTTTACGTCTCGGGGATATAGCCCCCAATTTCCAGGCCAAGACGTCCATTGGCGACCTCGATTTCTACGAATTCCTTGGTGATTCCTGGGGTATTTTATTTTCTCACCCCGCCGATTATACGCCTGTCTGTACTACTGAATTAGGAAGAACGGCAGCTTTGAAAGATGAGTTCGCCAAACGCGGCGTGAAAGTGCTGGCGCTAAGCGTTGACCCCGTCGATAAACACATCGGCTGGATCAAGGATATCAACGAAACCCAGAAAGTGAGCGTAGAGTTCCCCATCATCGCTGATGAGGACCGTAAGGTCAGCGGACTGTATGAGTTCATCCACCCGAATGCATCGGCTACGGCTACCGTACGTAGCCTGGTGATCATCGGACCGGACAAACTGGTGAAGCTGATCATCACTTATCCCGCCTCTACCGGCAGGAATTTCCATGAAGTATTACGCGTCGTGGATTCCCTGCAACTGACGGCCAATCATAGCGTGGCTACCCCCGCCGATTGGAAAGAAGGAGAGGATGTCATCGTTGTTCCTTCCATTTCTACCGAAGACGCACAGAAGAAATTCCCGAAGGGTGTGAAGGTGATCAAGCCGTATCTGCGTTATACACCACAACCGAATAGATAAATTCCTCCGGATTATATTGAAAAGGGCTGCTTGATTTGAGCAGCCCTTTTTTATTTCGATAATGCCTGTCTGTTAATAAAGCCGGTCGATTTGCTTTTTAGCAGGGATGCCTGTGGCATCTCCTTACAAAACGATACTTTTCAAACCCTTTTCCACTGCCGTGTCCTGGATGACGGGTATAGCCGTTCCTTCTATCCGCAGGACCGTCACATCCGTCAGGCCTATAAAACCCAGGATCCATTTTAAATAAGGCAGGACAAAATCATAGGGTTGCATGGGCCCTTCGGAATACACGCCTCCGGAGGCCATTGCGATATACACCTTTTTCCCTTTTACCAGCCCTTCAGGGCCGTTGGCATCATAGCGGAAAGTGATGCCGGACCGGACGATGTGGTCGATCCAGGCCTTGAGGCTGGAGTGGATACTGAAATTATACAGCGGCGCGCCGATGACGAGGATATCCGCCTCCTGGATCTCCCGGATGGCTTCATCAGAATGTCGGACAGCTTCGATACTTTCCGGGGTGCGGCTCTCGGGCGGAGTGAAAAAAGAAGTGAGGTGCGCTTCTTCCAGGTGCGGGAAGCGGGTGCTGACAAGGTTGGTCTCCTTTACCGTGCTGCCGGGATTGGCGGCTTTGATCTTTTCGATGATGGCGTTGCCCAGCTGAATGCTGAAGCTGGCCCCGTTCCTGGGGCTTGAGATGACATGAAGAATCTTTTTCATTGTAGTATTTAATTTGTTTTGTTTGGGCCGGATGATACCTGATGCCGGTTCCGGATCAAGCTTGTTCCGCTCTATGCGATGCTTTGTTCTGACGATTTATGCGATCGATGATAGGTGACGTAAGAAATGGCTAGCAGTACTAAAAAGATAATGGGCGCGGATCGGTTGCCGGCGGGATCGCCGGAGGCGCTGTGTGCGATAAAGGCGGAAATAAAGGTGACGGTAAAACCTGCATATACCCACTCTTTAAACCTCGCTCCGACAGGCGCCAGCAGTAAAATGACGCCGATCAGTTTGGCAACTGCCAGCTCCACCCGGAAATAATCCGGATATCCTAAATGATGGAAGGCCTGCTGTATCGCTGCCTGGGTTAGGTAGGCATAAGCAGAATAAGTCATCATCAGCCCGATAATGGCTGTTGTTATCCAGTAAGTGATTTTGATTGCTTTCATAAAAGCAAAACTACTTACCTTTACTTGTAATTAGTTAGTAGTATACTGAAGGTTAGTAGTAACCTTTTGGTTAGTTAAAATAACAACATATGGCCCATTCATTGACTAATGGGGTGAAACCCACCGAAAAAGAGTGTAAAGCTGCGCTGAGCGCCGTAGGGGATGCACTGTACGTGATCGGAGGCAAATGGAAATTACCGATCATCGTTGCCCTGATGGAAGACAACAAACGATTTAACGAGCTGCAACGCGCCGTGAAGGGAATTTCCGCCCGCGTGCTCTCCAACGAACTGAAGCAGCTGGAGATGAACGGTTTTGTGAAACGTAACGTATATACACAAACGCCGGTGGTCATCGAATATGAATTGACCGGTTACAGCAATACGCTGGGGAAGGTGCTCCACGCTTTGCATGAATGGGGATCCATGCACCGGGATAAGATCCGGGGGAAGGAGCGCGTGACGCAAACCGACAAACCTTCCCTCCAACTTCAGACCGCAAGCGTATAGCTTTAGGTCAGCGGCATCTTCTGCTTTATGCCGCTGTTTTCAATTTATTTTTCTCCGGCTGATCGAAAATACTAATTAACTTAGCATGAATTATGCTGGAACCTTTTGAGATATTATTCTACGCCGT
>WNFI01076123.1_pt1 | contig 29630 bp, 31 predicted proteins | sample 5400471 | NCBI WGS metagenome assembly WNFI01 (sample SAMN13153348, study PRJNA577476) | soil metagenome | isolation source: 100 cm saprolite on Douglas fir-dominated hillslope | place: USA:California | collected 2013-09-17
TGCTCGCCGGCGGTTACATGATGAAGTTCAGCCGCGACGACGAGCGCGAAGCGGATCGCGTTGGCGTGCAGATCCTGCGGCGCGCCGGATGGGATCCGCGCGCAATGCTCGAGTTCATGCAGATCCTCCGGGAGCAGCAAGGGCGCGATCCGGGTTCGGTCGAAGTCTTTCTGTCCACGCATCCATCTCCGGCCGAGCGCGTCGAGCAGTTACGCGCGCAGCTGAAGACCAGATCGGCGGGCGGCCGGCGCGACAGCCCGCAATTCCAGCGCATGCGCGCGGCGCTCGAGAGGATGCCGCGGGCTCCCGCGATGAAGCGGTAGTATCTGCATCCACACCTGAGTCGTGAGCTACCTCAGGAATCCCGGGTGGTGGTCTGGTCGCCCGATAGAAGCGTTCCATTGACGAAGGCCGCCAGCCCGAGGGCGGCGATCCCCCCGCCAACACCCATCCCGATGGAGGGAAGGCGAGCGGCGAAGGTGATCAGGACGCCCAGTGCGGCTCCCAGCCCCATGACGATGACACCGGCCGACTGATAACGGGCGGCAGAAGGATTCGTCGCACGCCGCAGTCCGAGCAGCGACTCGAAGCGCGCCGGATCGACTTCGGGCGACGGCACCAGTCCCTTCTCGATGAGAGCAATACGCTCCTTGACGGCCAGCTCCCGCATCCGCTGCCGCCCAAGCAGCGTTATTCCGACCAGCGCCATCCCGCCGAGGACGACGACCGCGAATACCAGCATGCCGGCAACCCGCTCCAGCGATAAGTTCACCACAGGCAGTCCTTTCGCATCTGGCTGCATTAGACTGGCCGCCGCGCTTCATTGTTTCAACGGGTATCTTCGCGCGTCTGAAACATTCCGGGGTCGTCCCCTCTCTAATGCTGGTGGCGGATGGCCGACGAATTCGACGAACACGCGTTGGTTCAGCGCTGCCGCTCCGGGACCGACGAGGCGGCATTCGGAGAATTGGTCGCACGTTATAAGGATCTTGTCTACGGGATGGTGCTCCGCCTCGCGCCGGATCGCCTGCAGACCGACGATCTGGCGCAGGACGTGTTCCTGAAGATTCATCGAGGCCTGCCGTACTTCCGCGGCGAAGCGCGGCTGTCGACGTGGATCTACCGGATCGTCATGAACGTGTGTACGCAGGCGCGGACGCGGCCGCGCCACGAAGTCCCGCTCGATCGCGGCCCGGATCGGCCGCCGATCGATCCCGGCGCGGCCGACGCGGCCTTTGCCGATCTGGAGCTCCGGGACCGGCTCGACAAGGCGATCGCACGGCTGCCCGAGCGCTATCGGTTTCTGATCGCCGCCCATCATCTCCGCGGCGTGCAGTACGAAGCGCTGGCCGAGGCGCTCGACATACCGCTCGGCACGGTGAAGACGCACCTCTATCGCGCGAAGCGACAGCTGCGCGAGCTGCTCGCGGAGTGAACGCAATGGGACGATGGCCGAGATGACCTGCACGGACGTGGAGGAATGGATCGAGGCGGTTGCGGCCGGCGACGAGCCGGCCGGCGATGCGTTCTGCGCGCACGTCGAAGGGTGCGTGGCGTGTGCGTCCGCCCTGGCGCGGGCCCGCCGGATCGAGATGGCGCTCGCGGTTCGTCCGGCGCCTGCCGCGCCCGCTCGCTTTGCCGCCGCCGTCGCGTCGCGGATCCGCCGCGAGCATTGGCGCTCCGAGCAGCAGGTCGACCGCCTGTTCAACGTGGCGGGGCGTTCGCCGCGGAGCCGGGCGGGCCTGCCGCGGCGCCGGGCCAGCCCGCCCTGTCGACGTACCTGCTCGGCGGCGGATTCCTGGTGACGGCGCTGCTGGTCTGGTCGTGGGCGGAGCGAACCGGCCGGCGCTCGTAGCCTCGTAGCCCCGGCAGCAACCGCACTGCCTAGTGGTACTGCGCGAGTGTTTCGCAGCGGCTGGCGACCAGCCGTCGCACCGGGATGAAGAGCAGCCAGGAGATGGCAAAGGCGAGCGCGCACCAGCCGAGAAGGAACAGCGGCGCCAGCGCCGAACGATGGAGCAGGCCAATCGCGAGGAACGCCAACAGGAGGGACGGCGCGGCGGCGAGCGCGAAAGCGGCCATCCCGAGCAGGGCAGCGCCCTGGTGCGCGTTGCTGCCGTTCCCGATGCTGTTGAGGTCCACCGCCTTGGGAAACACCGCGGAGAGCGCGGCCGCCGCCGGCGCGAGCAGCACGAACGTCGCGACCACCGACAAGGCGAGCGCGAGCCAGAGCCCGGCGCTGCCGCCGGGAAAGATGAACATCGGCAGCACGAAGCAGAAGACCACGGGGCCCGCGATGATCAGCGCATTGCCGACGGCTTTGCCGAAGAGCAGGTCGCCGAGGCCGATCGGCGAAAGCATCGCGCGGGTGAACCCGGCCTTGTCGATCGCGAACTGATTCATGGCGATCGGGATCAGCCCGAGGATCGCGGCGAAGCAGCCCATGGCGGCGAGCGCCAGCCCGTTATGCCCCTGGACGCCCGGAATCGGCAGGCCGCCGCGCTGATAGCCGAGCCCGGCGAGCACCAGCGGCATCAGCAGCGGCGATCCGATGGTGGCGCGGCCGCGCGGCGAGCGCAGCGCGAGCCGCAATTGCGTGAACGCGACCGCGGACGCCGCCGGCGAGAGGCCTGGAATGACGCGGTCCCACAGGCCGCCGAACGACCCCGCGCGCCGGATGCCCTGGCTCGCGGGCATGTCGAGCACGCGCCGGTACGCGACGTAACCGGCCATCTGCATGCCGAACGCGGCGATGGCGAGCCCGGCGAGCGGCACCACGGCGTCGGCCGGCGCCGGAGCATTCTTCGCGGCGCGGTAGTAGAGCTCTGAGGGCGCATACGGCAGCAGCCGTAAGGCGGCGCGCTCGCTTCGGGAGGTCGGACGCTCCTGCCGCTCCGCGCGCGGTGGCCGCGCGCCGTACATCCGCGGCTCGTTGAAAAAGAACTGCGGCGCGATCGCGAGGACCGGGAGGGCGAGCACCAGCAGCAGCATGACGATGTCGCCGCGCCGGCGGTCCCGGAGCAGCAGATGGATCACCGACGAGGCGAGCGAGGCCATGCCGAGGACGAACGACAGGAAGACCGCGCCGGCGGCCAGCGCCATGATCGCCCCGGCGGCGCTGAGGCCGACGGCCATGCCGATCGCGACGCCCATGAGCGTCGGCACCATCAGCGCAATCCACGGATCCGCGAGCGCGCCCGCGACCTGGGCCAGGTAGAGCGCTGTCCGTGGAATCGGCAGCAGCAGCAGCCTGGCGACGCTGCCGCCGTCGCGCGTCGGCAGCACGATCGGACCGAGCAGGGTGAGGGCGAGACCCAGGAACGTCAGGTAGCGGAGCGCTTCCATCGGCAGCAGCAGCGATCCTGTCGCCGTCCCGAACCCGGCGGTGATGCCGAGCACGAAGAGGCCGATGCTCGACGGAATGAGCAGGACCATCGCCATGATCGGTCCCAGCTTTCCCGTCGCGATCGAAAAGCGTTCGACCATGTCGCGCGAGCCGGTCCGCTCGAGCGAGTTGACGAGGACCCGCCACCGCATCCAGAGAAACGCGCCGAAGATGCGTCTCATGTCAGCGGCCCCGCTACAGCCAGTCGAGATCCACCGCCGGGCGCTCACCGCCCACCAGCTGGATGAACAGTTCCTCGAGCGTGCCTTGTCCGTGCGCCCCGGCGCGGACGTCCTCGATGCGCCCCTGCGCGACGATCCGCCCCTCGGTGATGACCCCGAGGTGGGTGGAGAGGCGCTCGACGATCTCGAGGATGTGCGACGTAAGGAAGACGGTCCCGCCGCGCGCGACGAACGCGTGCAGCAGATCCTTGATCTGGCGAGAGGCGACGGCGTCGATGCCCTCGAACGGTTCGTCGAGAAAGAGCAGGCGCGGCGCCGGTAACAGCGCCGCCGCCAGCGCGAGCTTCTTGCGCATGCCATGCGAGAAATCCGTGACCAGCGTCGTCGCCGCGCCCGTCAGATCCATCAGCGACAGCAGGTCAGTCGAGCGCGTCTTGAACGTCTCCGCCGGCATGCCATGGACCTGGGCGACGAAGCTCAGCGTTTCCGCGGCGGTCAGCCGGTCGAACAGCGCGAGGTCTTCGGGGACGACGCCGACGCGACGCTTGATCTCGATCGGATCGGCCAGCGGGTCGATGCCGAGAATCCGGATCTCGCCGGCGGACGGGCGGAGCAGCCCGGTCAGGCACTTGATGGTCGTTGACTTGCCGGCGCCGTTGGGTCCCAGAAAACCGTAAAAGCTGCCGGGCGGGACCTGCAGGTCGATGCCGTCCACCGCCCGCTTCGATCCGAACGTGCGCGCGAGGCCGCGCGTCTCGACCGCGAATTCCATCTGTAAGCGATTGTATGACAGCATGACCGGGTGAATCGTCTGGCGCGCGAGCGCAGTCCGTACCTCCTGCAGCACGCGGGCAATCCCGTCGACTGGTACCCCTGGGGCGACGAAGCGTTCGAGAAGGCGCGCCGCGAGAACAAGCCGATCTTCCTGTCGATCGGCTACTCGACCTGCCACTGGTGCCACGTAATGGAGCACGAGTCGTTCGAGAGACAGGAGGTCGCCGACGCCCTGAGCGCGGGCTTCGTGTCGATCAAGGTGGACCGCGAGGAACGTCCCGACGTCGACCGTGTCTACATGGCGTTCGTGCAGTCGACAACCGGCTCCGGCGGCTGGCCGATGACGGTATTCCTGACGCTCACAGGCCGAATCCACCGTCGCCGGCCCGGAGGCGCTGAGCGAGGCGGTGGAGCAGTACCAGATGTCGTTCGATCGCCGGCACGGCGGCTTCGGAGACGCGCCGAAGTTCCCACGGCCGTCGGAGCTGCTGTTCCTGCTGCGCGAGCACGCGCGCACCCGCGCCCAGCCGCCGCTGACGATCGCCGCCGAGACCCTGCGCGCGATGGCGCTCGGCGGCATGCGCGACCATGTCGGCGGCGGATTCCATCGCTACTCGGTCGACGCCGAGTGGCGCGTCCCGCACTTCGAGAAGATGCTTTACGACCAGGCGCAGCTCGTGCTCGCGTACCTCGAAGCGGCGCAGGCAACCGGCAACGAGTTCTTTGCCGCGGTCGCCGAGGACACCCTGACCTATGTCGCGCGCGACCTGCGCGATGCCGCCGGCGGATTTGTGTCCGCGGAAGATGCCGACAGCGTACCGCCTGTCGGCGGTCCCAAGCAGGAGGGCGCCTTCTACGTGTGGAGCGACGCGGAGATCGGTGCCCTGCTCGGTGCAGACGCCGACATCATACGCCGGCGTTTCGGAATCGAGGCGGGCGGCAACGCGCCGCAGGATCCGCAAGGGGAGTTCACGGGGATGAACCTTCTTTACACAGCGCGCTCGATCGACGAGGTGGCGGCCGAGACCGGGCGGACGCCGGCCGACGTGGTCGCCGTCCTGGGCCGGGCGCGGCAGGTCCTGTTCGCCGCGCGCGCGAAGCGGCCCCGCCCTCATCTGGACGACAAGGTGCTCACTTCCTGGAACGGAATGATGATTGCCGCCTTCGCGAGGGCGGCGCGCGTCCTGCCGGAGCGGCCGCAGGCGGCGCACTGGCTCGCCACGGCGCGCGGCGCGGCCAAGTTCATCTTCGATCATCTCTGGGACGGCTCGAGCGGCACGCTCTTGCGCCGATACCGCGACGGCGACGCGTCGGGCATCGATGGATACGCGGAAGACTACGCGTCGCTCATCTGGGGGCTGCTCGAGCTGTTCCAGGCGGACGGCGATCCCACTTGGCTCTCGTGGGCGCGCGAGCTGCAGGCGCAGCAGGACGCGCGCTTCTGGGATCCGCAGGACGGCGCCTGGTTCAGCACCACGGGACGGGACCCCTCGGTCCTGTTGCGGCTCAAAGAGGACTACGACGGCGCTGAGCCGTCCGCCAGCTCAGTGTCGGTCCTCAACCTGCTCACGCTGGCGCACCTCACTGGCGATGAGGAGGCACAGAAGAAAGTCGAGCGGACCCTTGCCCGCTACGGAGCGCGGGCGGGAAAGGCCGCGCGCGTGATCCCGATGATGCTCGCCGGCCTCTCGACCTGGCATGCCGGCGTGACGCAGGTCGTCGTCCTCGGCTCCGGCGCGGCCGCGACGGCCCTGCGCGCCGAGGCGGCCCGGCACTACCTGCCGTTCGCCCTGATGGTGCCAGTCGCTCCCGGCGATCCGCAGCGGACCCTGGCCGGGACCATGCCGTTCATTGAAGCGATGCAGCAGACCGGCGGCCGCGCGACCGCTTTCGTCTGCCGGGACTTTACCTGCCGCGAGCCGGTGACGACGCCGGAAGCGCTGGCCGGCCAGTTGCAGCCGGTCTGACCCTTCGACCTGGCCGTCCGCCAGAACTGGACGACCATCGGCAGCTGATGGGCGTGCCGATACGGGCGCCGGCTGCGGTCCGTCAGTCCCTGAATTCCGCAGTCTTCTGTACCGGTCGAAGATCTTGTAGCCCGTCTTGCGTGAAATCCCGAACTCGACTCAGAGCGGCGCCATCTTCTCGCTGTCCAGCAGCCGGGCCACAAACCGAAGACGCTCGTCCACGAGGTGACACTCCTTCCACGGCATGGCACTCTCCCTTTACAGGGCAGAGTGTCACCCATGTCTCCGGCCCGGAATGAAATGTCACCCTTGTCTCAGGAAGGGCACCCCCGGATCAAAAACGATCAATGAATCCGGGGGTCTAACTGGCGGTGAGGCAGGGACTCGAAGGCGTCAAGCGGGCGTTTCTAAGGTGATCGCGCTCAACTTCTGGCGCTAACGCATTGAATCCCTGCCCGTTGCTCGATTCCGTCTAGTTCTCTGGTGTTCGCCCGAGTGCTCCGGAATCCGCCGAAGTTTTGGAGACATTTTGGAGACGAGGATCCCTGGCTCTGCTATCCAAAGCGCTGCCGACAGATAGTGATCTGCTTCCTGCGTTGGGCGCGCAGGCGGTAGCCGGCTCGAATCCGGCCGCCCGACCACTTTTCCGGTCTGTAGGTCACATGTAGGTCACACTGTCCTGCGTGACCGCCGGTGGCCCGCCCACGAAGGTCGACCAGGCCGCGCTACGGCGCTGACAGCGCGGCTGGGTCCCGACAATCTGCTCGGCCAGCCACCGCCGAAGATATACGCGTCGAGACCGAGAACCGTCGAGGTTCAGGAGCGTGCGCCAGCTGACGCTGCAATGCAGCGAGCTGCGATCATCAGGGCGCTGCTTCGCAGCGCCTGTTGGGGTGATCACATTACCTCTTCGGCTCGGCCTATCGGAGTCCAGACGCCGTTCGCTGTCCCGTCCGAAACGGTGATGCGACGGGGCCACTCGTAGCCTGCACACTCCCCGTGGACAAACCCGTCGCAAACGGCGACCCTGGGACTGGCGTCAACGCGCCGGTGCCTACGTCGATGGCGTAGGCGGAGATGCTCCCGACTTGGGTATGGCAGCCATAATTGGCCGCATATACGAATTGGCCGCTGGGGTCGACCGTAACCTGCGTCGGACAGTCGCCAGTCGCAAACGGCGAGCCCATGACTTGGGTTAGCGAACCATCTGGATTAATTGCGTACGCGGAAATATTGTTCGAATCTGCATTGACCACATAGGTGAATTGACCGCCCGGATCAACCGCGGTGCCCTCAGGCGTCACTCCGGTTGCGAAGGGTGAACCCGATATCGTCGACAGGGAACCGTCATCGGCGATGGCGTAGGCCGAGACACTCTGTGAATTCACGTTCGTGACGTATACGAATTGACCGGCAGGATTACCTGCGAGACCTGCATACGGTGAGATACCCGGAAACGGTGACCCGGCCATCGGCGACAGCCCGCCGGTCGTTAGATCGATGTTGTACCCCGCTATGGTGTGCGGCACATCGTTCGTGACATACGCGAATGGCAATAGCGGATGCATCATCACCGCTGATGCGCCGTCGCCCGTCGCGAAGGGCGATCCTGTCACAGGAGTCAGACAGCCGGTCGTCGTGTCGATCCCATAACCCCAAATCGTCGAGCCGGGGCGTATCACGTTCGTGACATACACGTATTGGCCGGTGGGATCGACGGCCACCGGCAAAGGACGTGAGCCGGCTGGCGCGTCAGGGCACGCTCGCTGGAATGAACCGTCAGAATTTATCGTATAGATCGACACGCTCTGATTGACAGTCGTGAACAGAAAACGTCCACTCGGATGAATCGCGAGCCCACCGCTCTCGGCATTGAGAGAAAGCGGTGAACCTGGGACGCCGGCCAAAGAGCCGTCGGGGTTTATCGCGTACCCCCATAGTTGTCCGTGATTTCGAACGTAGAGGAACCCACCACCCTGATTACCCGCAGTACGCGCGTCCCCGCTAAAACACATGATTAGCGCAACCGCAACAAGGGCAATGCCATAGGCGAGAGGCCTTTCGTGACGTGAACACTGCTGCATTCCGCACCTCCGTGCGACACACCAAATGACTTTTCACGCTAGACAGTCACAACAATCATTAGAGCTCGTGTGCGCAACTCGGGACAGCGCATGGCGAGAACGGGACAGCGAGGGCCCACGAGCGAGGCCATCAGGGAGCGGAACATAGGCGTCTCCTATTGATCGTTGTCCGTTGATCGTTGTGCGTGGCAGTTCAGGGTCGAACCGCGGGCATCCCGCCGAAGGCTGATCTGCCAGACGCGTAGCCCGGCTCTCCGGAACGGCGGAAGACTATGACTGCGCAGCCGTAATGTCCTTATGGACGGCTTAGAACTCGCTTAGAGATGGAGAAAAACGGGCGAGCGCACAGAAGTCTGCCTCAGGGCAGACTCTTGCTGACGACTCTCGCTCGACACCAATCTCTGTTAGAGTGTTTAAAGCCAACGCCAACGATCTGATGGAACGAGCCTACGCGTTTGGTCCGTATCGTTTTGATCCGGCCGGCCGGCTTCTGACCCGCGATGGTGAATCCGTACGCCTGACGCCCAAGAGCGCTGATCTGCTGCTCGCGCTGATCCGTGCGGAGGGCCGGGTCGTATCGAAAGATATCCTGATCCGCGATGTTTGGTCGGGCGCGTTTGTCGAAGATGGAACCTTGACGTTCCACATCCACTTGCTGCGTCAGGCGTTGGGCGAGTCGGCGGAGACACCCACGTATATCGCCACCGTTCCAAAACGCGGGTACCGATTCATTTGGCCGGTTGCTCAAGTCTCGCTCGCACCTCCTGGCGTGCCCTCGCCCGTTGTCGATCCGCAGCCCGTTCTCGTCGCCAATCTTGACGCGCCGGCACCGCTCGCCGAGACAACCATCGCCCCGACGGGAAGGAATCCGGCTCAACCGCTTCGCGCGTCGGGCCCCGTCCGCCATTGGCGGCTGCCGCTCACGGGGGTCGTCATCGTTCTCTTTCTCGCTGCCGCGACGTCACTGGGCTTTGCGCTCCAACGGTCCAGACCGATCCGCGTGATCCAAGTCACGCAACTGACGCACGATGGCTTGCCCAAGAGTCATCTGCTACCGCTCGACCGGAACCGGCTGCTGGTCACGGTTGACGGAATGCAGCGGGAGTTTCACGCAGATACGGGGGCGCTCGCAGGTAGTCCTTTCCTGGAGTCGTACGACGTGGTCGACGTATCGCAGGCACGCGGCGAGGCGCTGGCCACAAGACCTCATGACAAGGGTGGCGAGCGGGGACTATGGGCCGTTCGGCTCGATGGGACGGGCGCGCGGCGCCTCGGCATGATTCAGTTCATTGGCGTGGCTACTTGGTCGCACGACGGCCAGCGCATCGCGTACTCGGACAACCATGCCGTCAACGTCACCGACGCCGACGGTGGAGCGGTGAGAACGCTGGCAACGTTCACGGGCGCCCCGAACGCTCTCGCATGGGCGCGGGATGACGATATCCTGCGCGTCCTCGTCGCCAATGCCGCCGACCGGGCTCTCTCTAAGATGTTTTTCGACGTACCGTCCCATGACGCCCGCCGCACCCTCAGCCCGATGGCACTGCGAATCGACCCTCCGGATCTGCTCGACGGACCGATATTCTGGATGCCTGCTTCGACTGATTTTGTATTTGCAACGAGTTCCGCGTCTGGCAGTCAGATCTGGGCTCTCAGTGGCGAAGGGCTGCCGTTCTTTCGCAGACAGACGCTCCGACGTTTGACGCCGGCCGGCGATCGCATCTGGTACTTCAGTCCGACGCCGAGTCCAGACGGCACCCGGATCTATGCGCTGGGACATCACACGCCCGAGCTTTCGGTTTTCGATGAAGGCAAACACAGGTTTGCGCCCTTCCTCGGCGGGATTCCGGCGTTCGCGGTCCGCTTCTCGCCCGATCGACAGTTCGTCGTGTACATCGACGCCCTGCATTACACGCTCTGGCGTGCCCACGCCGATGGCTCCGATGCGCACCCGTTGACATCCGCTGCGTGGTATGTCGATTCCGTGGTGTGGCGCCCCGACGGCAAAGGGCTCGCCATCCGTGCGCGCACTCCCGGTCGGCACTCGAAGGTGTATCTGATGGGTGCTGGTGGAGGAACGCCGGAGCCCCTCGATCATCGCGACGTCGAGCAGGGCAGCCCCACCTGGTCGCCGGACGGGACGCGCTTGGCCTTCGGCGACGTTCCCGAGAGGTACGGCGATCCGACTGGCAGCGAGCGCATCCATATCCATGACCTGCAAACCGAGCAGATGACCGACCTTCCTGGAAGCGTGGGACTGTGGAGCAGCCGGTGGTCGCCGGATGGCCGCTACCTCGCCGCAACTCGGATCGTGGACAGGAAAGTCATGTTGTACACATTTGCCACGGGTCGCTGGCGGGAACTGGACGTAACCCACGCCGATGACTTGGTGTGGACGCCCGACAGCCGCTTTGTGTACGGCGATCCGGAACGTGGTGCCGGATCTGCTGTGCGCATTCGCGTGGCAGATGGTCGGGTTGAGCCTGTCGTCGATCTGACTCCCTTTACCATCGCGCGCACAGGAGCTGGCCTCTCGCTCGATGGCCGGCCGCTCTTTCTCCGAGTCCCCATGGAGATTTACGCGCTGGATGTCGAGCGCCGATAGGCGTTGCCGTGTTGTCCTTCTGGACAGCTTAGAGAACTTGCTCATAGCTTCTGATCCGCGGTGGTGAACGCGTTCGCTTGACGGACGGATTCGCCGTCGCGGCTCAGAAGACGGCCTTCGGGATCGAAACGATAGGACCAAACGCGTAGGCGCGTTCCATCATCAGATCGTCGGCGTTGGGCTTCAAACCAGTAACAGAGATTGGTGTCGAGCGAGCGAGAGTCGTCAGCAAGAGTCTGCCCTGAGGCAGACTTCTGTGCGCTCGTCCGTTTGGCTCTTCGTCGATGTGAGTACAGCGATGTGAGTTGAAGACCCGGCCGCCTGCGCGGACCGCTGCTGGGTGGGGGGTCTGCTCGGCGGCCTGGACGGTGAGTGCGATCCTACGTGCACCGGACCATCCGGTGTCATCTTCTCTTGATGTGCAAACAACAAGGGAGGACCGGTGGGATCGCGGCGCGATTGTACGTGGATCTTAGGGTTGGCGGGGTTTCGGGTCGTGACGGCGGAGAGTCCCAGCAGCGCCTCGGACGGTCCGCTGACGATCCGGATTGAGCGGAGGGGCCTCCGCCGGTATCCGTGCAGTGCGTGCGGGGGCCGCGTGAGTCGCGTGCGATCGGTGCGCGATCGCACCTGGGACGATCTGCCCTGGGCCGCGCATCCCGTGACGCTGATCTACGCGCAGCGGCGCGTCCGATGTCGGCGCTGCGGGATTCGGACGGCGCGGATCGAGTTCGCCGAGCCGAAGGCCCGGGTGACGCGACGCTTGCGGCAACAGATTGGCCTTGACTGTCAGTCGATGCCGACCAGTCATGCGGCCGTGCGCCACCGGGTGAGTTGGAGCAAGGCGCGTCGCGCCGACCGCGCGTTTCTGGCGGAATGGGATCGCGGCCGCCGGGCGCATCGGCCCCGCTATCTCGGGGCCGACGAGATCCATCGGGGCAAGGGCCAGCAGTTCTGGACCGTGTTGTCAGATCTGGTGCGGGGAGAAGTCATCGGCTTGGAGAAAGACCGGAGCGAGGCCAGCCTACGGACGTTGCTGACGACCCGGCTCGACGCGCGGCAGCGGGCGGCCGTCGAGGCGGACCGGCTATACTTGAACGATCTGATGCGGACCAAGCGCGCTCCTCAATGGACGGATCGGTGATTGTCGATGGAATTTGACGTCGAAGTCGTGCTGCGCGAGACGAACCGCGCGGTTACTGAGCGGATCGAGCACGGCACTGAGCCGCGCGCCTGGCGTGAGCTGGACGTCGAGACCGTGCTGAAGCAGATCCTGCTCGCGATCGACCGGGTCAAAAACCCGGCGGCGGGCGGCCGGCACCTCGCAGCGGCTCGACGACATGATCCGGCGCGTCATCGCCACGGCCGCCGCGCCCGGCCCCACCGTTCATTAACGTCGCCGCGATTACAGAATCGCGTCGGGCGCCCGCACACGCGTCGGCAATTCCCAGGCAAACTTGCATCTGGCCGGCGGCATCGCTATTGCCCTCTCGACCGGTATCTCGAGTTGTTTGTGGATACGGGCCGCTCCCGCCCGATCATGAAACTGCCCTATCGAATTCTCGTCCTCGATGACGACGAGCATGCGCTGTCCGGCATCGTCGATCTGCTCCGGGATGCCGGACATCACGTGACAGGCGCGGCGACATACGACGCCGCGAAACGGTTGCTGGCCGCCAGCCCGTTCGACCTTCTCGTGTCCGATGTCCGCCTGCGATCCTTCAACGGCCTGCACCTCGTGATGCAGACCCGGACCGACCATCCGGAAACCGCCATCATCATCGTCACCGGTTACGACGACCCGCTGATCGAGCTCGAGGCGCAGCGGTATCACGCCGACCTCATACGCAAGCCGATCCGGCCGGCTGAATTCCAGGAGCGGGTGAACGAGGCGCTGCGCCAGGTGCGGCGTCAGCGCCGCTGGCCGCGCAAGCGCGTCGTCGGCGGCTTCCGCGTGACGATCAAGGGACGTCCAGCGGCGGTCGTGGACGTCTCCTACGGCGGGTTGCGGATCGAGCTCCCGGACGCCGAACGCCTTCCTGACATTTTCGACGTCGAAGTCGCAGGGATTGGCCTCCGCCTCGAGGTCGAGCCCGTGTGGTCCGAGGCATCGCCGGAGCCGCCTGGCACGGTCTGCGGCGCGACCCTCGCAGCCGAGCACACACCCTCGGCGCGGACCTGGAGGGCCATCGTCGATCGTCTGAACCCGTAGGCGGGGCTGAGACATGGGGTGGGGTGGACCTGTAGAGTAGCAGCGCATGATCAAGCGTGCTGTGCTCGCCCTGGTGCTCGCGATCGCTTTCCAACGGTCTGCCGCCCCGGTATTTCCGCTCGAAGAAGCGACCGCGGCCCAGCTCCAGGACTGGATGACGTCCGGGCGCTACACGGCGCGCCAGGTCGCCGAGCTGTATCTCCGCCGCATCGAGGAGATCGATCGCGATGGCCCGGCGCTCCACGCCGTCATCGAAGTCAACTCTGACGCGCTCGCCATCGCGGATGCGCTCGATGCGGAGCGCAAGGCCAAAGGCGCGCGCGGGCCGCTGCACGGTATTCCCGTCCTGATCAAGGACAACATCGACACCGCGGACAGGATGATGACGACCGCGGGGTCGCTCGCGCTCGAAGGGTCCAGGAGGGAGCACGACGCTTTCGTCGTGCAGCGTCTCCGCGCCGCCGGGGTCGTGATCCTCGGCAAGACCAACCTGAGCGAGTGGGCGAATTTCCGGTCGTCGCATTCGACCAGCGGCTGGAGCGGCCGCGGCGGCCAGGTGAAGAACCCTTACGCCCTCGATCGCAATCCGTGCGGTTCGAGCTCGGGTACGGGCGCGGCGATTGCCGCCAACCTCGCCGCGATTGGCGTCGGCACGGAGACCGACGGTTCCATCGTTTGCCCCTCGGGCGTCAATGCCCTGGTCGGCATCAAGCCCACGCTCGGTCTCGTCAGCCGCAGCGGGATCATTCCCATCGCGCACAGCCAGGACACGGCCGGCCCGATGGCGCGTTCGGTCGCCGACGCCGCGCTGCTCCTCGGCGCGATGACGGGAGCGGACTCGAGCGATCCGGCCGCCTCCCACGGCCCACGGGACTACATGAAGAGCCTCGACCCCGAGGCGCTCAACGGCGCGCGGATCGGGGTCGCGCGCAAGCAGTACTTCGGCTACAGCGACGCGGCTGATCGCCTGGTGAATCAGGCGATCGCGGACATGAGAGCGCGCGGCGCCGTGATCGTCGATCCCGCCGACATCCCCACGGCGTCGAAGATGGACGCTTGCGAGAATCAGGTCCTTCTCTATGAGTTCAAGGCGGATCTGAACAAGTACCTCGGGTCGCTCGATCCTGCCTCAGCGGTGCACTCGCTTGAAGACCTGATTGCCTTCAACCAGCGCGAGCAGGCGCGCGAGATGCCGTTCTTCGGACAGGAGCTGTTCCTCTCGTCGCAGAAGAAGGGACCGTTGACCTCCCCGGCGTATCGCGCGGCGAAGGCGAAGTGCCGGCGGCTCGCCGGTGCGCAGGGCATCGACCTCGTGCTGCGGCGGCACCACCTCGACGCCATCGTCGCGCCGACCGGCAGCCCCGCGTGGCCGACCGATCACGTCAACGGCGATCACTTTACCGGTGCGAGCTCGACGCCGGCCGCGGTGGCCGGCTATCCCAGCATCACGGTCCCGGCCGGACAGGCGTCCGGCTTGCCGGTAGGCCTCTCTTTTATAGGAGGCGCCTGGTCCGAGCCGAAGCTGATCGCCCTGGCCTATGCCTATGAGCAGGCGACGAGACACCGGCGCCCCCCGCTGTTCCGGCCCCGGCTGCCAGACTGAGGCGCCTTGAGGGGAGGTTAGACACTGAAGATTGCAGACTGCAGATTGAAGATTTCCGGAATGTAGATTGACGATTGTCGATTGGGATGTAACGCGCGGCATCAGCGGACCAGTCGCCGCCGAGACCGCCGCCCCGCCTGCGCCACCGCCCGTCGCAGCGAGCGCCAAGGCCTGGCGATGCTGCCGCCATATGGGACAATCCCCATGAGCCGGGGTGGCGGAACTGGCAGACGCATCGGACTTAAAATCCTGTGCAACAGCGAGAACGCATTGGAGATTCGCGTTCTCGGGCAAATCTCGGGCAAATCGACGCCGGGGTGGCGGAACAGGCAGACGCTGCGGGCTTAAAACCCGCTGGACCCAAAAGGTCCGTGTGAGTTCGACCCTCACCCCCGGCACCAAACCTCTATGAGACTGCCTGAGGACTTTTGGCTCTTTTACGTCATCGCGGGAGTCGTCGGTCTCAGCTGGATCGTGTCTGACATCGATCGGACGGGCCAGCCAATTTTGACGCCATTGTGGGAACGCATTCTGGTCGTCGCTCTCGTCATGACGGTGCTGGGAGTCATCCATCGACGTATTCGTCGGTAGCTGTGGCACTTCTCACTTGTTCACCACCAGCTTCAGCCCCTTCCGGTGCTGGCGAAGCTGGCCGTAAGCGTCGTCCAGCGAATCGGTGCGGCTGCGCAGATAGGTGCTCGTCATGCTCACGTTGGCATGGCCGAGCGCGTCCCGGACCTGATGGATGGGCACCCCGGCCTCGATCATGCGCGACCCGAACTCGGCCCGGAGGTCGTGCAGGTGCAGGTTGACGACCTTCGCCTTGGCGCACACGTCGCGCCACCGCGCGCAGAGTCGTTCGATGGCCGTGAGCCGTCCCGTGTCGTCCCCGAACACGTGAGCGTCGGCCGGCAGCGGGTGCCCGTCGGGTCCCTTGCGGCGCCGGTCCAACACGTCCCGCAGCTCGGGCAAGATCGGCAGCTTGCGCTCCTCCCGGTCCTTCGCCTTGCGGGCGAGGATCACGATGCGTTCCCCGACTTCGCTCCACTGCAGCGTGCGCAGCTCTCCCGGCCGGCAGCCCGTGAACAGGATCGCCGTCAGGAAGTCGTTCATGAAGTCGTCGGCCACGGCGCGGATGCGGTCCTCTTCGCCGGGTTCCAGGCGACGGGATCGCTTCCCCGACTTCGGCACCTGCACCAGCGTCGTGCCCTGCGGCGACTTGAACGGCGTGCGGGTCGCGTAGCCCTCCCGGATGCTCCAATTGAAGAAGTGCCGCGCCGATTGGAGGAAGTGCCGGATGCCGTTCGAGCCGGCCTTCGGCCGCTGCTTCCACAAGTCGCGGGCGTGCTTCACGTCGGCGGTGGTCACGGCGTCGAGGCCCATGTCGCCGATGGTCGCGCCGTTGACGCCTGGCGAGTCGGCGAAGTGCGCGAGGTAGACGTCGTTGTTCGACGTCCGCGTCTGGCGATACCGCTTCGCCACGTCGCGCACGGTGAGCGGTCCGGCGGCCGGCGCGCCGATGACCAGCTTCCCGTCGCGCGCCAGCTGCTTCGCCTTGATCGCGGCGGCCTCCACGGGATCGTTCGGGAACATCTCCGTGAGGTTCACCCACGTTTGCGCGCCGCCCCGGTTCTTGATGCGGATGCGCCAGGGGTGCGCGCACTTGAGGGGGTCGCGGCAATCGCAACGTTTTTTCCACGGCGTTTTCTTTTTGCGAGGCATCTCCATCCATCCTTTCGCGTGACGGCCGCATTCGTGCGCGTGCCGTCACGCGACATTTCATCAGGCAGGCATCGCGAAGTACAGGTAAGAACCTGCGAGATTCGCGAGGGAAACTCAAAAGGTGACCGGCAGGCCCCACCACCTGCCGGTCTGCTAAGGAACTCAGGCCATGTGGAAGCGATAGGTGATCGTCTGCACGTCGGGCCAGGTGCGCGCGATCAGCGTCGCGAGGTCTGCGCCGACCTGCTCGATCGCGTCCTTGGTGTGATAGGCGATGACGACGCCGCGCGCTTCGCCTACTGCATCGCGGGTCACCTTCGCGTTGACCTCGACGTTGAACGTGTGGGTGGAGTCGTTGAGTCTGTCTGTCGCTTGAACCTGAATCTGGATCTTCATCTGACCTCTCCGTTGAATGAGAGGCTGCTGGCAGGCGTGCTTAGAAACAGCAAGAGCACGACAACCCAGCAAGCCTGTTGCTGAATTGCGTGCTCGAAAGGAATGTTCGAGTGGACGCTGAGACCGATTGAGAGGTGATGTGGCCCTGTTGCCCGTCCGGATTTCCCTCTGTCCGGTGTCGGGCGTTCCTTCCCCTGATTACACGGTCTCTACCGAGGAAGGATAAACCAGGTCGGCCAGCTTCGTCAAGAACGAGAACTGTAATCGGACGAGCCGGTTGCGCGGGGCCGAGGTTCTCATCGGCGTCGGTGAAAGACCAATAACACCGGCGGCAGAGGCCCACCTCGCGCTGACGCGGGGGACCGGCGGCTCCCAGTCGCGCTAGAGCACGACGACGTTGACCGCGCGGACCTTGCCGCGGCGCTCGTCGTATTGCTCCTCGAACTCGACGCGCTCGCCGATCACGAGGTCATCGAAGCCCCGGTTGGCCAGCCCGCTGGCGTGAAAGAAGAAGTCGCGGCCGTCGCCGATCGTCGTGATGAATCCGAAGCCCTTGTCTGTGAGTCGCTTGATCGTTCCCGTGAGCGGCATGGCGTGTCAGTCTCCGTCCGTGCGTGAGCGAAGTTGATTAGGAGGAGCCGGTCACGACCGCCGAAGACCAAAGGAGACGACGGTCGTTGACGATGGGCCACCGGCTCAAGGCCCATTGAGCATGTGTCGCAACCGAAAAGGCCCCGGAGGCGAAGCCGGGCGCGAGGAACGGTCACGATTGCGGCCGACGTGCTCAGCGGCCTGAAGAATCCTCGCTGTGGGTGCGTTCGTCGCGGAACGTCCGGCAAGACAACCGGACGTCTTCTGCGTTGTCGTCGCTCGGCCGCGCCTTTTGAGGAAAGGAGCGGCCGTTTGGCCTTTGACCCGAGGTCCTCACCCCAGTTGGTTTAGCCTGGGCGCGCGAAATTGCGCTGGCCGTTCAGCGGATTTTGGGAGGAGTTATTGGGGCCCGCCCTCCGCTGCGCCGCGCGACGACGGCCCCGACGCGGGCCGTTCGCGTCCCCGGCGTGGGACGCGCATCTTGGTGATTCGTTGACTACTCGGCTTCGGCCTTCTCTTCGGCGTCGAGCCGCGCGAGTCCGTCTTCGAACTGCTTCAGCTTGACTTTCAGCTGGGCGATCTCTTGGTCGATAGATTCGTTCTTCAGGCCCGAATCTTCGAGCGCGCCCATCACGATGTGGCGCATGAGGTCTCGGGCGATGCCCCCGCCCGCGTGAAACCGGCCCGGCCGCACGTGCGCGTCCTTCGGAATCTCCGGGATGAGCTCGGCGATCTTCTCCAGCACGGTCACGTTGGGGCGCTGCTGTTCGAGCGCGGCGATGCGCTCCTGACAGTCGCGGACGTTGCCGGAGAAGCGTTCGTAATAGGCGGCACGGGTGCGCGCCGTGATTTCCTTCTTCGTCATTTCAGTGAGCGTTTGCACGGGTGTGTCCTTTGCGTGTTCTGAGCGGGTGCGTTTACCGGATCGCGGGCGCCTGCATGGCGTGGCGGATGGCCATCTCGCGGTTGATTTTGTCGAGCGACCGCTGCTCGCGCGGGCTGACCACGGTGGCCTGCATCTCGCGATGTTCACGGAGCCGAGCCGCGAGGTTGGCGCTGGCGTCCTTGGGATCGTTCGAGGCCTTGGCCTGATCGACCTTCTGAGTGTGGTCCTTGCCCGCCGTGTTGTCTTCGCCCTTCATCTCCTCGTAGTAGTAGGCGTGCAGCGCGTTGTGCGCGTCAGCCATCTTCTTGATGACGTTCTCCGCGTCCTTCTTGCTGGCGGCGGCGCGGATCGTCGAGGTGAACTGCTCGTGCGTGGGTGATTCGACGGTGGTGCATTTGCACATGACTGATTCCTTTGTTAGTGAGCGAGAAGGCGCGCTTCGCGCAGCGCCGCTTCGTGTTGTTCTCGGGCGATCTCGTAAGGAATCTCGCCCGAGAGAATTTTCCGCGCGTGGTCGTCGCCGAGGGCGTGGGTGACCTTCCCGTTCACGTAGATGAGTCCGACCTTCACACGGTCCTGGGTTGGTAGGACACGCTCACGTCGTCGGCCTTCGGCATGGTGACCGGCTGCGGTCCCCTCGGCTGCGCCGGGGCGCTCGTCGGCCTCGACGGAAACTGTCGCGGACCCACGTGGGGATTGATGACGTTCTGACTCGATGGCATCGTCTTTCTCCTGTTCGAGGTAGATTTCGTTGCCGTCGGCGTCCTTGCCGATCGGCGCGGGCGTATCGTTCACGGGCGCGGGCTTGGGCTTGGGCAGCGGCCGCCCTTCCGCGAGGATGGATTTCTTGAGCTCGCGGAACTCTTCACAGATCACGTGGAAACGCTCTCGCTCCTCAGGCGTCATGACCCGGATGAGGTATTCGCTCTCCTGGTCGGCGATTTTGCGCTTCTTGCACGCGGGGCAGCCGTCGCGCTGCTGAAGTTTGAACTGGAGCTCGATCGCGCGCATCCGGTCGGCGGGCTTGCCGTAGCGGGCGTTCCACGCCAGCACGTCCTCGGGGCCTGCGCCTTGCGGCAACTCCGGGGCGCGGAACTTCGGCTTGTTCGCCGCTTGCTGCGCGATGATCCCGGTCGGCACGTAATTCGGGTCGTGCTTGTCGCAGACGGTGTTCCCCTTCCGCGCATACTTCGAGCACTGCGTGCCGTCGTCGAGCACGGCGGCGCAGCGCGTCACGGGCTTGAGGCGGTTGCCCTTACTCATCGTCCTCGGCGCCGTCGAAGTTGTTGGGATTGAGCGACGACCGGGGCGACGCGAGCGTCGGTTCGGCGGTCATGATGTCGTTGGCGACTTCGTCCACCGTCCACTTCACGAGCATCTGGTCGCGGAACGCCTTCGCGGCGGACGTGATCGCCTTCAGCTCCGCGAGTTCGTCGGGCGTCAGCCGCGTGAGGAAGTCGAGGGCCGGGTTGGGAACGTCCACGCGGTGGTAGATCGCCAGCCGGCGGCACAGGGTGCGCAGGATGTCGCCCGGCGTGGCGTCGGCGGTGTCGGTCCAGACCTTTTCGGCCTTCTTCCCGGGCTGCTTAAACGCGGCGCGGATGCCTCGGCGGTCAACGGTCAGCGAGAACGACGAGAAACGCTCTTTCGCCGTGGCGGTGAGAGCGTCCACCAAATCGTGGCTTGTTCCCACGTCGTAGCGTTTGAGTGCATCGCAGCGAGGACAGGTGCGGTTGTCCATACGCATTGGTTTGACGGGGTTGTGCGCGGCCACGTTCAACCGGCGCGTCGGCACGTCGCGAAGTTGCCCGAATAGTTGCCCATTCGACGCGATACGCGCGTAAGTCATAGCGGACGTTGGCCGACGCACGGGATTCGATGTCCTATTGCGGGTCGACGCGATAGGTGGCCTCAGGCCGGGACGCGCACGAAACGACGCGCGGCGATGCGGCGTTCGACCTGGGTCAACCTGGATCGATGGATCGACGCCCCACGCTGACGATTGCGGCGCGTCGTGCGTATCGCGGTCACTGGAGATTCGAGGCCTGCACCGGCCGAGGGCCGCCTTCCACGAGGATGACGCGACACGCGGCACACACCGGAACATGTGCCGCGTCATCTTAGGCGCCACGTATGTCGGGGGTGAGAATCTTTTTCTAAAAAGAGCGATCAGTCTCAAAATGACCTGGCACATGTTCCGGTCTGTGCCATCACACGGTATCGATCGCGGCAATCAGCGGTCCCTCCTCGGTCATGCCCGGTTTCCACAATTCGAGTCCTTTCCAGAATCGCAAGCGGTTAGGATTACCCATCCTCGGCTGACACGAAGTGAGCGTCGGCACGGCGGCACGAAGGTCGCGCCCGAATGTTCCGTCCGAACCGGGATGCAGACCATTGTCGGCACACCATTGCTGCCAGGCTCCAAAGAGGTCGACACGTTTCACCATCGCGCCCGCTTTCAGGCGGCACCGCTCGCGAAGAAAAACGCGAACGGGACTGGCGAGCTCATCGAGCTGGTTCAACGTGTCGAGTCCGCTGTCCGGTTGCACAAAATGGCCACGCGCATAGAGCCGTTCTCGTCCTTCAAGCGCCCAGTTCAGGATGCCCGGCAGGTCCGTGGCGATGATGCGGTCCTTGAGCGTTTTATCTTCCTGTCCCCAAAACGACTTCGTCATGGTCAAGACCAGGAACCGCGAGGCCAGCGCGCCGGAGGCATCTCGGAAGTCCGGCACTTCGTTCGACAGCAGCAAGAAGAGCACCGGCAGCGACCCGTTCCAGTCCTCTTTGTTCTTCCGGTGCACGGTCTGGCCGTCCTCACCGCTGATGCCGAGCAACACTTCCGAAATGCGGCTGAGATCACTGCGCGGACCGAGTCGCAGGTCGCCGACGGTCGCGAGCGTCTTGCCGATGAGTCCCTGACGCCCGAACGTCTCGCCGATGGTGCTGAGCGACGGATTGCAGACGTTCCGCTTCCCGATCAGGTGCGTCAGCACGTGCGACAACGTGCCCTTGCCGCCGCGTTTCGGACCGATGAGCAGGCCAATCTTCTGGAATCGGCGATCTGGCGTGAGCGCGTAACCGAATAGTTCTTGCGTGAGCCGCACCGCGTCCGGGTCGTTCTCGAAGTATTGATGCAGCGTGTCGAGGAACAGCGACGGCTCTGGTGCCTGCGGGTCGTAGTCGATGTCGATCTGGTTGAACGAGTAGAACAACGGCGTCGCCGGAATGAGCGTCCTGGTCGGCACGTGCAGCAGACCATTGCGACAGGCGAGGATGTCCGTCGCGAGACGGGTATCGTCATTGAGCCAGCTCGGTGCCTGTTGACGCCGGTCGAGGGCGGTCAGCGCCTTCACCGCATCCAGAATCTCATCGATGGTCCGTTTGTCCGCGTTCGGAAACCGTTCGTAGAGTTGCTTGCGGAGCAGCTGCGATTCGTATTCCTCGAATGTCACGCCCGTGAACTGATAGAACGTGCCCTGTTGAAAATATAGCGTCGGTCGTTGGTCAGACACGTGGCACTCGCTGAGAAGACGGCGTGCGAGCGTTTGCGACGTGTCCGAGGTGTCCGCCGTGGCTTTCTTCTTGGGCAGGCACGAGAGCAGGCGGGCGACCAGCGTCGGATCCACCGACTGTTCGAGCGTCGGCCGACCCGTGATGGTCGCGTCATCCTTGTCCGCCTTAAAGCGGTTGAGGGTGCTAGTGACGTAGGGCAGAAAGTCCGCTGCATGCTGACGCGCCGGATCGATTTCCGCGAGGTCTTCGAAGAAAAGCTGCACCCGGTTCGGCGTCATGCCATGTTGGAGCAACATGCCGGCCAGCGCGCCCATCGAGTGGTGGCTGAACTCGTCCCAGTGGTTGAACAGTAATCCGGCGATGGCCGAATCAGCGACGAGCTCATTGAACCCCGTGACTTCATCGTCGGGAATGGCCGGCGCCGTGACCGTGGGCGTCGGTCCGCTCCACGTGATGGTTTCGCGAGACGGATGCACGCTCGGCGGCGCGAGCACGTAACGACCGGAGCCGGTCAGCACTTCGAGGATGGCCTTGTGCTTGCCGCTCGGATCTACCGTGATGTCTTCGAACTTCCGGTAGGCGATGTCCGGGTGCGCCCGATACCAGAAGTGAGAGTCGGGATTGCTCGCGCGTCCGTGCACCATGGGCGTGGGAAATCGCCGGAGCACGTGCAGCGCGACGAAGGCTGTCACGGCGACAGATTCGGGGTCGAGCACGATGTGATGGTCGAGCCGCACGGCGATGTTGCTGTCCGGCTTGAAGTCCTCTGGCCTGAATGTGGTCGTAGGCCATTTCGACTTCGGCTTATCCTTCGTCATCGGTTTCAACGGAATGACGGGGAGGCCGGCATCAATGTAGTCCTGCGCGACCTGCTGGATGTCGTTAGCCACGGGCCGCCTCCTCTTCGACCGGCGCGCGCGTCAGCCAGCAGTCGATGTCCTCGCGCCGATAGCGGACGTTGCGGCCGCCGTTGACGCGATAGGCGATGAGCGTGCCGGCCTTGACGCCGCGGCGCAGCGTGACGGCGTTGACCTTCGCGTAGGCCGCGGCGTCGGCGGCGGTGAGCCAGACGCTAGCCACGGGCGTTCTCCCGCTGCTGCATGCGGGACTCGGCCCCGTCGCCGAGCGGCGTGGCATCGACGCCGATCAGGAGCCGGGACGGATCGATGCCGAGCGCCTTCCCGAGCGCGTCGAGTTCTTGCTGCGTCGGGATGACGCGATTGCCTTCGATCTGGGAGATCGTGTGGTAGTGCACGCCGGTCAGGCGACCGAGCGCGGCGAGAGACAGACCCTTCTTGATGCGTTCAAACTTGAGGAGCTTCACGCAAGCCTCCAACGAAAAACACGGTTGATGGTGTTTCCGCTGTCGGCTGCAGGCTCGCAGCGCTCACAGATGAAGAACTTGCTGTCCGGCGGGGCTTGGTGATGCTGCGATGCCGTTCTTCGCAGACTCGGGTCCGGAACGACATCGATGATAAATGGACAATCGATGGTTCGTCAACGTCGGGCACGATCTCCGACTCGGAGGTGGGAACCTCATGAAATGACGGTCAGCCTTGACAGGCGTGGTAGGCGAATGAGCGGCGATCAGAATTTGGGACGCGGGGGAAGCCGGGTCGTATACTCGCAGGCCAGAGGTCGAACATTGTGCGATTAGGTGGTTGGCAGCGGCTCTTTGTAGTGCTCACGATGGCCTGGACGCTTGGGGTTGCAGCCGTGACGTGGCGCACATGGCCGCAGACGGAGTGGAAGCCGCCCGACTACGCTTGGCCCGTCGAGAAAGGGCCTTATCCCAAAGATCCAGCCGTCGTCAAAGCGTGGAGCGATCTTAATAATGCTGCTATCGATAAAAGGGCTCACGCCCGACGGGTCGCAGCCGTTCAGACGGCGTTGATGCTCTGGTTGCTTCCGCCGCTCGGCTTGTATGCGACCTCGCGTGCGAGCAGATGGGTGTATCGCGGATTCAGACCCTCCTGAGGCCCGCAACACGGCGTTATCATTGATAAGGTGCAGCATGATGCCGAACAAGAAGACGATCACGTGCGAGATCTGCGGGAGTGAGGCAGAGTTGGAGGTCGTTCCTGACGGGTTCGCCGACGCGCCCGCGAGCTTCACGATCACGCGAACGTGCACCGGAGGTTGTCGGAAGATCTACATTCCGATGAGCGCGCAGAAAATGCACGAGGAGACGGGGCTGCCGCTGACCGGCTGGCCTTGATTCGACTCGTGGGCAAATCGACGGGCAAATCGGGACCGAAATGCCTCGAATGAGCGGGCGCGACGGCCCGCGTGTTCTCAACTAGAGTCGATACGAGTCGCCAGGAGTCGCCCGTTCGTTATCGACTTAAAATCCGAAGACTCCACAAGGGTCGTGTGGGTTCGATTCCCACCCCCGGCATTTAGAATCTGCTACTTACGCCGTTTCGGTGTTGCCGCCTTCCGCCTACCGCTAACCGTAGCGCTAACCTTTTTCCGCCGGCGCGGAGCCTCGAACTGGTTCTCGAGCGCTGGGTTTCCTGCGATCCGTGGGTTGCCATCGCGGCTCGGTTGGAGAGAATGGCAAGCCGAGGGATTCTGCGGCCCCTCGATTTACCGGGAAGCGAGGTGGCGTGATGGCCCGCAATCGACAAGTCATCCGCCAGTGGCAGATCGTCCGGCTGATTGAGGGGCGACACGGCAAGACGTTGCGCGAGCTCGCGGCGGGGTGCGACGTAACGACCAAAACGATTCGGCGCGATCTCGAAGCGCTCGAAGAGGCGGGCTTTCCGCTTGTGGACGAACGGGAAGAGCGCGACGACCAGATTCCCGACGCGCGATGCTGGCGGATTCTCGATTGGCGCAAGGAGGCGGCGTGAGCGCTCGGAAGAAGAGGTCAATCGTCGACGGACCGTGCGCGATGAACGCATGGACGCGAGACGTGGAGGCGCGGCTGAATAGGGCCGAACGGGCCTTGGCCGTCGTCGCCGTCATGTCCGCACTGGCACGCTCGGGCGACGATGTTCTGTGTTTGTCCGCCGACAAAATCGAAGAGTCCGCCTGGGACCACGCATCGGCGCTCGCGGAGGATGCGTTCAGGGACTTGAGGGCGATCCATGCCAAGCTCCCGGCCGCGGCGCACGCGTTGATCTGCCCGGACGCCAAAGAGGCGGCGTGACGGAAAAGGCAGACTCGATCGGTTATTCGATTCAGATGAGGGCTTCGATGCTACAAAAGCATCCCGCCGAGGCCGAGGTACTGCTTCGTCTTGGAGCGATCGCAAATGCTCTCATGACGATTGGCCGTGCGATTCCAGCGAGTCCGTTTAAAACGTCGAAGGATCGCCAGGATGCCTTCCAGTTTTTCGTCATGGTGGCGTCGTACATTTATGTCGCGATCAAAGAGTTGGAGCGCCGGCACGACGGGTTGTGGTGGCAGCTGGCTGAGTCCGGCGAAAAACATAGAGCGCTTCCCATGCCATTGGCCGACCTTCGCTCTTTGCTGACAAAGGACTGCGAGTTCGCGCGCTCTTGCGCCAGGATTCGGGACAAGTACGCGTTTCACGTCGACAGAAAGCCCTTCGAGGCGCTTATCGCATCGGCGACCGAGCCCGTCGTCGTGTTTCAGATCGAGGGCCCTGCGGTCGAGGACATAACCTTTCCAGGTTCGTACCGCGCCCTGATTGACGCCGTCCATGAACTCGGCACAGACGATTTCAAGGACACCCTCACGGACGTGATGCGCGCGTTTCCGTACATGGTTGAGGCGATCATTATCGGGTTTGGATTGAGCAAGGGACAATTAGAGCCTCCGACTGAACGGCCTCCGAGTTCACCTCGGGAATAGGTTTGGGAGTTGTCGATGGGAATGATTTACCGCCAGGCGGGCCGCAACAACTGGATGCTCAAGTACTACCGCGACGGCCGTCCGATCGTGGAGAGCGCCAGAACGGACGACAAGACGGAGGCCAAAAAGCTCCTGCGCCGGCGGGAAAGCGACGTCGACCAGGGTCTACCGCTCTCGTCGCGAATCGGGCAGTTCAAGTTCGACGATGCCGCAAAGGATCTCGTCAACGAGCACACGGCCAATGGTCGGCGCTCGCTCAACGATCTGAACAGCGGTCTGAAGCTCCATCTAATCCCTGCATTCAGCGGCCGCCGCATGATGAGCATCACGACCGCGGGCGTCCGTGCGTTTGTCGCCAAGCGTCAGGACGCGAAGGCGAGCAACGGCGAGATCAACCGCGAGCTGGCCGCCTTGAAGCGGATGTTTTCGATCGCCATTCAGAGCGGCAAATTGCTTCACCGGCCGCATATTCCGATGCTTGAGGAGCACAACGTCAGAACGGGGTTCTTCGAGCGCGAGCAGTTCGAGGCCGTCCGCCGGCATCTGCCTGCGGATCTGCGCGGCGTTGCGACGTTCGCGTACTTCACTGGTTGGCGCGTTCCGAGCGAAGTCCTGACGGTTCAGTGTGGACTTCGCAGCCGGCGTCGTGCGCTTGGAGCCGCAGTCAACGAAGAACGACGACGGCCGTACCTTCCCGTTCGCCGAGATACCTGAACTGAAGAAGCTGCTCGACGACGCGAAGAGGATCGCCGAAAAGGACAAGCTGGTTGCCGGACCGATCGCGCCGTGGGTGTTCCACCGGCCGGCGTCGCCTTTGTGCATGCGGAGGGCACGCCGCGCGCGGAGTTCAGGGCAGCGTGGAAGGCGGCGTGTTTCGCCGCTGGCTGTCCGGGCCGCATCCCGCATGACTTCAGGCGTACGGCTGTTCGGAATCTCGTCCGGGCGCGGGTCGCGGAGAAGGTGGCAATGATGCGCACAGGTCATAAAACCCGGAGCGTTTTCGACCGATACGACATCGTGAACGAGGCCGATCTGGGGACTGCCGTTACGAAGCTGGCGGGTTGCTCTCGGACCTCGGTCGGTGGTAACGTAGCAAGTTAAACAAAACCGACGATAAGTCCTGAGGAATCCGATGCTTACAGCCAGACAGCGCCTACTTGCAGCCGTCGTGGACTCGCTCGGTGGCCTCAAGTTGAACCGATTCCCCGACCGTCTTCTGCTCCAGAAGCGGATGTTTTTGTTGACCATGAGTGGCGTGGACCTCGGCTACCCCTTTTCCTGGTACCTGCGAGGACCATACTCGGCGTCGCTAACGAAGGACGCGTTTGGAATCAACGAGGAGCGTCGCAAGGGCACGTTCGAGCCGTCGTCTCTCCCTGTCGCGCTGCGAACGCAGCTCGACGTGGTAAGGCACGGTCTCTCGTCGACCTGGGATGATCCCGAAAAGATTGAGCTCGCCGCCTCGGTCCTGTTCTTGTCGAAATCTGGCCCGGTCGATGAAGAGGCAATTTGGAAACGACTAGCCGAATTGAAGCCGTACAAGGAGTACGCCATCGCGGACGTCCGTTCAGCCGTGGCCTTACTCCGCAGCCGGGGATTCTGGCGATGACGCCAGGCGCCCCGAACGCATTCATCGAAATTGACGATGAACTGCTGAAGACAACCGATCCGGCAGAATCGAGCGTCATAACATGGGAACGGGTCATGTCTGATGGATTGGCCGGCTATCGCGTCAACGCGCCAGTTGCCGGCGCAACCGAGATCTTGTACCCCAGCCTGCTGTCGGGCCGTGGCGCTTTGGAAATGTCACGCGAGGATCTCGAGACTGAAATTAGGCTCATTCTTGAGATGAAGCAGCATGCCGCCTTCGGGTGCGAAACGTACATCTACAGCATTGGCGCGTTGACGCCGAATCCCTTCCGCCCATCTGTCGGATTCGAGGACTTGCTTCAGAGCTTTTCGGTGCGCATGCGAAATCAGGTCCGTGCGGGCTTCATAGTTCACGACGACCTGTACGAGCTGGGTGCGGACGCCGGAAAGCTGGTCGGCCTTCTTGAGACCTTTCTTCTTGAGGTGTCTGCGGTGGAAGTAAAGGCAGGACGCGCTGGAGAAACCGCGAAACCGATCCGCGTTGCTCTCACGGCAAAGTAAGACCTGTCAGATCTTCGGTCATCTGTTTGGCATCTGGCGGAGCCGGAGGAATCGCGATGCCGACCCTTAGGAACTCCGCCTCGATCCTCACCTTTTCTCGATCAAACGCGTCGTGAGCGGCTGCTGCTCCCGCCTGTATAGCTGCCGCTCTTGTGGCATCGATGTTCCCCCCAAGGATCTGGGCGCAAGGGCCTCGGAGATGATCCGCTTTCTGTCCTCCCATGGCCCACTCCTCGTTGTCGATTCCGCCAACTGATTCGGTGGCTTCCGACCAAATCCAATTGCCAAGGTGGCGATCGCCAATGCCGAGCCAACAACACAACCACACCCAGCCACCCAGTTGGATCGCGACCCGGGCGGTCAGGCGCGCAGCGGACACAGTCGGCAGTTCACCGACCGCGATAGCTCCGTCCGTCCATTCCAGCAGCGCCGCCTCCCTGTTTGCAAGGACCGGAACGTCCGGGGGCACCTGAATGAGGGCGCATCTTCCCGTGGCGGACAGCCCAATCGCACGCGCGGCAAAAGCTGCCAAGTATTCTTGCTTCGTGCCGTTTCCGATTCGCGTCGATACCTTCAGGCTGAAGGTGCCGCCTCCTTTGAGCGACAACTTGAAATGAGTTGCACCGTTGGCACCTTTTGCAACCGGTTCGAATTTCTCAATCAACGGACAGGAGCTGTTCTCGCAGGCGTCGACAAGAACAGCTGAGAGCGAATTCAGGTAAGACTCCGGGTGGAGCGCCACAGGGAGACAATCGTAACAGCGCTAGCCGCAGCGCTAACCATGGGGAGCAGATTCGGGCGGATCTGGGCGGACGCGAGCGGTAGAATTGCTTAGCGATCTGCGAATTTGCGCCAATTCTGAATCGATCAACTGGACGTAAAATCCGAAGACTCCACAAGGGTCGTGTGGGTTCGATTCCGCGTGTCGCCCGTCTCGGACCACGCCAAATCCTGGAAGCGGGCGGTGTCCGCCGGCAGGCTCATGGTGGCCTTTTTCAGGATGCGGCCGTTGGAAGAATGCGTGGTCATCGCGATCGGTTGACCAAGCGCGCCGTGGTGTAATACGATAGGTAATACACATGGCGACCCGGACAGTGAGACTCGATGACGAGGCGGAGGCGGCGCTGCGGCAAATCCGAGAAGCGACGGGTCTGCCAATCTCAGAGGCCCTGAAGCGCGGTTTACGGTCCCTCCAGGATCGCGTCAAAGACGAGATGGCACGGACGCCGTACGACATCTATCGTGAGCTTGACCACGGGCCGGGCGGGTCGGCCATTGCCCCGTCCAACGACACCAAGCGCGCGGTTCGGGGAGCAATCAAGAAGAAGCTTGGTCGATGATCCTCGTCGACACGGGGCCGCTCGTCGCGTTGTTCGACCGCAAGGACGCCGAACATGTTCGTTGCAAAAGAGCCTTGAAGATCCTGCGAGAGCCTCTGAAAACGACGATACCGGTGCTGACCGAGGCGTTTTACATGCTCGAACCGGCGAGTCGCGAGTCCGATCGACTCAGGGAGTTCATTGAGCGCCGCGGCCTATCGATCTGGTTTTTCGACGACGGCGCACTCAATCGCGCTTTTGAGCTAATGGAGCTCTACGCTGATCGCTCGATGGATCTTGCGGACGCGTCACTGGTCGTGGCTGCCGAATCGCTCGGGACTCGCAAGGTGTTCACCGTCGATCGGAGGGATTTCGAAACGTATCGGGTGCGCCGAGGGCATCGCCATTACCCGATGGA
>WNFI01673193.1_pt1 | contig 29616 bp, 24 predicted proteins | sample 5400471 | NCBI WGS metagenome assembly WNFI01 (sample SAMN13153348, study PRJNA577476) | soil metagenome | isolation source: 100 cm saprolite on Douglas fir-dominated hillslope | place: USA:California | collected 2013-09-17
ACGACCACCGATGCCAGCGGGCTCTACCGCGCCCCGCTGCTTCCCATCGGCCCCTACGAGGTGACTTCCGCCCTCGCCGGCTTCTCCACCACGAAGCGCCCGAACCTGACCCTCAGCATCGGCCAGACCCTCACCGTCGACATCAGCATGAACGTGTCGGGGGCGCAGGAGGAAGTCACGGTCACGGCGGAAGCGCCCATCATCGAGCCCGCGCGGACGCCCCAGGCCACCACCGTGGGGGCGGTGGCGGTGTCGAACCTGCCCGTGAACGGCCGCAACTTCATCGACTTCGCCCTCACCACGCCCGGCGTCACCCGCGACACGCGCAGCGGGGACATCAGCTTCGCCGGACAGCGCGGGGTGCTCAACAGCCTGGTGATCGACGGGGCGGACAACAACAACACCTTCTTCGGTCAGACGCTGGGGCGCACGGGATCGGGCCGCGCCCCCTACCAGTTCAGCCAGGACGCGGTGGCCGAGTTCCAGGTCAACCGCAACGCCTACTCCGCGGAGTACGGACGCGCGGGCGGGGCCGTGATCAACGTGGTCACGAAGTCGGGCACCAACGACTTCCACGGCTCGGCCTTCGAGTTCTTCCGCGACAAGTCGCTCAACGCCAACACCTGGGCCAACAAGGTGCGCAATCCCATTCCCGCCCGCGCGCCCTTCCGCATCCACCAGTTCGGCGGTTCCGTGGGCGGACCCCTCCAGAAGGACAAGGCGTTCTTCTTCTTCTCCTACGACGGGCAGCGGCGGAGCCTGCCGAACACGCTCACTCCCCTGACCACGACCGTCCCGCCGGCCGTCCTCAACAGCAGCGATCCGAACGTCCTGGCTGGCTTGGCCATCATCAATACGGCTTTCCACGATTACACGCTGACCCGCGACCAGGACGTGTTCCTGGGCAAGGTCGACTATCAGTTCAACCCGAAGCACCGCTTGAGCGTCCGCTACAACCACCAGAACTTCACGGGCGGCAACAACGAGAGCACAGGGGCCACCAGCGCCGAGGAGCACACCGGGAACAGCCTGGTCCACACGCGCTCGCTCAACGCGGTCGTCTCGTCGGTGTTCAGCTCGACGTTCTACAACGAGCTGCGCGCGCAATGGGGGCGCGACCAGGAGCCGGGCGAGGCCAACACCAACAGTCCGGAGGTGACCGCCCGCGAGGGCTCCGCGCAGGTGCTCGTGTTCGGGCGGAACTTCTTCAGCCCGCGCGAGACGACCATCAAGCGCTTCCAGGTCGCGGACGCCGTGACCTGGATCCGGGGCGCGCACTCCTTCAAGACCGGCTTCGACGTCAACTTCGACAACATCTTCAACTTCTTCCCCGGCAACTTCGGCGGGCGCTACCTCTTCACCTCGCTGGCCAGCCTCGGGCGCGGTCTCCCCAACGGGACGGGCGAGAGCTACCAGCAGGCCTTCGCCGGAGTGGGCACGACCGGGCCGGAGACCCATCCGGATCTGAAGGAGTACGCGGTCTTCCTCCAGGACGAGTGGAAGGCCTCGCGCAAGCTCACCCTGAGCTTCGGGGCGCGCTACGACCTGCAGGACATTGCCCAGCCGGACGTACGCAACCCCGATCCGCAGCTCGCCGCCGCCGGCATCGACACCAGCTTCATCCACGTCGACAAGAACAACTTCGCGCCGCGCCTCGGGGTCTCCTACACCCCGAACGCGAAGACGGTGGTTCGCGCCGGCTACGGGATTTTCTATGGCCGCACGCCGTCGATCATGATCGGCACCGCCCACAGCGGCAACGCCGTCAACGTCCAGACCATCACCTTCACGGGCGCGCTGGTGCCGAAGTACCCCGCCGTCTTCGCCACCATCCCCACCGGCGCCGCCTTGCCCCGGCCCTCGATTCAGTTCTTCGACCCCACGTTCGAGAACCCCGAGGTGCATCAGGCCAGCGTCGGCCTGGAGCGCGCGCTCGCGAACGACGTGGCGGTGGCGGTGAGCTACATGTTCGTGGCCGGCCGCAAGCTGGCCCTCTCCCGCGACTTCAACGTGGGCGACCCCGTCCCCACCGCCATCCCGATCCAGGGCGGGGGCAGCCTCACCGTCGATCGCTTCCCGACGCGGCCGTTCTCCAACTTCGACCGCGTGGTCCGTTTCGAGAGCACGGGCCGCTCGAACTACAACGGCGGCACCCTCGAGATCAAGAAGCGCTGGGGCGGACGGCTGCTCGCGAACCTCGCCTACACCCTGAGCGCGGTCAAGGACAACAACCCCGACTCCGTCAACGTCGTCCTCGGCGGCGGGGACGACGCGCGGTTCCCGTCCAACCCCGTCAATCGCGACGCGGACTACGCCTACGGGCAGAACGACGTCCGGCACCGCGTCGTCCTGAGCGGCTACTGGAACATCGACTACTTCAAGGATTCGGGGACGGTCGCGAAGGTTCTCCTGAACGACTGGTCGCTGAGCTGGATCGCGACCGCCTTCAGCGGCTACGCCTACTCCGAGCTGGTGACCAACGACCTCAACGGCGACGGCAACCGCAGCAACGACCTCGTACCCGGGAGCCGCGACTCCCACCGCCTGCCTTGGACGAAGAACATCGACGCGCGCCTGACCCGCCGCTTCCCCCTGGGCAAGCAGGCGAAGCTGGAGCTGATCGCGGAGGCCTTCAACCTGCTGAACACCAGCGGATCCGCCTAACGGACGGAGACGGGCACGGAGACGGAGACGGGGATCACCGATCCCGTCTCCCTCTCCGTCTCCGGTGATCTCGGGGAACTCCCGTCCGTTTAGCCCTTCGCCGCCCCTTTTCGCGTAGTTGGCGGCGCCCGGGTATCCTTTCCTCGTGAGCACCGCACCCTACGGCTTCCTGCGCGTCGGGGCCGCCTGTCCTCGTGTCTGGGTGGCCGACCCCGCGCGCAACGTCGAGGAGATCCTGCGCCTGGCCGAGGCGGCCCGGGTGCAGGGGACACAGCTGCTGGTGTTCCCCGAGCTGGGCCTGACCGGCTACACCGCGGGCGACCTCTTCTTCTCGCTCACGACGCTGGTGGGCGGCGCGGAGCGGGCCCTGGCCCGGCTCCTCCAGGCCACGGCCGCCCATCGCATGACGATCGCCGTCGGCCTCCCCGTCGCCCTGGACGGCAAGCTCTTCAACTGCGCGGCCGTGGTCCAGGGCGGCCGCCTGGTCGGGGTGGTGCCCAAGACGTACCTGCCCGGCTACAAGGAGTACTACGAGGAGCGCTGGTTCGCGTCCAGCCGGGAAGCGCTGCGCAGCGAGGTCCGGTTGGCTGGTCAGGCCTCGCCCTTCGGGACGAACCTGCTCTTCGCGGTCGAGGACGAGCCCTCCGTCACCCTGGGCGTCGAGATCTGCGAGGACCTGTGGGCAACCGTCCAGCCGAGCAGCTTCCACGCCCTCGCCGGCGCGACCGTTCTCGCGAACCTTTCCGCCTCCAACGAGCTGGTGGCGAAGGCCGAGTACCGCCGCGAGATGGTGAAGGTGCAGTCCGGACGCTGCGTCGCCGCCTACATCTACGCGAACAACGGCGTGCACGAGTCGACCACCGACGTCGTCTTCGGCGGGCAGCTCCTCGTCGCCGAGAACGCGGTGGTCCTGGCCGAGGGCCGGCGGTTCCGGCGTGAGAGCGAGCTGATCGTCACGGACGTCGACACCGAGCGGCTGGTCGTGGAGCGGATGCGCCAGACCACGTTCTCCGACGGCGTGCACATCCTGCCCGAGGGGTATCGCCGCCTCACCCTGGCCCCCATCCCCGCGCCGGAGCCGCATCGCCTCGTGCGCAAGGTGGACCCGCATCCCTTCGTGCCGTCCGATCCCGCCGTCCTCGACGAGCGCTGCGAGGAGATTTTCTCCATCCAGACCGCCGGCCTGGCCAAGCGCCTCGAGCACACGGGCGTCAAGCGAGTGACTCTCGGTCTTTCCGGCGGCCTCGACTCCACGCTGGCCCTGCTCGTGGTGGACCGCACGTTCGACCTCCTCTCCCTGCCGCGCGACGGGATCTTGACGGTGACCATGCCCGGCTTCGGCACCACCGAGCGCACGCTCCAGAGCGCGCGCGACCTGGCCCGCGCGTCCGGCGTGCACCTGCGCGAGATCGACATCCGGCCCGCCTGCGTCCAGCACATGAAGGACATCGGGCTGGGCCCCGACGACACCTCATCCATCGCCTTCGAGAACCTGCAGGCGCGCGAGCGCACGCAGATCCTGATGAACCTCGCCAACAAGGAGAGCGCGATCCACGTCGGCACCAGCGACCTCAGCGAGCTGGCGCTGGGATGGACCACCTTCGGCGGGGACCAGATCTCGATGTACCACGTCAACTGCGGGATCCCGAAGACGCTGGTGCGCCAGCTCGTGGCCTGGGTGGCCGCCCACCGCGCCACTCCGCCGGAGCGCGCGGTGCTGGAGGCGATCCTGGACACCCCCGTCTCGCCCGAGCTCCTGCCGCCGGGAAAGGACGGCTCCGTCAGCCAGCGCACGGAGGAGCTCCTCGGCCCGTACGAAGCGCACGATTTCTTCCTCTTCTGCCTGCTGCGCCTGGGGGCAGGGCCGGGCAAGACGTTGTTCCTGGCCGGCCACGCCTTCGCCGGACGCCACGACGAGGCCGCGCTGCGCAAGTGGCTGCGCGTTTTCGTCACCCGCTTCTTCGACCAGCAATACAAGCGCTCGATGTCGCCGGATGGTCCCAAGGTGGGCTCGGTGAGCCTCTCGCCGCGGGGCGACTGGCGCATGCCGTCGGATGCATCCAAGGCCGCGTGGCTGGCCGAGTTGGAGTGATACGATGGTTTCCGTCTTGATCTGCACGCACTCCGAGCTCGAAAAAGATCTGGGCCATACCCTGCTCTGGCGACAGGACGTGGACCGTCATGTCGCGACCCGTCTCGAAGAAGCGCTCATGATGGCGCTGGCCGCGCACCCCAGCATCGTGGTGGTGGACCGCGACCTGCCCTGGGCCGGCCGCCTGGTGACGGCCCTGCGCGGAGACCCCTCCACGCGCGGCCTCTCCATCGCGGTGGTCGCGCGCGGTGACTTCGATCCGGGCGAGGTGGAGCTCCTGGAATCGGGTGCGAACGCGATCCTGCGCCTGCCCTTGGAATTCGACAGCGATGAGCGCCTGGAGCGGCTGATCAACGTGCCCGCACGCAAGGAAGCGCGCTTCGCCGTTTCCTTCCGCGTCGACACCTACGCCTCGGACGCCGGCCGCCCCGAGCCCGCGCTGGCCCTCAACCTGAGCCAGAGCGGCATGCTCATGGAGGCCTCGGGGAGGCTGCGCGTGGGGGAGCCCGTCGAGATGCAGTTCCCGCTCGGCGAGGAGCCGCCGCCCGTCCACACGCGCGGGCGCGTGGTACGCGTGGCCGCGGCCTCGCGATACGGAATCGAGTTCACCGACGTCGACGCGGATGTCTCCACGAGGATCCGCCACTTCATCGAGACCCTTGAGCAGGCCTGAGCGGTACGCCGAGCCCGTCGGCACCAGCACGCAGATCGCCACCCTCCAGGTCGCGGACATCGAGCTGCCCCCGGAGATGGAGCGCCTGCGCGACCTCGCCTACGACCTGTGGTGGAGCTGGTCGCCCCAGGCCACGCGCCTCTTTACCTGGATCGACCCCGACCACTGGCGGCGTTATCACAACCCCATCCAGCTCCTCATCAACGTCGAGCCGCACCATTGGAACCGCTTGCTCGGCGACCCGGAGTTCCGCCGCACCTACGAGAGCGTGATCCACTCCCTGGACGCCTATCGCGCGCGCCCGCGCTGGTTCGACCAGCACCTGGGCGCGATGCCCGGCCCCATCGCGTACTTCTCGATGGAGTTCGGCATCCACGAATCGCTCGGTGTCTACTCGGGCGGCCTGGGCATCCTGGCCGGCGATCATTGCAAGGCGGCCAGCGACCTGGGCGTTCCCCTGGTGGGGGTCGGCCTCATGTACCGGTCGGGCTACTTCCGCCAGACCGTGGACGCGGACGGATTCCAGCAACACATCTATCCCGACTACGACTTCGCGCGACTGCCCGTCCTGCCCGTGGAGGCGCCCGGAGGCGGCGTGCTCACGGTGCCCGTCGACCTGCCTGGCCGCGTGGTGCAGGCGGCGGTGTGGAAGGCCCAGGTCGGGAAGGTGCCGGTGCTGATGTTGGACACCGACATCCCCCTCAACGATCCCGCCGACCGACCCATCACGGGGGTGCTCTACGTGCGCGGCCGGGAGATGCGGCTGTGCCAGGAGATCGTGCTCGGCGTGGGCGGCGTGCGCGCGTTGCGCGCGCTCGGCATCTACCCCGCGGTGTGGCACATGAACGAGGGGCACGTGGCCTTCCTCGGCCTCGAGCGCGCGCGGGAGAAGGTGAGCCGCGGCGACGGCCTGACGGAGGGGATCCAGCAGAGCGCGCTCAACACCGTCTTCACCACGCACACGCCGGTGCCGGCGGGGAACGAGACCTACGAACGCGATCTCGTGAAGAAGTACCTCGGCCCCTGGACGCAGGAAGTCGGCGCGGACGCGGAGGCGGCCCTGAGCCTGGGCGCGGAAGGGGGGATGTTCAACCTCACCATGCTCGCCATCCGGCTCTCCTCGAGCGTCAACGGGGTGAGCAAGCTCCACGGCAAGGTCTCCTCCGCCATGTGGCGCCACCTGTGGCCGGAGGCTCCGGAATCGCCCGTTGGGTACATCACGAACGGCGTGCACACCGAGAGCTGGATCGGGCCCGAGATGCGCGCGCTCTACGCGCATCACCTGGATCCGGACTGGGAGCACCACCTCCTCGACCCCGAACTGTGGGCGCGCGCGGGCGCCATCCCGGATTCCGCATTGTGGGCGGCGCACCGGTCGCAGAAAGAGCGGCTCATCCGCTTCGTGCGCGAGCGCGTGCGCGTGCAGAGCGCACGTCACGGCCGCTCCCCCGACGAGCTGCGCGAGGTGGAGGCCCTGCTCGACCCGCGCGCGCTCACCATCGGCTTCGCCCGCCGGTTCGCGACCTACAAGCGGGCGGTGCTCGTGCTCTCCGACCTCGATCGCCTGCGCAAGCTCCTGAACGATACGGCCCGTCCCGTGCAGATGATCTTCGCGGGCAAGGCGCATCCCGCCGACCGTCTCGGGCAGAACTTCATCCGCCAGCTCTTCGACCTGGCCCAGGGCGAGTTCAAGGGCAAGCTCGTATTCATCGAGGACTACGACATGGAGGTCGGGCGGATGATGGTGCAGGGCTGCGACGTGTGGCTCAACACCCCGCGGCGCCCCCAGGAAGCCAGCGGCACCAGCGGCCAGAAGTGCCCGATCAACGGCGGCATCAACTGCAGCATCCTCGACGGCTGGTGGGTGGAGGGGTATCGGGGCGACAACGGCTGGGCCATCGGCGAGGAGAACCTGGCCTCGACCCCGGACGAGCAGGACGCTGCGGACGCGCTCTCCCTCTACAAGATCCTGGAGGAGGAGACGGTGCCGCTGTTCTTCCAGAAGGACACGGACGGCCTGCGGCGGAAATGGATCGCCATGATGAAGGCCTCCATCGCGTCGTGCGTTCCCCAGTTCAGCGCGCACCGGATGGTCCGCGACTACGCGCAGCAGAGCTACCTGCCCGCGGCCGCGCGGCGACAGCATCCGGCGGAGTAGGGTCAGGCCATCCCGTGGTCCAGATGGTCGGCGAAGAACTGCTCGAGCACGGCCTGCTTGCCCGCGAGCCGTGAGCGGAGCTCATCCATCTCGGGGGCCGGCATGGGCGCGAACGCGCGGGCGGAGGCCACGTTGGCCTCGATGAACGCGACCTTCGGCATCCCGCACACCACCGCGGAGACAGGCAGGCTCCAGGCGTAACGGAGCAGCGCGCCCGGCTCCGCCCCGCCCGCTCCGAGCAGCTTCTCCTGGGCCGTGACCTTCATGAGGATGACGCCGAGGTTCTTCTTGTTGGCGGCGGGAAGGGCCATCTCCTCGAAGCGCAGCGCCCGCGCCGGGTTCATGGCCATCTGCACGCAGTCGATGTCGCTGCTCTCGATGGCCTTGGCCATGGTCGGGCCGTCGGTGTGGCTGGTCATGCCGATGGCGCGCGCGACCTTCTGCTCGCGCAGCTCGTAAAGGGCCTTGAGGGCGCCGTCCGCGGCCTCGATCTTCGCGAGGTCCTCCTCCTTGCCGAGGCTGTGCAGGTGGAGGAGGTCGACGTGGTCGGTCTGGAGGCGCTTGAGGCTGGCCTCGACTTCCCGCAGGGCGGTGTCGCGCGTGCGGGCGCGGGTCGGTACCTTGGTGGCGAGGAACGCGTCCTTGCGCCGTGTGGCCATCACGCGGCCGACGCGGGTCTCGCTCTCGCCGTCGCCGTAGTCCATATCTTGCCCGGAGCCGCTTCGGCCCGCCGCGGCGACGTGCTCAGGGCGGCGGCGGCACTCGCGATGGCGCTTCTTTCCAGGAATTCCCGCCGGGACACCTTCTCGCGCTTCATGCTCGCCTCCGTTCTATGCCGGCTTTACGCCCGCCGCGTCGAGATACCCCGCCATCGTCTTCGCGTAGTGGGGGAACGCCACCTCCGGCTCCTCGATCTCCGGATGCCACTTCTTCTCCCACTCGTAGCAGTAGTAGCCCTTGTAGCCCCCCGCGCCCAGCACACGCACCTGCTCCTTCACCGGCACCTCGCCCGTGCCCGTGAGGACATAGCGCCGGTCTTCCGGTTTCGCGGCGTCGCCCGCGGGGCGCGAGTCCTTGAGGTGCGTGTGGCGCACCCAGCGGCCGAGCTTGGCGTAGGTGTCCGCGGGGGCCTCGTGTCCGGCCACGAACGTGTGGTGGGCGTCCCAGAGCAGGGCGAACGAATCGTCGTTCACGCCGGTCAGGATCTCGGTGAGGTCGCGGGAATTCATGAAGTCGCCGTGGGACTCGATGAGCACGACCACGCCCGCGGCCTTCGCGTAGGTCGCCATCTTCCGGAACCCCTCGATGACGCGCGGAAGCACTTCCTCGCGTGTCTCGCCCTTGGGCACCTCGTTGCCGAACATGCGCACGTACTTCACGCCCATCGCGTGCGCGAGGTCGATGAAGCGGCGGCCATCGTCCTCCTGCTTCGCGCGGGCGGCGGGGTCCTTCTCGTGCATGTGCGCGGAGGCGCCGAGGTCGGAGACCACGAGGCCCCGTCCCTCGAGCTGCCGGCGTGTCTCGGCCAGGCGCGTGCCCGAAAGCTCCGGCACCTTCGGCAGGTCCATCTCGCCCGCGATGCCGCGCAGCTCGATGGCCGCGTAGCCGAGGGCGTCCGCCTGGTCGAGGATCGTCCCCCAGCTCCAGGCCGGGCAGCCCAGGGTGGAGAACGCGATGGGATAGCGCTTCTTGCGGGCGGGCGCGGCGCGCAAGATCGCGGGAGCGGCGAGGCCGGCCGCGAGCGACGCCAGGAAGGCGCGACGGTCGAAGGGCATGGGCACTTCCTTACCTGTGATGGGATTATATGTGCCGGCGATCACGATTGGATCGCGTGGCCGAGCGTAGGTCAACCCGATGATTCAGGGCTGGTGCCGGTACGTCGCGCTCGCCGCCTGTGCGGCCCTGCCCGCCTGTGGCGGCGGCGGGGGCAGCGCGGCCATGCCGGATGCGCCGGCCACGGCCGGCCCCGCGCCGAGCACGAGCAGCCCCGTCCTGATGGGCTGTCCGGTGTTCCCCCCCGACAACGCCTGGAACCGTGACGTCTCCGCCGATGTGGTCGATCCCCGCTCGGACGCCTACATCGCGAGCATCGGCGCGGGCACGTTCCTTCATCCCGACTTCGGGCGCGATCCGAGCTACGGCATCCCGTGGACGAGCGTGCCCGGGACCCAGCCGCGCGTGCCCATGTCCTTCGACTACGACGACGAGAGCGATCCCGGCCCCTACCCTTTCCCGCCCGACGCGCCTGTGGAAGCAGGAGGCGATCGTCACGTGCTCGTGCTGGACCGGGGTTCCTGCCAGCTCTACGAGACCTTCGACTCGAGCTTCCTGGGAGTAGCGGGCTGGCACTGCGGCTCGGGAGCGAAGTTCGATCTCCGCTCGAACGCGCTGCGCCCCGACGGCTGGACGAGCGCGGACGCAGCGGGTCTCTCCATCCTGCCCGGCCTCGTGCGCCGCGACGAGGTCCTGGCCGGCGAGATCCGCCACGCCCTGCGCTTCACCGTCCGGCGCACCCAGCGCGCCTACGTGCACCCGGCCACGCATTTCGCCAGCAGCAACACGGACCCGAACCTGCCCCCGATGGGCCTGCGCGTGCGCCTCAAGGCCTCGTACGACATCGCGCGCTTCTCGGGGGCCGCGCGCGTGATCCTGGTCGCGCTCCGGCGCTATGGGATGTTCGTGGCCGACAACGGCTCCGATTGGTTCATCAGCGGCGAGACCAATACCGCCTGGAACGACGACGAGATCGAGCCCCTGAAGACCGTCCCCGGCTCCGCTTTCGAAGTGGTCAGGCTGGACGAGATCCGACGGTAGGAAGCGGGCTCCGGCCACCACCGGGTTGGTGGCTGCGGAACCTCAGAGCGACGTGGCCGCCGCCACCTCGAAGCGCTTGCGCGCGTCCGTGAAGACCTGGTACAGCCGCGTGCGCTCGGCCAGCGCGGGGAGCAGCACGGCATCCGCGTTGGGGATGTCGCGCGCGGCGACGACCACGTCCGCCATGACCGCCCAGGCCTGGATCCCGTCGCCCGTCTTGAACTCGTCGCCGACGAGGACGACGAAGATGCGGCGCCGACCTTCCGGGCTGAGCCGGCTGAGGCGCTGGTAGAGGCTTTCGCGGCCCGAGCCGGCCGCGGCGCGCGTGGCCACCACGAGGTCGTACACGCCCTGCTCGAGCAGGCGCGCGCCCTCCTCCGGGTTGTCCACCGTGTCCACCTGATAGCCGACGCGGGTCAGGCTCAGGGCCATCGCTCCCGCCTGCGTGCGGTCACCGAGGGCGACCATGGCCCGGCCCGCCATCTTGCCTTCCCCGAACGAGAGCTCGCGCCGGAGCTGCGCCATCATATTGGTCCGCATCTCCTCCGACGATGCGGCGGCCGGGCCGGTGGCCGCGGCGGGCGGTGGCGCCGGCGCGGATCCGGGGGCGGCGGCGGACGCGGCTCCGGGGGCGGCTCGGGCACTTCACGCTGAAGGGCCGATCGGGCACCTTCGCGTCGTCGATCACGATGCGCTGCGCGCAGCTTGTGCAATTGGCCTGCACGGGCTACCTCTCGATCAAGTCGTCCATCTCGGACGCCGCCGGCTTGGACTTGCCTTTGGCGGGGGCGGCCTGGAACTTGCCGGAAGGGGTGACCTCGTCACTCGGGCCGCCACCCGCCGTCTCCAGCACGAGCTGCAGGTTCGTACGATTGGTGGCGAAGGAGAGACCGGTCTCCTTGTCGATGATTCCCGCATGGATGAGCTTCTCCAGCTCCCCATCGAAGGTCTGCATGCCGTCGAGGGCCCCGTCCGACATGGCGTCGACCAGGCTCTTTCCCTCGCGCTCGCCCTCCTGCACGTACTCCTTGGTGCGCGACGTCGAGCGCAGGATCTCGCAGATGGCGACGCGGCCCCCGCCCGTCTTGGGTATCAGGCGCTGGCTGATCACCCACTTGAAGGCCTGGGAGAAGCGGGTGCGCACCTGCCTCTCCTCGTTCTTCGGGAAGACGCCGACGATGCGGTCGATGGTCTTGCTGGCGTCGATGGTGTGCAGGGTGGAGAGCACGAGGTGGCCCGTTTCCGAGGCCTCCAGCGCGATCGAGATCGTCTCCACGTCGCGCATCTCGCCGACCAGGATGACCTTGGGCGCCTGGCGCAGGGCGGCGCGCAGGGCCAGCGCGAAGGTCTGCGTGTCCGCGCCGACCTCACGCTGGTTGATCGTGGACTTGACGTGCGGGTGGAGGTACTCGATCGGGTCTTCGATCGTGATGATGTGGATCGCCTTCTCTTGATTGATCTTGTTGATGATGGCGGCCAGGGTGGTGGACTTGCCGGAGCCGGTGGGGCCGGTCACGAGCACGATCCCGTTACGCTCGTGGCCGACCTCGTTGAGCTGGGGCGGGATTCCGAGCTCCTCCACGGTGGGGATCTTGTTCGGGATGACGCGCAGGACGACGGAATAGGTGCCGCGCTGCGCGAAGACGTTCACGCGGAACCGCGTCCGCTTGGCCAGGCTGTAGGAGAGATCGACCGATCCCGTGCGCACGAGCTTGTCCGCGAGGTCCCGCTTGCCGGCCAGGAGCCGCATCGCGATCAGCTCGGTCTGGTAGGGGAGCAGCCGTTCGATCCCGGCGTAGGCCACGGGCCGGAGCTGGCCGTCGAGCTCGACCTGGGGGGGGCGCCCGACCGAGAGGTTGAGGTCCGAGATGCCAGGCGAGTAATCCAGCATCGTCTCGAGCAGCGGGTCGAGATCGAAATAGGCCATCTGCCGCCTCCGGGAGCGGGATCATACCACTTCTGGTTTATCCTTCCGGCGCTCCGGAGGGCCCCGTGCTGGAGACGGTCGATCTCGACGCCGCGCTTTCCAAGGACGAGTACCGGCGGGTCGCCGCCGTCCGACCTCGAGCGGCGGTACCACTTCCTCTGGCGTTACCAGGTGCGCCTGCCCGAGGACGGCCACATGACCCTCTTCGACCATTCCTGGTACGGGCGCGTGCTCGTCGATCGCGTCGAGAAGTGGGTGAAGCGGAGGGACTGGGAGGGCGCCTACGCCCAGATCAACGAGCTCGAGCGCTGGCTCGCCGACGACGGCCAGGTCGTGGTGAAGCTGTGGTTCCACATCTCGCAGAAGGAGCAGCGCCGCCGATTGCGCAAGATGGAGAAGGATCCCGCCGAGCGCTGGAAGGTCGAGAAGGAGGACTGGCGCCGGAACCGCCGCTACGACCGGTGGGTGGAAGCGGCGGAGGACATGCTCGCCCTCACGGATACGCCGGCCGCGCCCTGGACCATCGTCGAGGCGACGGACGCGCGCTGGACGCGGGTGAAGGTCTTCCGGACGCTCGTGGAGCGGATGCAGGCGGCCCTCGATCGACGGCAGCAGGCCCCGGCCTCGGTGAGCCGGACCCAGATGGCGGAGGTGGCCACGCGCGAGAGCCGGCATCGGCGCGCGAAGGAGGACCTCGCGCGCGCCCGCACCGTCGCCCAGGACGCGGGCATGCCCCTCGAGGATCCGGCCTTCTTCGTCTCCTCGGGTGACGAGGTGTGACGGTGGTGGCCGGAGGCCTGGCCGGGGTCGACCTGACGCGCGCGCTGGGGCCGAAGGAGTACGACAAGCGCATCGCGGCCGAGCAGCTGCGCCTGCGCGCGCTGCACTTCAAGATGTACGAGGAGCAGGTCCCCGTGCTCGCGGTGTTCGAGGGCTGGGACGCCGCGGGCAAGGGCGGCGCCATCAAGCGGGTCACGGAGACCCTCGAACCGCGCGGCTACACCGTGTCCTCGTTCTCGGCGCCCCGCGGCGAGGAGAAGACGCACCACTACCTCTGGCGGTTCTGGCGGACGCTGCCCCGCGCCGGCCACCTGGGCATCTTCGACCGCTCGTACTACGGGCGCGTGCTCGTGGAGCGGGTGGAGGGGTTCTGCGCGGAAGAGGAGTGGCGCCGGGCCTACCACGAGATCAACGAGTTCGAGGCGCACCAGGCTTCGTTCGGCATGGTGGTGCAGAAGTTCTGGCTGCACCTGTCGAAGGAGGAGCAGCTCCGTCGCTTCCAGACGCGCGAGCGCGATCCGTTCCGATCGCACAAGCTCACCGCGGAGGACTGGCGCAATCGCGCGCGCTGGGCCGAGTACGAGCAGGCGGTCCAAGAGATGCTGGCCCGCACGTCCACCCGCATCGCGCCCTGGACGGTGGTGGAGGCGGACGACAAGCTCCACGCGCGCGTGAAGGTCGTCCGCACGCTTGCGGACGCCATCGCCAAGGCGATCGGCTGATGGAGCGGGTCAGCCCTGCCGCACGCTCCGCCGGGACGTCTGGTGGACCGACCGCGCGCTCGCCTTCTTCACGGCACGGGTGCCCGTCTTCGCCTTGAGGGAGCGGCCGCGGGCCGCGTTGCGCGAGAGGGCGGCCTTGCGCGAGGCGCGCGTGCGCAACGAGGCCTTCCGCACCTGCGTCACCGGCAGCGAGAACTCCGCGTCCGTGTTCGCCACGAGCTTCTGGATCTTGCGCACGTAGCCCTGGGTCTCGCGATACGGCGGCAGCCCGCTATGGCGCGAGACGGCGGTGGGGCCGGCGTTGTAGGCGGCCAGCGCCCGGGCCGTGTTGCCCTTGAACCGGTCCAGCAGCGTGCTGAGGTATTTCGTCCCGCCCAGGATGTTCTCGCGCGGGTCGAAGGGGTTCTCGATCCCCACGTGGCGGGCGGTGGTGGGCATGAGCTGCATGAGGCCTTGCGCGCCCACGCTCGACACGGCCAGCGGATTGAACCGCGACTCCGTCTGGATCACCGCGCGAATCAACGACGGTGACATCCCGTGCGTCGTCGCCGCCTCCTGGATGAAGGGCTCCAGCGCCTCCCGATCCCAGACCGGCAGATGGAAGTCCGTCGCCACGTCCACGGAAGTGGAGGGCTCGGACGGTCCGAAGATGCTCAGTGCAGGGGTGTCCATGCGCGCGGCGATCTCGTGGCCTCCGACTCCGAACGCGACGGCGGCCAGAAGGCCGCGTCCGCCTCCGCCTGTGGAGCAAACGGCCGATAGGGCTGGCCCAACGTGCCGTCCACCTGCGGCCCATCCGGCTCGACGCCAGTCCGATGGTCCTTTGCGTGGTCCATTCCGCCGTCCTCCTTCCGCAGCACTTTCGGGGGGCTCTTCCTTGGACGGCGCCCCCAGACGTGCATTACACGGAAACCTCGACGATATAAACCTAATGAAATGAATATGTTGAATAATTTACACCCTCATCCGAGGTGCTCGTCCGCTCTCACTTGCAGATTTCGCGCCGCCGCCGTCAGCCGCGGGGAGAGGGCTTCTCGTCGAAAAGGTATACGGGCCGGCCGGCCAGGTGTTCCGCGCGAATGGCCACCTCGAAGGCCTCGGCCGCGGCCGGTCCGGCCAGGACCGCTGCCGGCGGACCCTCCGCGACGACCCGGCCTCCGGCCAGCAGCACGAGGCGCTCGGCCCAGGCGGCGGCCCGCGGAAGGTCGTGGACGACGGCCAGCACGCCGACGCCCTCCCGGCGCACCTCGTCGAGCACGCGGAACAGCCGGAGCTGGTGTCCGATGTCGAGGTGCGCGGCGGGCTCGTCGAGGAGCAGGATGGCCGGCTCCTGGGCCAGTCCCCGCGCGAGCGCGGCGAGCTGACGTTCGCCGGCGGAGAGCGTGGCCAGCGGTCGGTCGGCGAGCGTCTCGACGCCCGAACGCTCCAGCGCGCGCGCGACCGCGGTGTCGTCCTCCGCGGTGAAGGGCCGCAGGGGACCGCGGTGGGGATATCGGCCCAGGCGCGTCCTTTCCGCGACGGTGATGGTCGCCGGCGCCGCCTCGTCGGGCGCGACCAGCGCGATCGCGCGCGCGACGGCATCGCGGCCGCAGTCCTTCAGGGTGCGTCCACGCAGGCGCACTTCGCCGGCGGAGGGAGGCAGCAGGCCGGCCAGGGCGCGAACCAGCGTCGACTTCCCGGCCGCGTTCGGACCGATCAGGGCCAGGGCTTCGCCGGGCCCGAGCCCGAGCGACACGTCTGCGACCACGAGCCGCGGGCCTCGACGGACGGACAGGCCCCGCGCTTCCAGGACCGCGGTCATCGCCGCGTCTCCGATTGCCGGAGGGCGAGCAGGAAGTAGGGCGCGCCCACGAACGCGGTCACGGAGCCGAGGGGGAGGTCCACGTTCTGGCTGATCACCCGCGTCCCCAGATCGGCGAGGACCACGAGCAGCGCGCCGGCCAGGAACGCTGCCGGCAGCAGGTGGCGCCCGAGCGAACCCGCCACCGGCCGCAGCGCGTGCGGGGCGACCAGGCCCACGAATGGGATGGAGCCGGCGGCGGCCGTGGCCGCTCCCGCGACCAGCGCGGCCAGCGCGAGCAGGACGAGGCGCGCGGCGTGCACGGGCAGGCCCAGCGCGGCCGCCTCCTCGTCGCCGAGAGAGAGGACGTCGAGCACGCGCGCCGCCGCCAGCAGCGTCGCCCCGCCGCCGAGGATCAGGATCGCCGCGATGCGGAAGTGCACCCACCCGCGCCCGTCCAGTCCGCCGGCCAGCCAGAACAGGACCGTCTTCACGCGGAACTCCTCGGTGGCGACGAGCAGCATCGAGGTGCCCGCCGCCGCGAGCGCGGAGACGGAGATCCCGGTTAGGAGGAGGCCGTGCAGCGTCCCCCCGCCGAGGGCCTGGCTCAGCGCATAGAGCACGAGCACCGCCGCCATGGCGCCCGCGAACGCGGCGAAGGGCAGGGCGAGGAACGTCGATCCGGCCCAGCCCAGGCGCACGGCCGTGACCGCGCCCAGGGCCGCGCCCGCCCCGACGCCCAGGAGGCCGGAATCGGCGAGCGGGTTGCGGAAAACCGACTGCAGCGTCGCGCCCACGACGGCCAACCCGCCGCCCACCACCGCGGCCAGGAGGACGCGGGGCAGGCGCACCACCCAGAGGATCGTCTCCGAAGGAGGGGGCAGGGGCGCGCCGGCCCCGAGGCCCGTGCCGTGCAGCAACGACGCGAGCACCCCGAAGAAGGGGAGGGGGACGCTGCCCGCGCTGGCCGCCGCGAGCATCGAGACGGGCAGGGCGAGGGCAAGTCCCAGGAGCACGCGCCGGCGCCGCGCGGCGCTCATGGTCGGGAGCGCGGCACGCGATCGGGGTGGAGGGCCCAGGCCAGGTACCAGCACGCGTCCGCCCCGTGCTGGCTCAGCGTGACGAGCAGCTCCGTCGGCATCTCCACGATGCGGCCCTCGCGCACGGCGCGCAGCCGCGAAAGGAGGGGGTGCTGCACGAGGCTCTCGCGCGCGCCCGGCCACACGCCGATGAGGACCACGTCGGGATCCGCCGTGAAGGCCCGCTCCGCTCCCACCGGGCCGATCCCCACCACGCCGATCTCCGCGCCGACGTTGCGCGCGCCCGCCGAATCGATCAGCGCGCCGATGGCGGTGTCGCCTCCCGCCGTCATCCCGCTCGCCCAGTACATCACGCGCGGCCGGGTGACGCCGCGCAGCCGCTCCGCGAGCTCGGCCCGCACCGCGTCATAGCGCGCCACCAGCTTCTCGGCTCCCGCGCGCGCGCCCACGGCGGCGCCGAGGTCCAGGATGGCCTGGCGATTCCCGGCCAGGCTGCGCAGCCCTTCCATGCGGTGATAGCGCAGGCCCGACCGCTCGAGGAGGTAGAGGAAGTCGGGGTCGGTGTACTCGGACACGACCACGAGGTCGGGCGCGAGCGCGACCAACCGCTCGAGGTCGGCCTTCCGGAAGCGCGCCACCGTGGGGGGCACGCGGCCCACCACGTTCGAGGTGCCGACGTCGTCGGAGGCGGCGGTTACGGCGACCAGGCGATCGGTGGGGAGGATCTCGACCAGCACCTCGTCCGCGGTGAGGTTCAGCGAGGCGATGCGCCGGGGCGGCGCCTTGGGCCCGGCCGACGGCGCGGGCGCGGGGGCGGCGCGAAGGCCGGCCGCGGCGAGGAGGAGGGCGCCCAGCATCCGCACGGCGCGCCGTCGCCCGCTCAGGCGGCCTCCGCCGGGAGGAGGTCGGCAAAGACGAAGCCGTCGCGCGCGACGACCTCACCCCTTCGCACCGGGACCGGGTCATGTCCTCGGCCAGCGCGGCCGTCGGGCGGCCCCAGAGGGGGAAGTGAAGCTGAAGGCCCGTGCCGCTCATCTGCCGCTCGCGGTAGCGGCGGATGTCCTCCAGGAAGAGATCGCCGAACGCGATCCCCGTGATGCCGCGCGCCCGCGCGCTCGCGACCGCGTCCGCCATCGCGGCTTCGTACGTCTCGTTCGGGCACGGCGAAGGGATGCGCACCACGACCAGGGGAAGGCCGGCCGCCTCCGCCTGCGCCTCCAGGAGCGCGCGCCGCACCGCGTGCATGGCCACGCGGTCGTAGGCCTCGTTGATGGTGGTGAGGAGCCCGACCACTTCGACGGACGGGTCCTGTCGGAGGACGTGGAGCGACCAGGCGCTGTCCTTGCCGCTGCTCCAGGAGAGCAGGATCGGCGCGCGGCTTTCCTTCACCGCCGCGTCCCGCCCCCGACCCGTTCCGTCTCCACGCGAACGACCTCGCGCGCGGGGAAGCGGCCGGCGAAGAGGTCGGGGTGCAGGATCTCGGCCGTGATCTCCAGGCTGTCCACCACGCGCGGTCCCGGACGCGAGAAGTACTGCGATCCGTCCACCGCATAGACGCGGCCGTCGCGCACGGCCGGGAGGTCCGCCCATCCCGGCCGCGCGCGGAGCCGCGGCAGGTCCGTGCGCGTGCGCTCGAGGTCGAAGCCGCAGCAGGCAATCAGGAGGACTTCGGGCCTCGTCTCCAGGACGTCTTCCCAGGTCACACGGCGCGACGGGCGCCCTTTGTGCCCGAGCGGCTCCTCGCCGCCCGCGATCTCGACCAGCTCGGGGTTCCAGTGCCCGCAGGCGAAGGGCGGATCGAGCCATTCCAGGATGACGGCCCGCGGGCGTGTGCGTGCCGGGGCGGCGCGGTCACGCACGGCTTCGACGCGCGCGCGGAGGGATGCCACCACGCGCTCCGCGCGATCGGAAACGCCGGTGGCCGCGGCCACGCGCCGGATGTCCTGGAAGATGTCGGAGAGGCAGGCGGGCTCGAGGTTCACGACCGTCGGCGGACCGGGCAGCGTCGCCGCGAACGCGGTCACGGAATCGTAGCCCACTGCGCACACGTCGCAGAGCCTCTGGGTGAGGATCACGTCCGGACGCAGGCGGCGGATCAGCGGCTCGTCCATCGTGTAGAGCGTGCCCGTCTGCGTGAGCGTGTCCGTCACCCAGGTGTCGATGCGCCCGCTCGGGAGCGCGCCCCCGTGGATCTCGCAGTGCGTCACCTGCGGACGCGTGCGCACCTCCGCCGGATGGTCGCACTCGTGGGAGACGCCGACGAGCGAGTCCACGAGGCCGAGGGCGGCCGCGATCTCGGTCGCGGCCGGGAGCATGGAGATGACGTTCACGGCCGCCGGGCCTCGCCGCTGCGGAGGCGCAGGCCGGCGCGCAGGGAGCGGCCGAGCGCGGGATAGCCGAGCACCTCCTGGTAGCGGCGGCCCGTGACGTTCTCCGCGATGACCACGCCTTCCAGGCCGGGCACGATGCGGACGCGCGCGCGGAGGTCGAGGCGCGCGTAGCCCTCGTTCTCGGTGAGGCCGATGTTCTCGAAGTCGCTGTCCGCCCGGCGTCCGACGAGGACGAGGGTGCCGCCCGCGCTCGCGCGTTCGCCGCCGAAGGTCGCGGTCAGCGAGCCCTGGTGCTTCGGCCGGCGCAGGAGCGCCCGGCCGGCGGCGTAGACCTCGTTGAAGGCGTCGCCGCTGACCTTCACCACGCCGTCGAGATAGGTGTACTGGGCGAAGAGCCTCACCCGGGCGTGCGGGGCCGCCTCCGCCGCCAGCTCCAGGCCCTGGGCGCGCGTGCGTCCCACGTTGACGAACGTGCCCTGGAAGGTCGCGGGGTCCACGACCTGGAAGTTGATCTGGTCGCGGTAGTCGTGGTGGAACGCGGTCGCTTCGACCCGCAGGCGGTTGCCGGCCAGACGCTGCTCGATCCCGGCGTCGAAGGTCACGCTGCGCTCCGGGCGCAGGTCCGGGTTGCCCTTGGCGTAGAAGGACACGCCGAAGGACTCGAAGAACGTCGGCTCCTTGATCCCGGTGCCCCCGCTCGTTCGTGCGCGTGGGATGCAGCAGCGGCTCCGCCCGCGATCCCACCGCGCCCGTCTCGCGCTCGACCTCGGCGCCCACGGTGACGATGTGCGACCCGCCGACCTGCGTCTCGAGCTGATAGCCGGACGAGAGGCGTCGCGTGTTCTGCTGGAAGCCGAGGGGGTCCACGAAATCGAAGAAGGTGTCCGTACCCACGCGATCGCCGGCACGAGGAAGATACGGCCCGGAGTCGAGGGGGTTGACGGAGAGCCAGTCCTGCAGCGCGTAGCCGGCGCGCAGCTCGTGGCTCGTGCGGCCCCGCACGTGTCGGAGATGGAGTCCGGCCACGCCGACCTGGCGCTCGAACCGCGCATCCAGGTCCGGCCGTCCGAAGGCGGTCGCCCCCGGCGTGCCCACGCGGGTGTCCTCGCCGCGCAGGCTGAGGCGGAGCGACGTCTGCGCCCCGGGAGCGAATCCGAGCGAGGCGGCCCCACCGTCCTGGCGGAAGGCGCTGTTGGGCTCCTGGTTGTCGGTGCGAAGGTGGAGGCCCCCGACGTTCCAGTCGAAGCGTCCCGCGCGGCCGGCGCTGCCCGCCTCGCCCCGCCGCCAGCCGAAGCTTCCCCCTTGGGCCTCGGCGCGCCAGCGCGGCGCGAGGGGATAGCGGGCGGTGACGAGATGGACCACGCCCGCGAGGGCGTCCGTGCCGTAGAGGCTGCTCGTCGCGCCGCGCACGACCTCGATCCGCTCGAGCTCGAGCGGCAGCAGGGGCCCGAGGTTGTATTCGCCGCCCGGCTCGTTGACAGGGACGCCGTCGACGAGGATGCGCGCGAAGTTGGACTCGCCTCCGCGCACGAAGAGCGAGCCTTGCAGGCCGAGCCCTCCGTTGCGGGCGACGGCGACGCCGGGCACCTCCTCGAGCAGCGCGAGCACGGATGGCGCTTCGCGCTGTGCGATGCGCTCTCGGTCGAGGACGGTGGCGCTCACGCCGACGGTGGAGAGCGCGGCCTCGTCGCGCGTCGCGGCCACGACGACGTGCTCCCGTACCGGAGCCGGGGCCAGGGTGAGATCGAGCGCGGTCTCGGTTGCGGAGACATCCGCTTCCGGGGAGCCCGCGAAGAGGAACCCGGCGGCGCGCAGGGCAAGCCGGTAGTGGCCGGGGGTGAGGCCGGTGACGCGATAGCGGCCTTCGGGGCCGGTGACGACGGTACGGGCCGCATCCGGCCCGCGCACGAGCAGGACGAGGTTGGGAACGGGAGTGCCTTCCGACGTGTGCACGGTTCCGGCGAGGACGCCCGCCGGCTGGGCGTGGGCCCGGACGGCCGCGCCGGTCAGCAGCGCGGCGAAAACGAAGACGAGACGGCGCATCGCGAGTCTCCTTTGGGAGGCTCGACGTGTCGGGAGCGGTGGAGGACGGACACCGGGGACTGCAGCTCCTTCACGCGAGAAGCCTCAGGCTCGAACGGGTCGGGGCAGGTTTCCTGGCTCCCGGGTCATCGCTCGTCCTCCAACCTTCCCCGGCTTTCGGCCGAGTGGCGGCGCTCAAGCGCCTGGAGGAGAACGGGCTCTCCGGCTACAGTGGCGGGACCGCGCAGGTTTTCGACCTGCTTCCCTTTTCCCCCTCGTATCGAGGGGCACCCCGACGTAATGACGAGACTGTGACGCAGGAGGGGAAGGGTGTCAATGTCTGCGTATGATTCCAGGCCTCGAGCCTATGTACTTTCAACTACGCTCTCGGCCAGATCGGGCGCTGTGACATCGACTTGTCGAAGGAAGTCGAGGCCGCCGGCTAGCAACAGGATGAACTGACGATGATCGTAATGATCGTTCTTGGTGCGACGCTCTTGCTGGCGCGCCTCGTCGGTGCGGCGGGAGTGGAGGCCCTGAACTCCTGGCCCGCAGCGACGCGAGTGGGCCCGTCGCGGCCGCGGTGGCCCTGATCGCGCTCTTCGTCGCGCTTCTGCCTGCCAACATCCACGCCGCACGATCGGGAGTCACGCTGCGGGGCAAGCCCGCGACTCCGCTGGCCTTGCGCGTGCCCATGCAGATCTTGTTCATCGCCCTCACCGCGTGGGCGGGCGTGTACGCGGCGCGGTGACCATCCGCGCTCCACGGGAGGCGAGGCTATGATCCGGGTGTGAACGACCGTTTCCTTCGCGCCTGCCGCCTCCAAGAGGTCGACCGCACGCCCGTCTGGTTCATGCGGCAGGCCGGACGCTACATGCCCGAGTACCGCGCCCTCCGCGCGCGGCACACCCTCCTCACCCTGTGCCGCACGCCGGAGCTGGCGGTGGAGGTGACGCTCCAGCCCGTCCAGGCCCTCGGCGTCGATGCCGCCATCCTCTTCTCCGACCTCCTGCTTCCGCTGGCACCGCTCGGCATCCCCTTCGACTTCCAGGCCGGCGAAGGACCCGTCATCGAGAAGCCGCTGCGCTCGCGATCGGACATCGACGCCTTGCGGCGATTCGAGGCGCGCGAGGACCTGGGCATGGTGCTGGAGGCGATCCGGATGCTGCGGCGCGAGCTGGAGGGACGCGTGCCCCTCATCGGCTTCGCGGGAGCGCCGTTCACGCTGGCGTCTTACGCGATCGAGGGCGGCCATTCCGCGAACTTCGCGCTCACCAAGTCGCTCATGTACTCCGACCCCGAGACCTGGCATCGCCTGGCCGCCCTGCTCGCCGACGTCGCGGGCGAGTACCTGCGCGCGCAGGTCGAGGCGGGGGCGCAGGCGCTCCAGATCTTCGATTCCTGGATCGGCGCTCTCGACGCCGGCGACTACCGCGAGTACGTCCTCCCCCACGTGCGCGCCCTCTTCGCGCGGCTCGAGGGCAGCGGCGTACCCATCATCCACTTCGGCACCGGGACCTTCCACCTGCTGGAGGCGCAGCGCGAGGCGGGCGGCGACGTCATCGGCCTCGACTGGCGGACCCCGCTCGACGAGGGATGGGACCGGCTCGGCCCGCAGGTGGGCGTTCAGGGCAACCTGGATCCGACGCTGCTGCTGGGACCGCGCGATCGGCTGCTCGCGCGCGTGGACGACGTGTTGCGTCGGGCTGCGCGCCGGCCCGGTCACGTCTTCAACCTCGGACACGGCATCCTTCCGAGCACGCCCATCGAAAACGTCAAGGCCGTCGTCGAGCACGTGCACGCCGTGACCGCATCGCCGGTGGCCGCGCCGTGAAGGCGGTCCTGCTCCTCGCGCACGGCACGCCGGAGTCGCTCGACGACATGCCGGAGTACCTGACGCGCGTGCGCGGAGGCCGCCCGCCCTCGCCGGAGCTGATCGAGGAGATGCGCCGCAACTACGGCGCGATCGGCGGGCGCTCGCCCCTCACCGACATCACCCTCGCCCAGGCGGGCGCGCTCGCGTCCGCGCTGGGCGGAATGCCGGTGTACGTCGGCATGCGCAACTGGCGACCCTACATCGCCGACGTGCTCGCGGAGGCGGCCGCCGCCGGCGTGCGGGAGATGGTGGCGGTGCCCATGGCGCCGCAATATTCGACCCTCAGCGTGGCGAAGTACGGCGAGGCGGTGGAGGCGTCGTGCCCGCCCGGGATGGCCGTGCGCTTCGTGCGGTCCTGGCACGAACACCCTGGCCTGCTGGAGGCCTTCGCGGAGAAGGTGCGCGCGGCGCGGGCCGCCGGACCCTGGGACCGCGTGCTCTTCACCGCGCACAGCCTGCCGATGCGCGTGGTCGCGCAGGGCGACCCCTATCCCGAGGAGGTCGCCGCCACCGCGCGCGGCGTGGCCGTGCGCGCGGGCGTCACGGACTACGCGCGGGCCTACCAGAGCGCGGGCCGCACCCCCGAACCCTGGCTGGGGCCGCCGCTGGAGGAGGCCCTGGCCACCGCGGCCGCCGAGGGCGCGCGGCGGGTGCTGGCCGTGCCCGTCGGGTTCGTGTGCGACCACACGGAGATCCTGTTCGACATCGACGTCCAGGCCGCGCAGGCCGCGCGGCGCCTGGGCATCGAGGTCGGCCGCACGGAATCGCTCAACACCTCGCCCACCTTCATCCGCGCGCTGGCCGACCTGGTCCGGGAATCGTGACGAGCGCCCGCGCCGACGTCGTCGTGGTGGGTGGCGGCATCGCGGGTCTCGCGGCCGCGCTCGCGCTGCACGAGGCCGGACGGGATTTCCTGCTGCTGGAATCGTCGCCGCGCTACGGCGGGGTGATTCGCACGGAGACGACGGGCGGATTCGTCATCGAGGCCGGCCCGGACTCCATCCTGGCCCAGAAGCCGGAAGGCCTCGCGCTGTGTCGCACGCTCGGGTTGAGCGGTCGCCTCATCCCCACCAACCCGGAGACGCGCACGATCTTCGTCCTCCGCCGTGGCCGGCTGCACGCGCTTCCGGAAGGCATGATGCTCGCGGTGCCGACGCGGATCGGCCCTTTCCTCCGCAGCGGCCTCTTCTCCTGGCCGGGAAAGCTGCGCATGGGCCTCGATCTCGTCCTGCCCCGCGGGCGCGCGACCGATGACGAGTCGATCGCGTCGCTCGTGCGGCGCCGCTTCGGCGAGGAGGCGATGGAACGGCTCGGCGAGCCCCTGATGGCGGGCATCCACGCCGGCGATCCGGAGCGCCTCTCGATCCGCGCGACGTTCCCGCGGTTCGTGGATCTGGAAGCGCGCCATCGCAGCCTCATCTGCGGGATGTGGGCGACGCGAGGACGGGCGCCACAGGCGGGCTCGGCGTTCTATTCCCTGATTGGAGGCCTCGCCTCTCTCGTGGATGCGCTGGTGGCGCGCCTGCCCGCGGCCCGGCGCCGGACGGGCGCGGCCGTGACGGTCCTGAAAGGGCGGGACGGCGCCTTCATGGTGGGCCTCGCGGACGGAACGTCCGTCTCGGCGAAGGCCGTCATCCTCGCCCTTCCCCCGCCCGCGGCCGCGCCACTGTTGGGGCCGCTGTCCTCCGAAGCGCAGGGCCTCCTCGAATCGATCCCGTTCGCGTCTTCGGCCACGATCGCGCTGGGCTACCGGCGCGAGGACGTCGCTCATCGCCTCGATGGCTACGGCCTCATCGTGCCGCGCGGGGAAGGCCTCCGCTGCACCGCCTGCACGTTCGTGTCCACCAAGTTCGCCGGGCGCGCGCCGGAGGGGCAGGTCCTCTTGCGCGCGTTCCTCGGAGGGACGCGCGATGCGGACGTGCTCTCTCTCCCGGACGCGGATCTGGTCGCGCTCGTGCGCCGGGAGATGGGTCCGGTGCTCGGGTTGCGCGCAGCGCCCGTGCTCGAGCGCGTCTATCGATGGCCACGGGCGACGCCGCAGATGGAGGTGGGTCACCTCGCCCGCATGGCGCGGCTGGAGGCGATCGTGGCCGCCCTGCCCGGCCTGTTCCTGGCGGGCGCGGGCCTGCGCGGGACCGGTCTGCCCGACACCATCGCCGACGGCCAGCGCGCCGCCGCCGCCGCGGCCGCGTTCGCGTCGTCGCGTACGAAGGAGGACGACGCGGTTTCGTCGGATCGGAGCGCTTAGCATTCACGCTGCACGCGTCTTCGTTGCGACCGTCATGACCGGCGCGGCGGTCATCGCTGGTGCGGCCAGGCTCCACTGCGCCGACGATGTGGCCGCCGCCATCGCCGACGGCGACGCGCACTACGCCCGCCGCGCCGAGGGCGCTCGCGGCGGCACCGCGGATCCACGCGAGGCGGACCTCGCGATCCTGGCCTATCGTCGCGCGCTGGCCGCCTCTCCCGGCGATCTCGACGCGCTGTCCCGTCTGCTGCGGGCCCTCCACTTCCGCGGCGCGTTCTGCGGGGCGGACCTCCCGGCGCGGAAGAGGATCTTCGACGAGGGACGGCTCCTCGGCCAGGCCGCCGTCGACCGGCTGGAGAAGGGCGTGGAAGCGAGATCGGAGGCGGAGCGCCTCGCGGCGTTGCGCGCGACGCACGGCGCCGCCGGCGCCTACTACTGGACGGCGGCGCATCTGGGGCAGTGGGCGCTGACCCGCGGCACCTTCGCGGCCGCGCGCTCCGGTGTGGCCGGACGCCTGCGCACCCTCGCGGAGACGGTGATCGCGCTCGACCCCGCGCTCGAGGAGGGCGGGGGCTACCGGGTGCTCGGACGCCTGCACCATCAGGCTCCTCACATTCCCTTGATCACGGGTTGGGTGTCGAAGACGAAGGCGATCGAGTACCTGCGCAAGTCCTACGCGCTCGGGCCGACCAACCCCGTCACCTGGTTCTTCCTCGGCGACGCCCTGCTGGACGGCGATGCGAGCCTCGCGCAGGAAGGCCGCGGTTTCCTGCGCAAGTGCATCGACACTCCGCCGCGCGCGGACTATGTCGTCGAGAGCGCCTACTACGCCGATCTGGCCCGGGCGCGCCTCACCGCCTCGCGCTGAGAGGCGCTATTCCGGAGGAGGAGTGATCGGCAGCGGACCGGCGCGCTCGGACCATCCGCGCGCCGCCGTCGTGGCCAGGATGACGGCGCCCCCAGCCAGGGCCCAGGTCCCCGGCTTCTCGCCGTGGAACAGCCACGCCCAGATGGGGCTGAGCACCGGCTCCACGAACAGCAGCAGCGACGCTTCAAGGGCCGCGACGTGCCGCAGCGCGGACAGCAGGAGCGCGTAGGCGACGCCGATCTGGAACACGCCGAGGTAGACGACCAGCGTCCAATCCAGCGGCCGCGCGGGCGCGACGGGGAGGGCCATCGGCAGCGTGGCCGCGAACGCGAACAGGCTTCCGAGCACCACCGCCGCCGGGGCCGCGCCCGCGGTGTCGTCGGCGCCGCGGGCCAGCCATCGGAGTCCGACCATCATGAACGCGCTCGTGCACCCGCTCACCGCGGCCAGCGCGTTGCCGAGCGCGGGATTGGGCGCGGTGGGGCCGGCCTCGGGCGCGCCGAGAAGGACCAGGACGAGGCCGGCGGCCAGGGCGGCCATCGCGCCGAGATCGCGGGCGGGAACGCGCTCCCGCAGCAGCAACGGCTGGAGCACGACGATGTAGAGGGGCGAGGTCGCCTCCAGGAAGATCGTGCTGGCGGCGGTGGTGAGCTTGTTGGCCTGCACGAACAGCACCACCGTCACCGCGTAGGCGACACCGACCAGAGCGGCCCGAGCGGAGAAGCCGCGCCGTGCGGCGGGGACGAGGCACAGGACGGCAAGCGCGGCCACCCCCGCGCGAAAGCTGGCCACCTGCCAGCTCGTGAGGGCGCAGGACTTGATGGCAGCGCCGGCGGTGGAGAAGAGCGTCGCGCCCGCCAGGAGCTCGAGCCGGTTGCGGAGCGACGCCCTCAACCCGCCCCTACTTGCCGGTGGCCGGTGAGCTCTCCGGCATCAGCGTCACCTGGGTGTAGCGGCGGCCCGGGAAGTAGCGGCGGAAGGCGGCCTGCAGCCACTCGGGCGTGATGGCGTCGATCTCCTGGCGGCGCCGGCGCAGCAGGACGGGGTCGCGGCCGAGGACGTGCATGCGCCGCAGCGCGGCCAGCCAGTAGCCGTTCTGGCGCTCCGCCACCTCGAGCTCGCGGCGCTCGATCTCCTGTTCCTTGCTGAGGTCGTCCGGTCCGAAGCCTGCCGACTGCAGACGGTCGATCTCGTCGAACACGGCCGAGGTCAGCTTGGCCGCATTCTCCGGGGAGGAGCCGAACGAGATCGTCATCGTCCCGTACCCGCGCACGGGCTGGATGTCCGAGTAGTTCACGGAGACGCCGTAGGTGCCGGACATCTCCTCCCGGAGCAGGCCGCGCAGCCGGTTGCGCAGCACGCCCGCCGCGGTCAAGGCCTGCTGCCGATCCGTCTCGTTGTTCCCGGCGTCGGCGAAGAAGGTGAGCGTGGTCGTGCTGCGCGGCTCGCGTCCCTTGCGGACTTCCGTCTTCTTGACCGTCTCCGGGAACTTCACCCCGCGGTCTTCGAAGCGCGAGGCCGCCTTGCCCGTCGAGGGCAGCGCGCCGAGATAGCGGGCCAGGAGCGGCGTGATGGTCTCCACGTCGAAACTGCCGACGAAGACGAAGGTGAGATCGGCGGCGTTGGCAAAGCGCTCGCGGTAGAAGCGCAGGCTCTCGTCCCTTTTCAGGCCGGGCACGTCCTCCGGCTTGACGGGGCGGTACAGGTAATGGCCGGCGGTGTTGATCTCGACGATCGCGTCCCCGTAGACCGAGCCCGGGTCGCTGGCGCGATGCGCGATGGCCGTCTCCAGCCGGTGGCGCAGGACCTCGAAGCCCTCGGGCCGGTCGTTGGGCGAGGTCAGCTCCAGGTAGAGGAGCTGCAGCGCGGTCTCCAGGTCCGCGGGCGTGCTCGAGCCGGAGATGCCGTGCGTGTAGTGCTGGACCTCCGGCGAGACCTCAACGAGCTTGCCCGCCAGCAGCTTCTCGATCTCGACCGGCGTGAACCCCCCAACCCCCATCTCGCCCACGGCGACGGGCGAGAGCAGCGCCTCCACCACGTGCTCGGGAGCGGCGAGCGAGGCCCCGCCGAACGCGTCGGCGCCGAAGACGACCTGGTCGTTCTTGAAGTCGGTGGGCTTGAGCCACACCTCGACCCCGTTCGAGAGCGTCAACACCGTGATGCCGAGGGGTTCGATCTTCCGACGCGACACCACGGTGCCGCCGGTGGGCGGCTTCTCGAGGAGCTGGCGGCCCGCCGTGCGGTCTTCCCACGGCGTGACCGCGACCTGCGTCACCGACGTCAGCACGCCGCGGACCTCGGCCTCCGTGGGCACGGCCACCCCTTCCTTCTGGGGGGCGACGGCCAGGACGACGCGGCTGTCCTCGTGGATGTTGCGCCGCGTGACGTCGCGGACTTCGTCGAGGGTGATGGTGGGCAGGAACTGCCGCACCAGCGCCAGCTCGACGTCGATGCCGGGGCTGGGCTCGCCGGTGAGGAAGTTGGACACGTACTCCCGGGCGTACGAGCTGCTCTCGCTCTTGTCCCGCTCCTGCCAGGCGCGCTCGTACTGGGCCAGCAGCTCGCGGCGCGCGCGGTCCAGCTCGGCGGGCGCGAAGCCGTGGCGGCGCACGCGCTCCGCCTCCGTGAGCAGGGCGCGCAGGCCGGTCGCAATGGCGCCGTCGGCGACGACGGCGCCCAGCACCTCGGTGTCGGTATTGCGGCCGATCGTGCCGCCCGAGGACGACGCGCCCAGGAAGGGCGCGTCCCCGCGGCGCGCCATCTCGGCCAGACGGGAGTTCACCATGGAGTGGAACAGCGTCTCGACCAGGCTGCGCCGGTAATCACCGACGCGGCCCTCCGGAAGCTTGGGATGCTTGAAGATGACGGAGACGCCGGACACGCGGGCCTCGGGATCGGTGGCGACGCTGACCAGCGTCTCGGCATGGCTCGGGATGTCGTAGACGGGCCGCGTGGGACCGGGCGCGGCCGCCGGGACCTCGCCCAGCTTGTCCTGGATCCAGCGCTCGGCCTTGACGGGATCCACGTCACCGACCACCGCGACGGCCATGCGGTCCGGCCGATACCATTCGCGCGCGAACGCGCGCAGCCGGGCGGGGTCGGAGCCCTTGATGACGTCGGGATCGCCGATGGGCAGCCGCTCGGCGTAACGCGAGCCGTGCATCAGGATGGGGAACTGCCGACGCTGCAGCCGCGAGTTCGCGCCCTGGCCCAGGCGCCATTCCTCCAGCACCACCCCGCGCTCCTTGTCGATCTCGTCCTTGCTCAGCGTCCAGCCGCCCGCGAAGTCGGCGAGGACGGTGAGGCCCTTCTCCACGAGGCCGCTGCGGTCTGTGGGCACCTCGAGCATGTACACCGTTTCGTCGAAGCTGGTGTACGCGTTGGCGTCGGCGCCGAAGCGCGCGCCGATGGATTCCAGGAACCCGACGAGCTCGCCGGGGGCGAAGTGCTTGCTGCCGTTGAAGGCCATGTGCTCGAGGAGGTGAGCGAGGCCGCGCTGGTCCTCCTGCTCGAGGACGGAGCCGGCATCCACGGCCAGCCGCAACGCCACCCGGTGTTCGGGCCGCGCGTTGCGGCGGATGTAGTAGGACATCCCGTTCGGGAGACGGCCACGGCGTACGGC
>WNFI01294538.1_pt1 | contig 29613 bp, 25 predicted proteins | sample 5400471 | NCBI WGS metagenome assembly WNFI01 (sample SAMN13153348, study PRJNA577476) | soil metagenome | isolation source: 100 cm saprolite on Douglas fir-dominated hillslope | place: USA:California | collected 2013-09-17
CGCGCGCTCGGGCCATTCGACCAGGAACAGCGCGCCCGCCGTCCACTCATCGCGCCAGCCCAGCGCCGCCAGGTCCTGCGCTCCATCGAGGCGATACAGGTCCAGGTGCAGCACGCGCAGCCCGCCTGATTCATAGGATTCCAGCAGGGTGTAGCTCGGGCTGCGCACGACGCCCGTCACGCCGAGCTCGCGCAGCAGCCCGCGCGCCAGGGTCGTCTTGCCCGCGCCCAATTCACCCTGCAGGTAGACGATCAGTGGCTCTTTGGCCGAGCGCGGCCCGCAGCGGGCGATCGCCGCGCCAAGCCGCTCGGTGTGCTCGCTGTCCGCTAGCGCCAGCTCAATCGTCACTGCTCCGCCCCGGTGTCGGGGCCCTTTTGGGGCCCGGTGCCGCTGCCGTTCACCCAGCCGGACAGGCGTCCAGCCAGCTCCAGGGCCAGCATGCCACGGCCGCCCCGACCGGCCAGCTCATCGCCGGCGAGCGCATGGGCCACGACGCCGGCGCGCGCCGCGCGCCACGGGTCGCCGCATTGGCCGAGGATCGCGGCAATGGCACCGGTCAGGACATCGCCCATCCCCGGGGCCGCCATCCCGGGGTTGCCGTGCGGGCAGATGGCGCTGATGCGACCTGGGGCACCGACCAGCGTGCCCGCTCCCTTGAGCACCACCACGGCGCCCGTCTGATCGACCAGGCGATGGAGCGATCCCAGCCGATCCGCCTGGACCGCCTCCGAACTGGCGCCGAGGAGGCGGCCGGCTTCCCCAGGGTGCGGTGTGATGACGGCCCCCTCGGGCGGCCGCTTCCGCGCCGCAGCCAAAAGATTCAGCGCATCCGCGTCGAGCACGAGTGGCTTGCCGCTGGCGAGGGCAGCATCGAGCAGGCCGCTCGCCCAGGGACCGGTGCCCAGCCCGGGGCCGATCGCAACGACCGTGGCGGCCGCGAGCGGGGCGGCAAGGTCCCTGGCATCAGCGGCGGCCAGGCAGATCAGTTCCGGTCGATTCGCGACGATGGCCGTGAGGTTTTCCGGTGCCGTGGCAACGGTCACCAGCCCTGCCCCGCAGCGCAGGCAGGCCTCGCCGGCCAGACGTGCCGCACCGGCCATCCCCGGCCCGCCGGCGATCAGCAGCACGCGGCCGAAGTCGCCCTTGTGCGCGGCGCGTGGACGCGCCGGCAGGGCCTGCGCAATATCCGTCTCGTCGAGCCACTCCAGCAGCGGGCGGGCGGCCGCGCCGGCGGGCGGCGGCAACTGCAGATCGTCGCAATAGAGGCGCCCCACGAACTCGGGACCCACCCCCAGGTACAGGCCGCTCTTGGGGGCGACGAAAGTGATCGTAGCATCGGCCCGCACCGCTTCGCCCAGGGCGATACCGCGGTCACCCTCGAGTCCGGAGGGCAGATCCAGGGCCAGTATGGGTTTGCCCGCCGCATTGAGCGCCCGGATCGCCTCCCGGAATTCCGGCTTCGGTGCGGCGCGCAAGCCGGTGCCCAGGAGCGCGTCGACCAGCAACTCGGCCTTTGCCAGGGCCGTGGGCTCGAAGCTCCCCGCCCGCGCGCCGCTCGCCAGGTACTCATCGGCGGCGCGCCGCGCGTCACCCGCGAGCTGCTCCGGTGCAATGAGCGCCAGCAGCTCCACTTCCATACCGGCCGCGCGCGCCAGGCGGGCGAGGACATAACCGTCGCCCCCGTTGTTGCCACCGCCGGTGAGGACCGCGATGCGCCGCACGCCGGGCCAGCGCTCGCGCAACAGGCGCAGCGCGGCGGCGCCGGCGCGGTTCATCAGCGTGTAGCCGGGGACGCCGAGCTCGTTGATCGCCCGCGCATCGAAGGCACGCACCTGGGCGACCGAGTAGAGTCCGCGGGCCTGGCTCATCGGGCCATTATACTTGTGGCGGAAAACGCCCATGCCGACTCCTGCAGTGCCGCACGACTTAAGCGCAGTGCGCGCGCGCCTTGCCGCACGCGCGCGCGAACTGGGTTTTTCCGGCATCGGCGTCACCGGCATCGAGCTCCGGGAGGATGAGCGGCACCTCGCCGCCTGGCTCGAGGCGGGGCGTCATGGTCAGATGCACTACATGGCGCGCCATGGCGAGCGGCGCAGCCGTCCGGAGCGGCTCCTGCCCGGCACGGTGCGCGTCATCAGCGCGCGGCTGGACTACTGGCCCGGGGCGGCCCGCGATGCGGACGCGGTGCTGGCGGACCCGCACCTCGCTTATGTGTCGCGCTATGCGCTCGGCCGCGACTACCACAAGCTCATGCGCAAGGCGCTGCAGCAGCTCGCGGACTTCCTGGCCACGCTGGCCGGGCCGCACGGCCATCGCGTCTACACCGACAGCGCGCCGGTACTCGAAAAAGCCCTGGCGCGCAACGCCGGACTGGGCTGGATCGGCAAGCACACCAATCTGATCGCGCGCGACGCGGGCTCGTACTTTTTCCTCGGCGAGATCTATACCGATCTTGAGCTGCCGCTCGATGCGCCGGCCAGCGCGCACTGCGGCACCTGCACGGCCTGCATGCCCGCCTGCCCGACCGGCGCCATCACCGCGCCCTGGCAGCTCGACGCCCGGCGCTGCATTTCCTACCTAACGATCGAACTGCAGGGCCCGATTCCACCCGAACTGCGCCCCGCTCTCGGCAATCGCATCTACGGGTGCGACGATTGCCAGCTGGTGTGCCCGTGGAATCGCTACGCCCGCACGGCGGCGCACCCCGACTTCAAGGTGCGCCACGGGCTCGATGCGCCGCGCTTAAGCGAGCTGTTCGCCTGGAACGCGCAGCAGTTCGACGCACGCATGAGCGGCTCGGCGATCTACCGTATCGGCTATGTGCGCTGGCTGCGCAACATCGCCGTCGCCCTCGGCAACGCGCCCGGCGATCCGGAAGTGCTGGCCGCACTCGAGGCCCGGCGTGAGGATCCGTCGGACTTGGTCCGCGAGCATGTGCGCTGGGCTCTGGAGCGCCACGGGCGCGCGCAGGCCTGAGGCGGCCCGCGCTTCAGCGCACCAGGGCCAGGCGCAGATTGTCGATCAGCCGCGCCTTGCCGAGCCGTACCGCGGTCAGCACCACCAGCTCGCGCGAGCCCGAGCGCGGGGCCTGCAGGTCCGCAGCGTCGCGCACGGCAAAATAATCCGGGCGGAGTCCCGCCACCGCGAGGGCCTGCCAGCCGGCACTCTCAATGCCACTGAAATCGCGGTCACCGGCCTCGAGCCGTTCCAGGGCGGCGCGCAGCGCCCGGTAGATCGCCGGCGCCACGGCGCGGTCGGCGGGGGAAAGAAAGCGGTTGCGCGAGCTCAAGGCGAGTCCGTCGGGGGCGCGGACGGTGGGAGCACCGACGATCTCCACCGGCAGCAGCAGATCGGTGGTCATGCGCCGGATGATGATGAACTGCTGGTAGTCCTTCTCGCCAAACACGGCGACGTCCGGCGTGACGATGTTGAACAGCTTCGCGACCACCGTGGCCACGCCGGCGAAATGCCCGGGACGAAACTGGCCGCACAGTACGCCCGAGAGTCCGCGCACGGTGATCATGGTGGGTTGGGCACCGCCGTCGGGGTAGATCTCGGCCACCGGCGGCGCGAACAGGAGGTCACAGTGCGCCTCGCGCAGCAGCCGCTCGTCCTCATCGAGGGTGCGTGGATAGGCCGAAAAATCCTCGGCCGGACCGAACTGCAGCGGATTCACGAACACGCTGGTGATGACGCGCCCGGCGCGCCCGCGCGCGGCGGCGAGCAGGCTCAGATGGCCCGCGTGGAGATTCCCCATGGTCGGCACGAGGGCCACGCGGCCGCCGGCCGCGCGCCAGCCGCGCACGCGCTCGCGCACCGCGGCCACCGTGGTCACTACTTCCATGGGCTGCGCCGCCTCAGAAACAGTGTTCCGGCGCCGGATAGCTGCGCGTACGCACGGCCTCCACGTAGCGCGCGACCGCTGCGCCGCAGTCGGCCGCGCCCGTCATGAAATTGCGCACGAAGCGCGGCTTGCGCCCCGCGGTGATGTCGAGGATGTCGTACAGCACGAGGATCTGGCCGTCGGTGTCGGGACCGGCGCCGATCCCGATGACCGGGACCTGCACCCCGGCGGTGATGTCACGGCCGAGCGTGGCGGGGATGCATTCGAGCAGCAGCAGGTCCGCGCCGGCCGCCTCCAGCGCGCGCGCCTCGGCCAGCATGCGTACCGCGCCCTCACGCTCGCGCCCCTGGACGCGAAAGCCGCCGGTCTTGTGCACCGATTGGGGCTTGAGCCCGAGGTGCGCGCACACCGCGATGTCGTGGCGTGCCAAGTGCTCGACGATCTCGAGCTGCGAGCCGCCGCTCTCGAGCTTGATCATGCGCGCACCGCCCTCCTGCATCAGGCGCACGCCGTTGGTGAGGGCATGGTCGCGCGAGGTGTAGCTCATGAAGGGCATGTCCGCCACCAGAAAGGCGCGGCGCAGCCCCCGCCCGACCGCCGCGCAGTGGTACACCATCTGGTCCATCGTCACGGGCACGGTCGTGTCATGGCCCTGGATCACCATGCCGAGCGAATCCCCGACCAGCACCACGTCCACCCCGGCGGCCTCGACCAGCGCGGCGAAGCTGGCGTCGTAGGCCGTGACGCAGGCGATCTTCTCGCCCGCGGCCCGCATCTGGGCCAGCGTGTTCAGCGTCACGGGATGCGTGTCGGAATCGCGCTGCTGCAGTTGGGTATACATGGGGTCGGGAGGATGACGGACTGCGACCTGACAAGCAACCCGCGGACGAGGCCGACGTCAGATCGCGCGATGCCGCAGCGGGTTGTAGTAGAGCCGGCCACGCCGCATGCGGCGGATCGCGGCCAGCAGCTCCTCGTAGTCCGATTCGTTGTGCAGCGGATCGATCGCCGCGGCGTTGACGATCAGGAGCGGTGCGGCATCGTACTCGTGAAAGAAGCGCGCGTAGGCCGCGTTGAGGCGCTCCAGATAGGCGCGCTCGATGTATTGCTCGTAGCGCACGCCGCGGCGGCTGATCCGATCGAGCAGCACATCCACCGGCGCCTGCAGGTAGACGACCAGGTCCGCTTTCGGCACCTCGACGGCGAGCTGCGCGTGCACCTGCTCGTAGAGGCGAAACTCCTCGTCCTCGAGCGTCAGGCGCGCGAACAGCCGGTCCTTCTCGAACAGGTAATCGGCGACGCGCACGGGCGCGAACAGGTCCTGCTGGCGGAGCGCGCCGAGCTGCTGCGCGCGCTGAAAGAGAAAATACAGCTGCGCCGGCAGCGCCCCGGCGCGCGGGTTGCGATAGAAGCGCTCGAGAAAGGGATTCTGGTCGGCATTCTCGAGCAGCACTTCGGCGCCGAGGCTGGTGGCGATGCGCGTAGCCAGACTCGTCTTGCCCACGCCGATCGGTCCCTCCAGTGCGATGTAGCGGTGGCCGCCTGCCCTGTCGGAGGCCGGCGAGCTGCGCGCGGCTCTCACGCCATTCTCCACAGGCCCGCGGCAGAGGAGTGCGCTGCCAGCGCCGCGACCCGGCCGAGCCCGGGTATCAGCAGGTCCGGGGCGATCTCGCACAGCGGATGCAGCACGAAGTTGCGTGCGGCGATGCCGGGGTGCGGCAGGGTGAGCTGTGCATCCGCACGGCGCTCTTCGGCGTAGACCAGCAGATCCAGATCAATCATCCGTGGCCCCCAGCGCTCACGCCCGGGCTCGCGCCCCAGCTGCGTCTCCAGATCGCGCAGTCCCGCGTGCAGCTGCGGCGCCTCGAGCCGCGTCAAGAGCCCGGCCACGGCGTTGCAGAAATCGGCCTGGGGGACCGGACCCATCGGCACCGAACGGTACAGCGAGGAGCGGCGCTCCAGACGGCTGAGCGGGAGCGAGGCGAGCCGGGCAAAGGCGGCTCGGACGCGCGCGGGCGGATCGCCGAGATTGCTGCCAATGCCCACGTAAGCCGGGAACCACTGCAACGGAAACCCGCGGTACTAGGCGCCACCGCGCGAGCGGCGCCGGCGGCGCCGGCGCGGGGATGTCGTTCCGGTGCCGGTGCCGGCCCCAGTGGCCGCGCCACCGCGGGCAGCCGGTGCGGCCGCCACCATCTGCTCGCGCTCGTCGAGGCTGGCGGCCTGCAGCGCCCCCCACCACTGGGCGATCTCGGGCGCGGCCAGGCCCAGCGCACCACGCAGCGCCAGCAGGTCGTAGGCGGCGCGGAAGCGCGGCTGCTCCAGCAGGCGCAGCGCGCGCCGGCCGCGCGGACCCTCGAGGCGCGGTTGCAGGGCGTACATCTCCCGCACACCGAGGGCGAGCCGGCGCGGAATGGACACCCGCTGCTGCGTCTCGCGCAGGGCGCGATCGCAGGCTTCGAGTATGGCCCGCGGTTCATGCCAGCGCTCGGGTGGCAGGGCCTCGATCATCGCCGCAATCGGCCCGTACAGCAGGAGCGAGAACAGGAACGTGGGTGTGACCGGCTTGTCCTCGGCCACACGTGTATCCGTATTGTGCAGGCCCTGCAGGACCAGCTGCTCCACCAGGCCGCCCGGGTGCTGCTCCAGGTAACGATCGACCGCCGGAAACAGCGCCGCGAACAGTCCGCGCTGGCGCAATACCCGGAAACTCGCGGCCCCATGCCCGGTGAGGAACAGCTTCCCGGTTTCGTCAAACAGCCGCGCCGGCGGCACCGCGGCGAGCAGGCCGCGCAGCTGAGCGATCGGCGCGGCACTCGCCGCGTCGACTTCAAAGCCGAGCTTCGCCTCGAAGCGTGCGGCGCGCAGCATGCGCACCGGATCCTCTCGGTAACGGGTCTCCACATCCCCGATGAGACGGAGCCGTCGCGCCTGAACGTCCGCCAGCCCGCCCACATAGTCCCAGATCGAAAAATCCGCGATGTTGTAGTAGAGCGCGTTCACGGTGAAATCGCGCCGCCACACATCCTCATCGATGCTGCCGTACATATTGTCGCGCAGCAGCCGGCCGTGATCGTCGTGCACCCGGTGCTTGGGGTCAGCCCCGCCCATCGCGCCGCGCACTACATCTTCAAATTCGGGCACCTCGAGCGGCTGTGTGGCATCCTCGGTGGCGGCGCGCTGGCGGCGCGGAAGGTCGCCACCTCGATCACCTCGCGCCCGTAGACGATATGCGCCAGCCGGAAGCGCCGTCCGACGAGCCGGCAATTGCGGAACAGTCGTCGCACCTGTTCGGGCAGAGCGTCAGTGGCGACGTCAAAATCCTTGGGATGGAGCCCGAGGATGATGTCCCGCACGCAGCCGCCCACGAGAAAGGCCTGGAAGCCGGCCTCCTTGAGGCGGTAGAGAACGCGCAGGGCGTTGGGGGAAATGTCTGACCGCGAGACCGGATGTTCGGAGCGCGGGACGACGCGCGGCGCGCGCGGCGTCACGGGGGATACCAAGTTCTGGTTCAAATCAGGCCTGATTGAGCTTGAGCAAACGAAGAGGCCGCCTATAATACCGCGCCTTTTCGCCTCGCCCGCCGGAGATTCGCTCCCTTCGTCTAGAGGCCCAGGACACGGCCCTCTCAAGGCTGGAACACGAGTTCGAATCTCGTAGGGAGCGCCACATTTTCAATGTGTTAGCGATGCTTTCTATGGTTCATTCGAGGTAGCGCGCGAGCGCATCACCGAGGGCGTCGCGCAGCGTCCCGAGCCAGGGCTCGTAATGGCGCCACTGGTCCACCCCTTCGCGATAAATCGGCTGGCGGACCTGCTCGGCGCTGGCCGAATTCACCTTGCGATCGGTGCGGTGGAACTCGACGCAGGCGCTCTCGAACTCCAGCCCGCAATAGTCCAGCACGCGGCGCACGCTGCCTTCCAGGTCCTCCACCACCGCTTCGTGCTGTACGCGCAGCACGCGTCCGGGAAGCACCGTGTTCCAGTGGCGCATGAGTTCCAGGTAGGTGCGGTAGTAGCGCGCGATGTCCTCGACGCTGTAGGTGAATTCCTGGCCGCGCGCGAACAGCTGCTTGAGGTTGCCGAAACAACAGGCCATCGGTTCGCGCCGCGCATCGATGATCTTCGCGTTGGGCAGCATCAGATGAATCAATCCCAGGTGCCGGAAGTTGTTTGGCATCTTGTCGATGAAACGCGCCCTGCCTGTCCGGTAGACCCGTGTATCGCTCAGGTACTTCTCGCCCAGGCGGCGATAGTCCTCCGGCCCGAGCTCCGCGAGCACGGCCGGATAGCGCGGATCCTCGGGGTCCGGCTCGCGGCCTCTGAGCTCCACGACCATGCGCGGTACGTCGGCGAGTTCGTGCGTGCCTTGGACCGCCGAATGTGAAGCCAGGATCTGCTCGATCAGGGTCGAACCGGAGCGTGGCAGGCCAACGACAAATATCGGATCCGCATCCGGCGCCCCGCTCTCCCGGTGGCGGGCAAACAGTGCCGGCGTGCACACGGCGATCTGCGCTCGGGTGTTGCGATCGGGCAGCTCCGGCTGGTAGCGGCTCTCGGCGCGTTTGAGTGCGTTGCCCTGGGCGTAGTGCTCGAAGGATTCCGCATACTGCTGCCGATCTTCGAGCGCCTTGCCCAGCGCAAAGCACAGGTGGTAGCGGTCAATCACCGGCGTGCCGGCCGCCGTCTCGGCGGTGCGCATGGCGCGGACTTCTTCCTCGGGGAAGCGGTAGGTCTTCAGGTTCGCCAGGCTCCAGTAGGCGTCGCCGAAGCCGGCGCGCGTCGCCGCCGCCGCGCGGTATTCAGCGATGGCCTCCTCGCCCCGGCCCAGGGTCTTGAGCGAGTGGGCAATCGAGAGGTGAAATTCCGCCGGCTGCGCGGCGCCGACAAGCAAGCCCCGGTACAGCTCAATCGCCCGTTCGAGCTGACCCAGGCCCACGCAGGAGAGCGCGTGGAGGGTGCGGTAGTTCCGATCGGCCGGATCCACCGCAAGGAGCCGCTCGGTCTGCTGCTGCGCCTGCGGGTACAGACGGCGTTCGTTCAGCACCTGCGCATACTCGAACCGGGCCTGGGTGTAATCAGGCGCCAGATCGAGCACGGCCTCCAGCAGCAGCTGCGCATCGTCAAAGGCTTCCCGCACGATGCCGATGCGTGCGAGCAGCCGCATGGCCTCGATGTGGTGGCCCTGCCTGAGCAGGAATGCACGCACGAGCGGCTCGGCGGTCGCCAGGTCACCGTCCGAAAACAGCGTCGTCGCAGTGACGACATCGGCTGGCAGATTCTGCAGCGTCGCGACCTGCTTGGCCGCCTGCGCCGCCTCCTCGACCTGCCCGCTCATCCGGTACAAGCCTTCGAGCATGCTCCAGCTGGCCGGCAGGGCCGGATTGATCTGCACGGCGCGCACAAAGGCCCTGATCGCCTCCGGGGCCTGCTTCAGCGCCACGTAGCACTGGCCCCGCTCCTGGTACAGGCGACTGAAGCGGGGATGATGATGCTCAAAGGTCGTCAGCGTCGCCAGGGCCGCCGCAATGTCGCCCAGCCGACGTTCCGTCAGCGCGCGCAGGTAGAGGACGTCGCGATTCTCGGGAACTTCGAGCTGCAGCGCACTCGCGGCTTGCAGCGCGTCAGTGAACCGCCGTTCCGCCACGAGCGCGCGAATACGCTCGACTTCAAGCTCAACGGCCGACTTGTAGGTCATGTTTCCAGAAGGACGGACGTGCGTGCCCGCCCTGCCTCGGTCCCGGCCCCGGCAGAACTTTGCCGCCGCCGCCGCTGCTCAGGGCTCCGTCACATCCTGTACCCGAACGAAACGCCGATCACCCGCGGCCGGAGCGGCGTCTGCGCGACGATGAACTGCTGGGCGCTGATGAAGGTGCTGGCGTTCGAGTCGCCCACGTTTTCACCGTACACCGTCAGGTTCCAGGCGTCCTTCGCGACCCCAAAGGCCATGTCGTAGGTCGTATAGGCGGGATTCTCGAAGCGCAGGTGGGAGGTGGTGAGACCGCCTGCCTGCCCGATCGTGGGATTCGAGCCCGACTGCGTCAATGAACTATCCGTGTGGGTCATGCTCAGCTGAACGAATGGCGTGTAGCCGTTGACGTTCCAGTCGTAGCGGCCACGCAGGCTGTACTGAATCTTCGGTGCATTGGCGCTCGGGGAGCCAACGAGGCCATAGGGATCGGGGACCTGGAAACAATTGGCGCCCGCGCTGTCGCAGACCTGCGTAATCGGATGGCCGAAATTATTGCTGGCGGGATTGTTGGCGATCAGCTTCGGTGAATTGGTCTGCTTGCTGTCGATCCAGGATATCGCACCCTGCACGGTCAACCCTCTTACGACCCGGGCCACAAACGAGGTCTCGATGCCGTTGATGCGGAAGTTCTGGCCGTTGGCGTCGTAGAAAATGTTGCCGACCACGCCGGGGTCGAAGAAGAAAACCTGCGCGTTATCGAAATTCTCGCGGTAAGCGGCCCCGTTCCATTGCAGCCGATGGTCCAGGAATTCCATCTTCCAGCCAATTTCGTTGTTCGTCAGCTGGTCGGACACGTAGGATTTCTGGAGCAGGTACTGCGGCACGCCATCCGTGCCGTTGCCGTGCGCTGCACCGCCGTTCTGGTTGAAACCGCCCGGACGGAAACCCTGTGAATAGGTGTAGTAGAGCATCACATCCGGCGTGACGTGCCAGGTCAGGTTGCCGCGGCTCTTGAAGCCGGACTCCGTACCATGAAGGTTCTGCGCATCAAGGTTGAAACTGTAATTGGGGTCGTGACATCCGCCGGGCGGCACGCCCAGCTCGAAGCAGCCAAAACTGGAGATGACGCTGCCCAGCAGGGAGTTCTCGAACTTGAAGTGGCGCGTGCCCAGCGTGGCCGTCAGGACCTTCGGAATCAGGTCGAAGTCGACCGACAGAAATAACGCGGTCTGCTTGGTGTCGCGGACCTGGTCCTGATAGAAGGAGGTGTTGGGACCCTGGACTCCCGGATGCTGAACGGTCGAGCCGGGAAAGGTGCCGACGAGCGCAAAGCAGTTGGGGTCCCCGTCCGCCGCGCAATTCGGAACGTTCTTGTAATTCCAGGCGGTCACGTCGTAGAGCTTGTTGTCCTCTAGTAGCCAGGCCCGATACACTGATAGTAATCGGCGTAAACACCGCGGGCGTAATTGGTGTAGTCACCGACCTGGTCGACATTGCGCTCCAGGTAGCCGCCGGTGTAAACGGCCTTCAGATTGCCGAACTTGCCGTTCACGGTCCATGACGTATTCGAGAACTTGTCCTGGTTGCTGGCGTTATTGAACAGCGTGACCTGCAGCGGCTGGAGAGCGGCGCCATCCGAGGCATTGGGCTGCTGGTAGAACACACCCTGTGCGTCCATGTCCTGGAAAGTCTGCGAGATCAGCAGGTCCCAGTCCTCGTTGAACTTGTAGAGCGCTTCGGCACGAATGCCGCGGTAGCGAACGGGATTGATGTCATTGCCGACCACGTCGCTGTTATTGATCGACGGGTTGACCGCCGGGACGCAATAGCCATTGTTGGGCAGTCCGTCCGGGCAGACCCCGTTGGTCGGCGGGAGCGGCGGGACCGCCGGAAAGTAGGCGTAGTGGATGCCGATGTCGGTGTTCTTGCGCGTGAACGTCGCGGGCACGTTATCGATGTAGCCGCCGCGCTTGTCCTGGTAGATCGCGGCGCGCACGGCCATCGTATCCGGAACCACGGGGAAATTGAGCACCGCCGTCAGCTTGTTGTTCGGCGCGCCGTGAGCGGTCACGCCGTAGCCGGCTTCAACGTTGAATTCAGTCTTGTCGAGCTTCGGTTCGTTGGTGATGTAGCGCATGGCGCCCGCCTCGGCGCCGGCACCGAACAGCGTGCCCTGCGGGCCCTCCAGCACCTCGATGCGATTGAGGTCAATGGCATAGATGTCGAGGTTGCGATTGGGGAGCTGCCCGGACTGGTTGTCCAGGTAAATGGCGACGTTGGGCCACAGGCCCGTCGAACCGCTCCCCTGGCTGGCCTGCGAACCGGCGCTGAGGCCGCGCATGAACACCTCGTTCTGGCCCGGCCCGTTGGCGGCCGTGGTCACGGCCGGCAGGAACTTGATGTAGTCCTCCAGCGTCGAGATGTTGAGCTGCTGCAGCGCCTGGCCGGTAAAGGCCTGCATCGAGATCGGCACGTCCTGCATGTTCTCCGTGCGCCGTTGCGCCGTGACAACGACTTCTTCGAGGGTGTCTGCTCCCGTTCCGGTACTGCTGGCCGCCGGTTCGGCAGGGTGTGCCCCAAAGGACGCGCCCGCGAGGACGGCCGCTACCGCATAGGAAATCTTCGAATTCATTGAGTCGTCCCCCTGGAGCTTGTTACGCACCACCGAGATGGCCGTAGGCTCGTATGTACCCGTCGGCAGTGCACTGCGGCTGCAGCTGACACATCGCACGCGGGGCTATTCAGCCGCGCTATATTCCATCATGGCGCCTGGAGACGCAAACAACGGCCGGTACAGGCGCGCCCGGAATCCTTCTTGCGGTTCTGCCGGGTGCATCATTAAATCAATTGGTTACAGGGTCGCGGCCCACTTTGCCCTATCATCGTCCCGCCCTCCTCTACTAAAGCCGGCGTTAAACATGAACGAAGTGCTGCCAACTTCACGTCGCCGCGGCCACGGCCGCGCGACGCGATCCATGGGTCCCTCGCTCGCGCCGATTCCGCGACTCACCGTTCCCTGGGCGCCGCTGGAAATCCTGAGCGCCGAGCAGGTGGAGAGAATCCTGGTGGCCGCCTTTCGAATCCTCGAGGAAGCCGGGCTCGAAATCCGCAGCCCCGCCGCGCGCGCCATCTATCGGCAATCCGGGGCACTGGTCGATGAGGAGACGCAGGTCGTGCGTCTGGGACGCGACATCGTCGAAGCGCACCTCGCCCGGGCACCCGAGCGCTTCGTCCTGCACTCGCGCAATCCCGATCGGCACCTGCATGTCGGTGGCGACGTGGTCAACTTTGGGCCCGTCAGCGGGGCCCCGAATATCAACGATCGCGAGCACGGCCGTCGCTATGGCGACCTGGAGTCCTTCCGCAACATCCTCAAAGTCACGCACCGGCTCGGCATTCTGCACTGGCAGGGTGGAGTCGTGGTCGAGCCGATCGACGTGCCCGTGCCCGTCCGCCACCTGGCGATGTACCAGGCCCACATCGAACACTCGGACCCACGCTCCTGAGCGTGACCAACGTCAACTCGCCCCGTCGCGTCGACGCCGAGCTCATCGAGAATGTCATGATCCTGGCCCGCCACGGCCAGTGCGTAGTCATCACGCCCTTCACGCTGATGGGCGCCATGGCGCCCGTGACGCTCGCGGGCGCGCTGGTGCAGCAGACGGCCGAGGCCCTGTGTGTCATTGCGCTGTGCCAGATGATCCGCCCCGGGGCGCCCTGCGTGATGGGCAGCTTCACCTCAAACGTCGACATGCGCACCGGCTCCCCCGCCTTCGGCACGCCCGAGTACGTCAACGCGGTCCTGGCGAGCGCCCAGATCGGTCGCCGCCTGAAGATCCCGGTGCGCACCAGCGCCGTCAATGCTTCACCGGTGGTCGACGCGCAGTCGACCTATGAGACCGCCTTTGCACTCCAGGCCGCGATCCTGAGCCACAGCCACCTGATCAACCATGCCGCGGGCTGGCTGGAGGGCGGACTGTCGGTCTCGATGGAGAAAATCGTGGTCGACGCCGAATTGCTGCGCAACTGGGCCGAGTTCCTCAAGCCGGTCAGTTTCGACGAGGACGACATCGCGGTCGAGGCGATCAAGGGCATCGCGCCGGGAGGGCATTTTTTCGGCGCGGCGCACACCCTGGCGCGCTACGAGAAAGCGTTCTACCGGCCGCTCCTGTCCGACTGGTCGAATTTCGAGAACTGGACCGAGAACGGCGCACGCAATGCGACCGAACGCGCCACCGGCATCTGGAAACAGATGCTCGCCGAATACCAGGCCCCACCGCTCGACCCCGCAGTCAAGGAGGAGATGGAGGCCTACGTCGCACGGCGCACGGTAGAACTCATGCGCACATGAGTGAGCGGATTTTGAACGCGCGCATGTACGCGGTCACGCCCGCGGTCGAGGCCGGATGGCGTACCCTGCTCGAACACATCGCGCGCATGGCGCGGCTCAGTAGCCACTATCTGCCCTACCCGGCACCGCAACCGCTGGAACAGTTGTGGATGCGCCCGGACCTGGGCTGCGTGCTCATGTGCGGCTACGCGATCGCACTGGAGCTCGCTCCGGTCACGCCGATCGCCGCACCGATTCCACGCGCCGCCTGGGCCGCGGGCCGGGCTGTGTACCGCTCCGATCTGATCGTCAGAGCGGACGCGCCCTATCAAAGTCTGGAGGACAGCTTCGGCGCCCGCGCCGGCTGGACGGTGGAGCACTCGCATTCCGGCTTCAATGCCTTGCGCCACCATCTGCTCGCCTACCGGACGCGCGAGCGGCCGGCGCTTTATGGGCAGATGGTCGGAAAGCTGCTGACTGCGCGCGCGGTGCTCGACAGCGTGCGCGCCGGCAGCATCGACGTCGGGCCTCTGGATGCCTACTGGCATCTGCTGGCCGCGCGCCATGCGCCGGAGCTGACCGCCGGAATCCGCGTGCTCGCATCGACCGAGCTCGCGCCGATTCCCGCCTTCGTCGCCGCCGCGACCATGCCGGCAGAACTCGTGGCGCGCCTGCGGGCGGCTCTGGTCAACGCCGCGAGCCAGCCGTGGTTCGCTCCACTGGGTGATCTATTGCTGCTTGACGGCTTTGCCGCGGTGGACACGGGGCAATACGCGACGCTGCTCGCCTGGGACCAGGCGGCGAAAGCGGCCGGCTACGACCTGCCGGCCTGAGCTGCCCGCAGCTGCGGAACCCGGCCCGCCGGGTGCCGGAGCGCGTCGTGCGGGCGGAACAGGAAGCGTCGCGCGACCTCGAAATAAGTCAGGTAGACGAGTCCGGCGTTTTCCGCGACGAGACGCTCGCGGATGAGCCGGTAGCGGGCGTTGTATTCATACCAGGGCATCGCGGGCTCTTCGTGGTGCATCGCGTGCAGGTTGTTGAACAGGAACAGGGGTCCGAGTATCCATGAGCCTTCGACGATGGCCGTGCGCTCAGGCACCTCCGGACGTGCGCGGTGCTCGGCAAAGGAGCGGATCAGCAGGATGCCGTTGCCCGGAATCACCATGGCGAGGATGTAGATCCACAGCGGCATGTTGCAGACGATGGTCACCCACGCGATGACCGGCAGGCACCACAGCAGGTGCTCGAGCCAGATGGCCCGCATGCCCTCGTCATTGCGGAGCACGGCGAGAGAATCCTTGCGCAGAAACCGGGCGATGCGCCAGAACGATCCGATCACGATGCGCCCGGCGAGGGTCTGCTGCAGCTGCAGGATCCCGCGGCCCACGCGGCTCAGGTGCGTCCAGGATTCCGGCGTCAGGTAGTAGGACTCCGGATCGTCGAGCGGATCGGTGAGCCGGTCGTTGACGTGATGGACCAGGTGATTGCGCCGGTAGCGATCGAAGGGCAGCCACAGCGACAGCGGCACGATGCCAAGGAGGCGATTGAGGGGACGCCAGATGGTGGGGTGGCCGTGCACGATTTCATGCTGCATCGAACTGTGCAGGGTGAGCAGGACGGCGGTGAGCGGCGCGAGGATCCACAGCGGCCAGCGGCCGTAGCTGAAAGTCAGCGCCAGCCAGGCGCCGTAGATCGCGACGACCAGCAGCAGTGTGCGGACCTCGACCGCGGCGCGTACGGGCCGCACCGACCCCTTGGGGCCACCCCAGTCGGTCATGGTTGCGGTCAGCTGCGCTTCGCGGACATCGGAGTTCATCGTGGGTAGGATTGTAATCAAACTCCTGCCCCTACGCTGCGGGATGGCTCACATTGGAGGGCCCGTAAACGGCCCTGGATCAGGCGGGCACCGTCCGCAACAGGCGCCGTTCGAGCATCACCATCCCGTCGTAGAGCAGGATCGCCATCAGGCCCGTCAGCAGTCCGCCCTGCAGGACGAAGGCGGTGTTGTTGGACAGAAGGCCGGCGATGATCACCTCGCCCAGCCCCTTGGCCGCCACAGTGGATCCGATCGTGGCGGTGCCGACATTGATCACCAGTGACAGCCGGACACCTTCGAGGATAAGCGGCAGGGCGAGCGGCAGCTCTACGGCCAGGAGGCGCTGGCGCGGGCTCATGCCCATCCCCTTTGCCGCGTCGATGACGGCGGGTGGACAGCCCTGGAATCCGGCCACCGTGTTCTCGAAGATCGGCAGCAGTCCGTACGAGTATCGCCAGACCCACGGCGACGAGGGTGCTGGCCGCGGCGGCGATGAACACCGTGCCCAGATGGGCGAGCGCCAGGGAGAGCAGGTCACCCTGGTCGTAGATCGGCGGCGCTCCGTACTGGGTCAGCGGCGCGAACAGCGGGGCAAAGCGCTGCGGCACGACGAGAAAAGCCACCAGCAGAGCGAGCGCCGCGAGCCGCAGGAGCGGGGCTGCGCGCAGCATCAGTCTTGCCGCCCGCGGGCCAGCAGGCGCGCGAGGCTCAGGCGGCCCGCGCTCGTCCCATCGGGCTTCAGCACGGTCACCGCCTCAGCGCCACTCCAGATGAGATCGGAGAGCACTTCACGGAGCGACGCCCCTGCGGATACGGTTCGCGCTTCCGTCGGACCGGGCTCGGCCAGTTCCCCCGCCGTGGTGAGCGAGAGCAGCCGCAGTGCGCGATCGGCCGTGCCGCTCAGGCGGGTGACGAAGGGATCCGCCGGTCGGGTCAGCAGCGCCCCGGGCCGATCGTGCTGCAGGACGCGGCCCTGGCGCATGACGGCGACGCGATCGCCGAGCCGGAAGGCCTCATCCATGTCATGCGTGACGAGCACGATCGTCGTGCCGAAGCGCCGCTGGATGTCGAGCAGGTCATCCTGCGCCTTGCTGCGGATGACCGGATCGAGGGCCCCGAAAGGTTCATCCATCAGCAGCAAGGCCGGCTCGGCGGCGAGCGCGCGGGCCACGCCGACACGCTGCTGTTCGCCACCCGACAGCTGATGCGGAAACTTCCGGCCGCATGCGACCGGATCGAGCTGGAACACCCGCAGGAGCTCCTCCACGCGGGCTTTGATGCGAGCCCTTTCCCATCCCAGCAGCCGCGGCACGGTCGCAATATTCTCGGCCACCGTCCGGTGCGGAAACAGCCCGAGGCTCTGGATCGCATAACCGATCCGCCGCCGCAGCAGATGCGCCGGCATCGCAGCGGTGTCGTTGCCGTCGATCAGCACGCGTCCGCTCGTCGGCTCGACCAGCCGGTTGATCATGCGCAGCAGCGTGGACTTGCCGGATCCCGAGGTGCCCACGATCACGGTGATCGAGCCGCTCTCGATCGTCATCGATACGGCATCAACGACCGTCGTCGATCCGTACTGCTTGGTCAGGGCCTCGATGCGGATCATCGCGCCGCCCGGTTCATCAGATCGACCAGCGCATCGAGCACGACCGCGGAAGAGAAAGCCAGCATCACGATCGGGATCGCTCCGAGCAGCACCAGATCCATCGCGGTCTGCCCGATGCCCTGGAAGACGAAGGCACCGAAACCGCCGCCACCGATCAGCGCGGCTACGGTCACGAGCCCGATGTTCTGCACCAGCACGATACGGATGCCGGTGACAATGACCGGCAGGGCCAGGGGCATCTCGATGTGAGCCAGGATCTGGCCCTTCGTCAGCCCCATGCCGCGCGCCGCGTCGACCGCGGCGGGTGACACCCGGCCCAGTCCCACGACCGTGTTGGCGACCACGGGCAACAGCGAATACAGGAACAGCGCGACCACCGCGGGTGCGGTCCCGATGCCGCGGATGCCCAGATCCGCGGCCCAGGGCACTGCTGCGGCCAGTGCACCGAGCGGCGCCATCAGGATTCCAAACAGCGCGATCGAGGGAATGGTCTGGATGAGATTCAGGGTGCCGATCACGCCGGCGCGAATCCGCGGGACCCGGTGGCAGAAAATACCGAGCGGCAAGGCGACCACGACCGCCGCCGCCAGCGATCCAAATGCCAGCAGCAGGTGCTGGCGCGCCTCGCGCGCGAAGCGATCGGAGTTCACCGCATACTCGCGCATGATCGAGAGGTGATCGAATGCCCCGGCTGCGAAGGCCAGGCCCGCAGCGAGCGCAAACAGCAGGAGCAGCAGCACGCGTACGGCGGGCCCCGGTCGCAAGCGGGTGATGGCATCGGTGGTCATCAGCCCCAGCGCGATGAGCAGCACCCAGAAGCCCGCGCCAGGGGACACGCGCACGACCTTGTTGCCGGGCGGGGTCAGGGCGTTGCCAGCCGCCGCGATGGCAATCGCGACGGCGATCACCCCGGCCAGGGCTAGGACAAGTCGCACTCTCGCGTTGGGGACTCTGACGGCGACGACTGCAACCAGGACCAGTACGAGCACAAAGGCCAGCGCCGCCCAGGCCGGCAGAAATTCCAGCAGCGAGCGCGGCTCGCCCGGAACGATCCGGTTGGCCTTGAATGCCACGAACGGCAGAAAACGCGCGTTCAGGGCCTGGAGCGTCGCGCTGTCAAAGCTCTGCATTAAAGGTGCGACGAGCGGGGCAATGCGCGGATTGGCCCTGAGGACGGCCTCGCGGATGATCGGGACGGGTGCGTAGACGGGCTGGTCGTGCTTGTCATCGTCCAGCAACTGCAGGTCCGCTGCGACGATCCCGCCATCGGTGCCGTACACCATCGCCGTATTGGTGCCGTTGGTGCGCGCCGCGGCCGCCCCGATGGTCGCCGAGGTTTCCCCACCGGCCAGCACGATCAGCTGATCCGAACGCATCCTGAAGCCGTAGGTCTGCTCGAGGGAACGCAGCGTGCCGGCGTTGGCGAACTCGGCCGAACAGGCGAGCACGACGCGGCCGCCGCCCCTGACCCAGCGCGCAAAGTCGCTCATGGTCCGCAGCTGGTTGCTCCTGGCGACATCCTTGCGCACCGCGAGCGCCCAGGCGTTGCTTGCATTGGCCGGCGTCAGCCAGACAATCCGGTTGGCTTCGTAGTCGAGACGGGATCCGAGCTCGTAGCCGCGCCGCAGATCCTTCCAGGCCGGATCGGCGCTGCGGTTAAAAAAGAAACCGGCGTTGCCCGTATATTCGGTGTAGATGTCGATCTCACCGGCGGTCAGCGCCTTGCGGACCACCGGAGTCGCGCCGAGTGCGGTGCGATCCACGGTCTGGATCCCGGCCGCATTGAGCAGCAACCGGATCATCTGGCCGATCATCACCGACTCGCTCGACAGCTTCGAGGATACGACCACGGCGGCGTGCGCGGAGCCCAGGCTGCCGAGCGCGAGCAGCGCGGCAACACCCAGGGACTTCAGCAGCTTCGACAAGCGGCGCCTCCACTCCGACCCATCTGCACAAGTTGTCGGTTGTTGCCGCGCGCGTCAAGCCCGCGACACGGGCTGGGCGTACTTGTAAACCCCTATGGGGCGTGCTCAAATGCTGCGACCGCGAGCGCGGATCCCCCTGGTGCTGAAAACACGCCCGATTCATGCGAATGCGCAGCGCGCAGCGAGCGGTCGATATTCCGCCGTGCGACTGTTCCTGGAAGGGCTCGGCGGCCATCGCGGCTGGTCACGCGCCTGGCATAAGGCGACGCCGCGCTCCCGCTACCGGGTGGTGATCGTGGGCGCCGGCGGCCAGGGGCTGGCGACGGCCTACTACCTCGCCACCGCGTTCGGCATCAGCGACGTCGCGGTCATCGAAAAGGGCCCGCTCGGCCTCGGCAATGTCGGGCGCAATACGACCATCATCCGTTCCAACTATTTTCGCCCGGAGAATGTGCGCTTCTACGACTATTCGCTGCGCCTCTGGGAGGGACTCGAGCGCCAGCTGAATTTCAACGCCATGGTCAGCCAGCGCGGCACGCTGAATCTGTTCCACACGGAATCGCAGCGCGACCTGTTCACGCGCCGTGCCAACGGCATGCGGCTGCTGTCGGTGGACGCCCTGGCCCTCGACCGCGATGCGGTCAAGGCCCTGGTACCCCTGATCGAACTGGATAACGGGCGCTACCCGGTGCTCGGTGGCTTTCTGCAACCCCGGGGCGGCACCGTGCGGCACGATGCGGTGGCCTGGGGCTATGCGCGTGCGGCCTCCGCGGCCGGCGTGGACATCATCGAACATTGCGAGGTGACGGGCATCCGCCGCGAGGGCGATCGGGTGCGCGGCGTGGAGACTCCGTACGGCCTCGTCGCAGCCGACGTCGTGTGCCTCGCGGTCGCGGGGCATTCCTCGCGACTCGCGGCCATGGCGGACTTGCACCTGCCGATCGAGACGCACGTCCTGCAGGCTTTCGTGAGCGAGCCGATCAAGCCCGTGCTCGACGTGGTCCTCACCTACGGCGCCGGGCATTTCTACGTCAGCCAGTCGGACAAGGGTGGGCTCGTATTCGGCGGGGGCATCGATGGCTACAACAGCTACGGCCAGCGCGGCACCCTGCCGATGGCCGAGGATGTGGCGGCCGCGGGCCTGACCCTGATGCCCGCCCTGGCGCGGCTGCGGATCCTGCGGCAATGGGGCGGCGTCATGGACATGAGCATGGACGGTTCGCCGATCATTTCGCGCACGCCGCTCGCCGGTCTGCTGCTCAACTGCGGCTGGTGCTACGGCGGCTTCAAGGCGATCCCGGCCGGCGGAATGGCCACCGCCCATCTGATTGCCCGCGGCGAGCCGCATCCGCTGGCAGCACACCTGGGTCTCGATCGCTATGCCGCGGGCCGCACGGTCGACGAGCGCGGACTGGGCCCGTTCCCCTACGTGCATTGACCGGCAAGCCCGTGCTGCGAATCCCATGTCCCTGGTGCGGCCTGCGCGACGAAGCCGAGTTTCGTTATCGCGGCGATGCTTCCCAGCCGCGCTTAGGGCTGGGCGCCAGCCTCGCGGAGTGCTGCGCCCAGACCTATGAACGCGCGAACCCCAGCGGCTGGCACCTCGAGTGGTGGCTGCACGTCGGCGGCTGCCGCAAGCTCCTCAAGCTCATCCGCCACACGGTGACGCACGAGATCCACGCGGTCGGCCAGGCGCAGGATCGGCTCACTGCGCCACCACAAGACGTGGCCCAGTGAGCGGCTCCAGCCGCATCGGCACCGGGCTGTGGACCCAGTCCGCCGTACCCCTGAGATTCAGTTTCGACGGGCGTCCGCTGCAGGGGCTGCACGGCGATACGCTGGCCTCCGCACTGCTCGCCAACGGCGTCCGGCTCGTCGGGCGCAGCTTCAAGTATCACCGGCCGCGCGGCATCGTCACGGCTGGATCGGAAGAGCCCTGCGCGCTGGTCGATATACTCGGCCCTGCGGGACGGGAACCGAACCGGCTGGCGACGACGCTGGCACTGCGGGAGGGCCTCATCGCCGAGAGCCAGAATCGCTGGCCCTCGCTCCGCTTCGATGTGCGCTCGATCGGCAATCTTGCCGCCCGCTTCCTGCCCGCGGGCTTCTACTATAAGACGTTCATGGCGCCCGGGTGGGCCTGGGAACGGCTCTACGAGCCGGCGATTCGCCGCGCAGCGGGCCTCGGCCGGCTCGCCACCGCCAGGAGCCATCTCGCTGCGCCCGCTGCGCCCGCTGCGCCCGCTGCGCCCGCCGCGCCCGCCGAGACCGTGCACGATCACGCGGACGTGCTGGTGATTGGCGCTGGAAGCGCAGGCCTCGCGGCCGCGCAGCGCCTGGGACTCACCGGAGCGCGCGTCATGCTCCTCGAGCAGGATGCAGCGCTGGGCGGCGCTACACTCCTTGACCGACGCTGGCAGGCCTGGCGGGAAGCGATGATCGCAGCCCTGTCCAGGCTCGAGAACGTGCGCCGCCTGCCGCGCAGCTGCGTGGTCGGCGCCTATGGCCACGGCGTCTACGCGGCGCTCGAGACACTTGCTCCCGGGGAGTCAGCCCGATTTCACGGGCTCAGGGAGAGGTTGAGGATCATCCGCGCCAGACGCGTGCTGCTCGCCACCGGTGCGATCGAGCGACTCATCGCCTTTCCCGGCAACGATCTGCCCGGCGTGATGCTGGCCGGCGCGGCGCTGGCCTATCTGCGCCGCTACGGAGTCGCCGTCGGTGCGCGCCCGGCCTTCTTCCTCAATTCGGACGAGGCCTACCAGACGGTGTTCGAATTCGCCGCGGCGGGCATTGCCAACGCCGGCGTGATCGACGTGCGCACGAACTCGCGGGCGGCCGATCGCGCCCGCGCGCTGGGCATCCGCGTTCACAGTGGCGCAGTGGTCCAGAGTGTGGCGGGAGGTCGCTCGGTGCAGCGCCTGAGATTCGCGGCACTCGCCGGTGGCCATCCTGGCGTGCTGCACGCCGACTGCCTGCTCATTTCGGGAGGCTATATCCCCGCGACGGCGCTGGCGAGTCAGCTGGGAGCCCCGCACGCGTGGCAGCCCACGATCGCGGCCTTTACGCCGACCCTCGACCCGCGCCTCGGGCGGGTGGCCGGTGCGGCGCGGGGTTGCTACGGCCTCGCGGCGGCGGCGCTCGACGGCGCCGCGGCCGCCGCAACGATCGCCGCGGAACTCGCGCTGAGTGCCGGTCCGGTCGAGCCAGCCTGGGATCTGCCCACCGATCCGGAACAGACGGCGATGGAGCCGCTGTGGGAAGTACGCGGCCGCGGCAAAGCCTTCGTCGATCTGCAGAACGACGTGACCACCGAGGACGTCCGCCTCGCACAGCGCGAAGGCTATGAGCATGTCGAGCACATGAAGCGCTACACGACGCACGGCATGGCGACCGACCAGGGACGCATCGGAGGCCTGGTGGGCAGCGCGGTCCTCGCGCAGGCTCGTGGCCTGCCGGTCTCCGAAGTCGGGCTGCCCACGTTTCGTCCCTACATCCAGCCCCTCCCTTTCGCGGCGCTCGCCGGGAGCGAAGTCGGCAGGCACTTCAAGCCGCAGCGCCGCCTGCCGCTGCACGACTGGCACGAGACTGCGGGAGCGAACTTCGTATCCATCGGCTTGTGGCTGCGGCCCCTCGTGTATGGCCGCGAGACAAACTGGGAAGCCGTAATCCGGGAAGCCCGCGCCGTCCGCCGGTCCGTCGGCCTCACCGATGTGTCGAGCCTGGGAAAGATCGACGTGCAGGGACCCGATGCGGCGCGGTTTCTGGATTTCATCTATGCCAACGGCTTCTCGACGCTGCCGGTAGGACGTGCGCGCTACGGCATCATGCTGCGCGAGGACGGGATGCTGCTCGATGACGGCACGGGCTCACGCCTCGGGCCTGAGCACTTCCTGATCACCACCACCACGGCCAACAGCACGGCTGTGCTCGAGCATATGGAATTCCAGCTGCAGGCGGTGTGTCCGCACCTCGATGTGCTGCTCTGTGACGTGGCCGATCAGTGGGCGCAGTTCGCCCTGGCCGGTCCGCGCTCGCGCGAGGTCGTGGCCGCGGTCGTATCGGATCTGGACCTGTCCAGCGAGGCCTTTCCCTTCATGGCGGCCGCGCCAGCCACGCTGGCCGGCGTACCGGGACGTGTATTCCGCATCTCCTTTTCGGGCGAACTGGCCTTCGAACTCGCGGTCCCAGCCACCCACGCCCTTAGGGTCTGGACGGCCCTGCTCGCGGCGGGTAAGGCCTTTGGCATCGTGCCCTATGGCCTCGATGCCCTGAACACCCTGCGCATCGAGAAGGGGCACGTGACCGGGGCGGAGCTCAACGGCAACACGACCGCCGACGATCTGGGGATGCAGCGCATGCTCAAAGCCGACGGCGATTTCGTCGGCCGGATGCTCGCGCAACGTCCGGGGCTGCGCTCACCCGAGCGATTGCAGCTCGTCGGCGTGCGGCCCATCGCCCGTAATCAGCGCCTGCGCAACGGTGCGCAGTTGATCGCCCCCGCTGCGGGCGCGAGCAGCCTGGGATACATCACCTCCTCCACCCCCTCGGTCGAACTCGAGGGCTGGGTGGGCCTCGCGCTCCTCGCCGGTGGCCGGGCACGGACCGGTCAGCGACTCATCGCCGCATCGCCCATCCATGACGAGAGCACGGAGGTCGAGATCCTGAGCCCACACCTGATCGATCCGGGCAATGCACGTGTCCGCAGCTGATCCTCACGGATCTTTGCGCCATCCGGCCCTCGTGCGTGGCGGCCGCTGTCCGGTGGACCTCATCGAGATCGCCGCCCTGCGCGATCGCGCCGCCGCGTTGGAAGCACTCACCGCGCGGCGCGGCTGGCGACTGCCCGCGCTGGGACGGAACCTCGCTGCCCCGGGACAGATCGCGATCTGCGTGCGGCCCGGGCGCTGGCTGCTGGCAAGCGCGCCCGCGGCGCCGGGGGTGCGAGTGGCCGCCTGGGAACAGGAGTGCGTCGGTGTTGCTGCAGCCGTGGACCTCTCCTCTGGCCTGGCGGCCCTGTGGCTCGATGGCCCCGCGTGGCGTGAGGTGCTGGCGCGTGGCTGCCGGCTGGATCTGCATGCCAGCGTGTTTCCGTCCGGCCACGCTGCCGCGACGATCATGGCGCAGGTCGCGTTGATCCTCGTCGCGTTATCATCGGGTGTGCTGCTGCTGACCCCCTCAACGACCGCCCGTCATTTTTCCGAATGGCTGGCGCATGCCGCTGCGCCTTTTCAATATGAGGCGCTCGAGGCGCTGTCCTTCGAAAGCCTTGCCGGAACTCAGTCCCGATGAAGTCGAGCGCCAGGGCGGTGGTCATCGGCGGCGGAGTCGTCGGCGCCAGCACGCTCTATCACCTCGCCAAAATCGGCTGGACTGATGTGCTGCTGCTGGAGAAGAGCGAGTTGACCTCGGGTTCGACCTGGCATGCGGCCGGCGGCATGCACACATTCAACGGCGAGGCCAACATCTCGCGGCTGCAGAAATACACGATCGACCTCTATCGCGAGATCGAGGCGCTGTCAGGGCAGTCCTGCGGTCTGCATCCGAACGGCGGACTCATGCTGGCGGCGACCCCGGGCGAACTGGACAGCCTGAAGCTCATCTGTTCCCGCGCCCGATATCTTGGCATGGAAACCGAGATGATCTCGCTGGAACAGGCGCTGCAGTTCAATCCGCTGATCGACCCCCGGCATTTCATCGGTGCGCTCTGGCGGGCCGACGGCGGGCACTGCGACCCGTCGGGGACCACGCACGCCTACGTCAAGGCGGCACGCCTCCTGGGCGCATCGGTCGAACGCCACACGCGCGTCCTGTCGCTGTCACAGCATGCCGACGGGTCCTGGGACGTCGTGACCGACAAGGGTACGGTCCGGGCCGAGCATGTGGTCAATTGCGCCGGGCTGTGGGCGCGCGAGATCGGGCGCATGGTCGGGATCGAGCTGCCCGTGCTGGCGATGGAGCACCACTACCTGATCACCGAGGACATTCCCGAGCTGGTGGGCCGCTCGCGTGAGTTCGTCAACACCACCGACTACGCCGGCGAGATCTACGTGCGCCAGGAGCGTGGCGGGGCGCTGATGGGAACCTACGAACCGCAGGGCGTGATCTGGTCGCCCCTCAAAACGCCGGACGATTTCTCGATGCAGCTGCTGCCCGACGATGTGCCGCGGCTCGCGCCCTACTTCGAACTCGGCTTCCAGCATTTCCCGGCGCTTGGCCGCGTAGGCATCCGCAAGGCCGTCAACGGTCCCTTCACTTTCGCGCCCGACGGCAACCCGCTGGTCGGACCTGTCCGGGGATTGAGAAATTTCTGGGTCGCCTGCGCGGTCATGGCCGGATTCAGCCAGGGCGGGGGCATCGGCCTGGTGCTGTCGCGCTGGATGGCCGAGGAGGATCCCGGGCAGGACATCCTTTCGATGGACGTCGCCCGTTTTGGCGCCTTTGCGACGCCGAAGTACACCTCGATCAAGGTGCCGGAGAATTATTCGCGCCGCTTCCGGCTCGCCTACCCCAACGAGGAACTGCCCGCGGCGCGGCCCGTGCGCCGCTCGCCAATCTACGACCGGTTGAGTGCGGCCGGTGCCGTGATGGGGGCGAACTTCGGGCTCGAGCAGGCCCTGTGGTTCGCACCCGCAGGCGTCGAACCGGTCGAGACGCCGAGCTACCGGCGTTCCGAGGCCTTCCCCTTCGTGCGTGCCGAGTGCCAGGCCGTGCGCGCGGGCGTGGGGCTGTACGAGACGAGCAACTACGGCAAGTACGAGGTGAGCGGCCGTGGTGCGCGGGCCTGGCTCGATCGCATCTTTGCCGGCCGGATTCCGCGCCGTGGACGGCTGGCCCTCGCGCCGCTGCTCAATCCCGCCGGCCGGCTGGTCGGCGATCTGTCGATCGCCTGCCTCGCCGAAGACCGCTTCCTGATCGTGGGTTCGGGCTTCGCCGAGGAATTTCACCTGCGCTGGTTCTGGCAGTGCGCTCCGCCTGCGGATGTGTTCGTCCGCTCCGTGACCTCGACTCTGGCCGGATTCTCGCTCGCAGGCCCGAAGTCCCGGGAACTGCTGGCGCGTCTGGTGAGCGTGGACCTGTCGGCCGCGGCCTTCAGGCTGTTCGCGGTGCAGGAGACGGCCGTCGGCCTGGCGCCCGCCCTGCTCACGCGCGCCGGCTTCACGGGTGAACTGGGCTATGAGATATGGACCACGCCCGATTACTTCGCCACCCTCTACGACGAGCTGTGGGGTGCGGGACGCAGCCTCGGACTGGTGCATTTTGGCGGGCGCGCCCTGTCATCGCTCCGGCTGGAGAAAGCCTACGGCTCCTTCAACAAGGACTTCCGTCCCGATCACACGCCCGCCGAGGCCGGGCTGGAGCGCTTCGTCGATTTCAGCAAGGCGGAATTCATCGGCCGCGCGGCGGCCGTGGCGGAACGTCAGGCCGGCCCGAAGCGACGCTTCGTGGTGATGGAGGTCGAGGACGCGCAGACCGAGGTGATCGGCTACGAATCGATCCTGAAGGATGGCCGCGCGCTCGGCTACGTGACCTCGGGTGCCTACGGCCACTGCATTGGCAAGAGCCTCGCCGCGGGCTACGTGCCAGCGGAAATGGCCGTCGATGGCGAGCGATTCCAGATCGATATCTTCGGCGAACGGCGCGGCGCGATCGTCCGGCGCGATGCGCTCTACGACCCGCAGGGCCTGCGCCTGCGCGCCTGAGCGCGACACGGGCGCGGTAACGCGCTCCCCCGGCATCGAGTCGGCCGCTTCCGCCTGGCCCACATCGCCCTGGAAATGGGCTTTATGAAAAATCCCGGCTAGCCACCCTCGATCACCGATTACCCCGCTGGCGGTAGTCGCGATTACCGGAAAAGCGGTAATCCATTTACCGGATCACTTCGATTTCCGAAATTGCACCCATTGGGTAGCCTGACCTTGTCTGGGTCATAGGCCGGCATGAAATTGAATAACGCAGGATGCCGCGATGACAAATAAACACCGAGCGGTCTGGGTGATCGTTCTGGCCGACGGCGATGGCGACGCCGGCTTTCTCGGCGTACCCGGCGCCAATGCCGAGAGCATTTCTCCGCCGAAGCAATATCGTATGCTCAACGGCGGCGCATCGCTGCTGCAGCTGTTGTTGCACCGGGCCGCAGATCTGGTGCCGCGCGAGCGGATCGTCGTCGTCGTCAACCGGGCCGATCGCCGCTGTTGGGAAGCGCAGTTGTCCGGGTCGAACCCATTGAGTGCCGTTGTTCAGCCGGAACATCGCGGTACCGGTTTCAGCGTGCTATTGCCTCTGCTGGTGATCGCCAGAGTTGATCCAACGGCGATGGTAGTCGTTTTGTCTTCCGAGCATGATGCGCAGGATAACGACGTGCTGGCAGTGGCATTGCGTCACGCGGCCGCGATGGAAGGCACTGGCTGTGACAAGCTCACGATGCTCTGCACCTCAACGACCGCACCCGACCCCGGTCTCGGCTATCTGAACTCCCCCGCCGTTTCCGGGTTCGGGCTGCGGCCCCCAGTCAGCCATATTGAGGAGTCCAGCCGCGAGCTGACGGCCCGCCTACTCCACGCCAACAGTGGCTGGAAGGCGGGCATCTTCAGCGGCTGCCTGCAGGCGATCCTGAATCTGTATCCACGCCATGTGCCCGGCCTGCTCCGCAATCTGCAAGCCGTCGTGAAGTATTGGGCCGATCCGCGGGTGCCCTCTGCCAAGCTTCAGCAGCTGTACGCTCACCATCCCGCCGTCGATTTTTGGCACGATGTGCTCAAATTGCAGCCGGCGCGGGTACATTTCCTGGCCGTCCCCCGCGGTGAACCGGACGCGGGCACGGCTGAAACGGCTGGCCGAAAACATCATGGCGCTGCGCCTGGCCTGGATGCGCTCGCGCCGGCACTTTCCGGTGCCCGTGCGGTCAAAATCCCGTCGGCCCGCACTCTGGCGCTGCCGATCAGCCCGGCGCACGTTTAGCCTGAGTCGTTGCGGGGTCGTCTGCACTCAGAGGTTTTGCGATGGCACGCACAGTTCAAAAACACAAAAAGCGCTCGATGAAGTCCCAGGCGGCGGTCCCGGTGGCGGACACGATGCACTCGCAGGGGCTGGTTGATTCGGATCGCGGCGATGGCAAAGCGTCCGAGGATGAATTGCGTCGGACCATGAACGAGGAAGCCGCCAGCGACCGATCAGCCGGGCCGTCCGGCAGCTCAGGTACCGAGCTGGAAGACTGGCTCGCCGCTAAAAAGGAATTCGATCGCCAGCTGAAGCGGCTCTGAGCCAGCCAGAGCGGCTCGCCGCGTTTCGACCTGGCGCCGTGACCGGGCCGCTACCGGCCCATTACAGGGTGACCAGGCCATGGCGCAGCGCGTAGCGCGTGAGGTCGGCGGCGCTGTGCAATTCGAGTTTACGCAATATATTTCGCCGGTGTGCCTGCACGGTGGCTACCGCGATGCCCATTCGCGCCGCAATCTTCGTGTTGCGATGCCCCTCGGCGATGAGTTTCAGGACTTCCTTTTCCCGGCGCCCCAGAATCGCTGTCTCGGATTGGCCGGAATTCCGCGCGCTCTCGTCCCAGAGTCTCATCACCACGCCGGTGACCTCCGGCGACAGGTAACTCTGGCCGCTGGCCACGGCGCGCAGCGCCTGAATGAGCTCACGACCCGAGGCGGATTTCACGACGTAACCCACGGCGCCCGACCTGATCAGGGCGCGCACGAACTGCCGGTCCGTATAGCCGCTGAGCGCCACAATCTTCAAGTCGGGATAGCGCTGGTGCAGTTCATGCGCGACTTGCTCACCGTTCATCTCCGGCATCGTGATATCGAGTACCAGGATGTCGGGGTTCAACTCCTGCACCCGGGCCAGGCATTCCCTGCCATTGACCGCCTCGCCCACGAGTTCAAATTCCGGCGTGCCGCGCACCAGCTGCCCTATTGCCTCCCTGATGAGCGGGTGATCGTCGGCCAACACAATACGCGCCGGCGTCATCATTTGTGCAGCGGCACTGCGATGGTTGCGACGGTGCCGCGGCCGCGCTCACTGTCCAGGGTGAGCTTGCCACCGATGAATCCGATCCGCTCGCGCAATGTTGCCAGTCCGAGGCCCGCGGCCCCGCGCTCCTGTTCCTCGCTGGGATCGAAACCGACTCCGTTATCGGCAATCTGGACCGTCAAATGTCCGTCCAAGCCGCGCGCCGTGACCCGCACCGTGTCCACCTGCGCGTGGCGGGCGACATTGATCAGCAGTTCGCGCACCGCGCGGTAGACGATCGATGCGCTGACGCCGTCCATGATCTTGGGTACATGATCGTCATTGATGTGCACCTTCATCCGGTAGTTCTTGTGCATCTCCTCGGTCAACCATTCGAGAGCCGGTACCAGGCCGAGCTGCTCCAGTACTGGCGGATTGAGCTGC
>WNFI01247579.1_pt1 | contig 29601 bp, 25 predicted proteins | sample 5400471 | NCBI WGS metagenome assembly WNFI01 (sample SAMN13153348, study PRJNA577476) | soil metagenome | isolation source: 100 cm saprolite on Douglas fir-dominated hillslope | place: USA:California | collected 2013-09-17
GGTCGACGGTGTCTATCAAAACATTTATGAAGCTCTCAAGCCGGGTGTTCGCGAGTCCGACATCGTCGCAATGGCGACCAAGCGGCTGTTCGAAATGGGTTCCGACGACGTCGAGGCGATCAACGCCGTGGCCGGCGAACGATGCAGCCCACACCCCCATAATTTCACCGACCGAATCATCCGCCCCGGCGACCAGGCGTTTTTCGACATCATCCAGGCCTATATGGGCTATCGCACCTGCTACTACCGCACCTTCGCAGTGGGGAAAGCCAGCGAGGCGCAAAAGGATGCCTACACCAAGGCGCGCGAATGGATGGATGCCGGGATCTCCAAGGTTCGACCCGGCGTCGGCACCGATGAAATCGCGGCGGTGTTTCCGCGCGCCGAGGAGTTCGGTTTTCCGAACGAAATGGAGGCCTTCGCGCTGCAGTTCGGCCACGGCCTCGGGGTCGCGCTCCACGAACGGCCGATCATTTCACGCCTGGTTTCGCTGGATCACCCTCTCGAGATCAAGGAAGGCATGGTGTTTGCGCTCGAGACTTATTGCCCGGCGTCGGATGGCCGCTCCGCCGCGCGCATTGAGGAGGAATTGGTCGTCACTGCCAAGGGCTGCGAAGTCATCACTTTGTTTCCCGCGCAGGAACTGCCGATCGCCAATCAATATTGAGCGCTCGGCGATGCAAACCCGGAAACGCTTCGAATCAAGAGGATATGGTCTTGCAAATTGAACAGACGGCGGCCAGGTCGCGGCCGCGAGCAAGCGACGAGATCGACGCCACGACTCGGCTGGCCCTGTACCGCAGCCAGTTCGAGATTCGCGTGGTCGAGAAACGTGCCTATGATTTGTTTCTCCAGAACCTGATCAAGGGCACCAGCCATTTGGCGATCGGGCAGGAGGCGATTGCCGCCGCATTCGGTGTGTCGATGAAGCCTCGCGACTGGAGCTTCTGCACTTATCGGGGCCACGCTCATACGTTGGCGCGCGGCGCCTCGATGACGGGGGTACTGGGCGAGCTCATGGGACGCGAGTGCGGCTTGATGGGCGGCAAGGGCGGCTCCATGCACTTGACCGACATCGACAGGGGCGTGATGGGATCGTACGCAATCATCGGCGCCCATCTCCCGATCGCCATGGGCGCCGCTTGGTCGGCGCAATATCGCGGCACCGATCAGGTCGCCGTGTGCTTCTTCGGCGACGGCACGACCAATATCGGCGCGTTCCACGAAGCGCTCTCCATGGCCTCGACCTGGAAGCTTCCGGTCGTGTTCGTGTGTGAAAACAATCTTTATATGGAATACACGCCGATTTCGGCGGTGACGCCGGTCAAGTATCCGGCCGCCGATCGCGCCTCCGCCTATGGCCTCGAGAGAATTCTGATCGACGGCAACGATGCCGACGTGGTTTATCGCACCGCGCAGTCTGCCATCGCACGAGCCCGCACCGGCGCCGGCCCGTCGCTCATCGAAGCGCTGACCTATCGCCACCACGGCCATTCGCGAGCCGACCCGGCTAAATACCGGCCCACGGAAGAAGTGGAGGCGTGGATGAAGCGCGATCCAATACCGCTCTATCGTCAACGCCTGATCGATTTCGGTGTGGCCGAATCGACGATCCTGGCGATAGAAGAAGAAATCAAACAATCGGTCGATCAAGCGACCGAAACAGCGAAGGCATCGCGGCCGCCCGCGGACGAGTTGATTTACAAAGACGTCTGGGCGGATGGAGGCTGGGCATGGCGGAACTAACCTATCGCGACGCGGTCGCCGCGGGTATCGCGCAGGAAATGGAGCGCGACAACTCTGTCGTATGCCTGGGTGAGGATATCGCGGCCGCGGGCGGCGTATTCAAAGCCACCGTCGGTCTGCTCGAAAAATTCGGACCGTTGCGGGTGCGTGATACGCCCATCGCCGAGCAAGCGATCTTGGCCAAATTTCGCTGCCGCTCGTGATTCGCACGGGCAACGGCGGCGGCTCGCGCTTCGGCGCGCAGCATTCGCAGAGCGTCGAGAATTGGGCGATGGCCATACCGGGCCTCAAAGTGGTGGCACCGTCAACGCCGGCGGATGTCAAGGGTCTGCTCGCGGCCGCGATACGCGATCCCGACCCCGTCGTTTTCTTTGAACACAAAGCACTGTACGCCACCAAGGGCGAGGTACCGGACGGCGAGCACGTCGACAGCCTCGGCAAGGCCGTGATACGCCGCCAAGGATCGGACGTGACCATCGCAGCGCTCGCGCTGATGGTGCCGCGGGCGCTCGAAGCCGCGGAAAAACTTCAAGCCGAGCATGGCATTTCCGCGACGGTGATCGACGTCCGCTCACTGGTGCCGCTGGACACCCAGACGATTTTCGCCGCAGTCTCGAAGACCGGCCGCTTCTACACGGTTGAGGAAAATCCGCGGCTGTGCGGTTGGGGCGCCGAGATCTCGAGCTTGGTGGCCGAGGAGTTGTTCTGGGACCTCGACGCGCCGATTACGCGCATTACCACGCCCCATGTGCCGTTGCCCGCCGCCGATCGGCTCGAGGACCTAACCATCCCGAGTGCGGCGCGCATCGTCGAAACCATCCTCAAGACCATCGACTAGAGCGATCCTTAAAACCATGAGTGGACCGATCATTGCCGTGCGGACCGGCCTTTATATCGACGGTGCGTGGCGCGCCGCCTCGGACGGCGCCGTCATAGAAGTGTTGGATCCGGCGAGCGAAGAGGTCATTGCCTCGGTCGCGTCGGCAAGCATCGAAGACGGATTGGCGGCAGTCGACGCAGCCCACCGGGCGCTGCCCGCCTGGGCTGCCACCGCACCGCGCCGGCGCGCCGAGATCTTGCGCAAGGCCTTCGAGCTCATGACCGAGCGCGCGGAGGATCTGGCGAAGCTCATGTCCCAGGAGAACGGCAAGGCCTTGAAGGATGCGCGAAGTGAAGCGGCCTACGCAGCCGAATTCTTCCGCTGGTATTCGGAAGAGGCGGTGCGCAATATTTCCGAGATTTCGACCAATCCGGGCGGCACCAATCGGATTTTGGTATTGCAGCAACCGGTGGGCGTTTCGATTTTGGTGACGCCGTGGAATTTTCCGGCAGCCATGGCGACCCGCAAGATCGGCCCTGCGCTGGCGGCGGGTTGCACGGTAATCCTAAAGCCCGCCTCGGAAACGCCGCTCACCGCGCTTGCCATAGCGGGTTTGTTGGAAGAGGCGGGGGTGCCTCCGGGTGCGGTCAACGTGATACCGTCGCATCGCTCGTCCAAAGTGGTGGGCGCAATCATCAACGATTCGCGCGTGCGCAAGCTGTCCTTCACGGGCTCGACGCAAGTGGGCAGCGTGTTGTTGCGCGAGGCCGCCAACACGATCGTCAATTGCTCGATGGAGCTGGGCGGCAATGCGCCGTTCATCGTGTTCGACGACGCTGATGTGGACGAGGCCGTGAAGGGAGCGATGATCGCCAAAATGCGCAACGGCGGCGAGGCCTGCACGGCGGCGAACCGGTTCTACGTGCAGAATGGCATCGCGGATGAATTCACGCAGAAATTTGCCGCGGCGATGCAGGCGATGCGGGTGGGGCCGGGTCTTCAGGAGGGCGTCGATCTCGGCCCGCTGGTCAACAAGGCCGCGCAGAACGATATGATCGCCTTCGTCGATGATGCAACCAAGAAGGGCGCCAAGATCGTGACCGGAGGCCATCGGCCCGATCGCAAGGGCTTCTTCTTCCAGCCGACGCTTCTCACCGACGTGCCGGACGATGCGAACGTCCTGAACGATGAGATTTTCGGGCCGATCGCGCCGGTGCAGCGCTTTTTGACCGCCGACGAGGCGATCGCCAAGGCGAACGGAACGCCGTACGGTCTGATCTCCTATATTTTCACGCGCAATCTCGCCAAAGGCCTTGATGTTGCGGAGCAAATCGAATCGGGCATGATCGGGCTCAATCGGGGCGTGGTTTCGGACCCGGCGGCGCCCTTCGGCGGAGTCAAGCAATCGGGTGTCGGCCGCGAAGGTGGCCACGAGGGCATGCTTGAATTCCTCGAGAAAAAATACATCGCGGTCGACTGGTAGGGGAACGCTATGGACGTCATCATGCCGCAGTTGGGCGAGACCGTCGAAGAAGGGACGGTCGCGGCCTGGCACAAGAAGGAAGGCGACAAGGTTGCGATCGACGAATTGTTGGTCGAGATCGAAACCGATAAAGTCGCGACCGAGGTGCCGTCGCTGGTCGCCGGAACTCTGCTCAAGATACTGGTGGGCGAAGGGGAGACCGTCAAGGTCGGAACGACGCTCGCGATCATCGATTCGGGCAACGGCGCGGTCGCCGCGCCGCCCAAGGCCGCCGGTGGACCGGCCGAGCCAACCCAACTCATGAAGCCGGCAGCGCCGGCAGCGGAAGAGACGACGAGGCGGTCAAAAAGAGACGGACGCGGCACTCCGCTTTCGCCCGCGGTGCGCCGACTCGTCGCCGAAAACGACATCGATATTGCGCGGATCCACGGCACCGGCCGCGATGGACGCGTCAAGCGCAACGACGTGCTGTCTCATTTGCAAAACTCTCGAGCCCTGTCCGCGGCGACGCGCGCTGTTACCGAGATCGTGCCATTCAGCCCATTGCGTAAACGCATCGCCGAGCACATGGTGCGCTCCAAAGCCACCAGCGCTCATGTGCTGCAAGCCATCGAGGTCGATTTCTCGGGCGTCGAGGCGGCGCGCGGCGCGCTCAAGAAAGCATGGAGGGAGCGCGAGGAGACGTCGCTTACTTATCTTCCATTCATCGCCCGCGCGGTAGCGCTGGCGTTGCCTGAATTTCCGCATTTGAATGCTCACGTGGCGGGGGATTCCCTCGCCGTGTACAAGGCGATCAATCTTTCCGTGGCGGTCGATCTCGATCGCGGCGGGTTGGTCGCGCCGGTGATCAAGAATGTCGCCGCACTGCGGGTCCCGGAAATTGCGCGGGCGATCGCCAAGATCGCCGGGCGCGCGCGTACCAACGCGCTCAAACCCGATGACATGACCGAAGGCACCTATTCGCTGACCAATAACGGCAGCTTCGGCACCTTCATCACAGCACCGGTCATCAACCAGCCGCAGGTTGCGATTCTATCCATTGACGGCGTGCACCGACGGCCGTGGGTGGTCACGGACGACAAGGGCGAGCGGATTGAAATTCGCCCTGTCGGCATACTCGCCCATAGTTTCGACCACCGCGCCGTGGACGGAGCCTATTCGGGCGCCTACCTGCGGCGTTTGAAGCAAATCCTTGAATCGCGCGAGTGGATCGGCGAGTTCTTGAGCTAGGTTCGGAACAGTTCGAGTGCTATCTCTGGATGGCTGCAGTTGAGCCTCGTACCACGAGGGCGGGCTCCAGGTGCATTGAGGGGACGACGACTGCGGGGTCGCGCATTTTTCGCAGCAACAGCAGGCCGCTCTGGACACCGAGCTGATCGTGCGGAATCCGCAACGTCGTCAGCGGTGGGTTGAAGCGATCGGCAAACGGCATGTCGTTATAACCGGTGATCGAAATGTCCTTCGGGCATGCGAGTCCTGCCTCGGTGAGAGCGTCGTAGCATCCCAGCGCCAACATATCGTTGGCGGCAACGATCGCCGTGAAGGAGCGATTCGCAGTCCTTAGAAGCTGGCGGGCTGCGGCTGCGCCGGCCTGCACGGTGAAGGACGCGCAATCGACGATGAGTTTCTCCCGCACACTCAGCCGGTAGGTTTTGAGGGCGGCGATGAAACCCTCGCGCCGCCCGGTCGCCGTCGACGTGTTCAGCGGGCCGCCAACGTAGGCCAACTTGCGGTGTCCGAGCTGGAGAAGGTGATCGACGGCGAGGCGAATACCGTAGGCATCATTGGTGACGACGCTGGTGATGCTTTCGTCGAGCACCGTGCGGTTCACCAGCACAAAGGGAATCTTACGCTCCTGGCATCTCGCGACGATGTCATCCTGGAGCCAGGCGGTGGCGAGGATGAGTCCATCGACCTGTCGCGCCCGCAGCGAGTCGAGAATGGCGGATTCCGTTTCCCTGCTATTGTCCGAGTCCGCCAGCATCGTCACGTAACCCTCCTTCCCCAGAGTGCGTTCGATTGCCCGCACGATCGGAGGAAACAGGGGATTCGTGAGATCCGGGACGATGACGCCGACAGTAAATGAGCGGCGCGTCTTCAGTCCAAAGGCGAGGGGATTACGGGTGTAGCTGAGGTTATTCGCTATCCTCAGAATGCGCGTCGCCACTTCCTGCGACACCATCGTGCGGGTTTGCGGATTGAGCGCCCGTGATACCGTCGAGACGTGCACTCCCGCTCGCTGTGCGATCTGCTTGATTCCTGACGGCGATTTGCTCATGCCGGCGAAGATTAGGTTATGGCGTGCAACACCGCAAGTAACGCGCATTACGCCGGGCATCGGAAAATGGGTCCAGCATATCGCGGGTGGGTCTGTCGGGGAGGCGCAAACGTTTGCAAATCATCGGAATGAATGCGCACCCGTAATGCCGCGCAAGGATCTCATTTCATGCTGGCCCGGGTTGCACGGGCCTCGGACTCGTCAACGATCGATCCTACTTGAAGGTGAGGCGCAGGGGCGGTCGGCGCGGCGGTAATATCGCCATCGGGGCCTAGATCAAGGTGGCGATTGAGCTCCGCAACGTCCAAGTCCTTTTCCCAGGCGGCGATGGCAATGGCTGCGACGCCGTTGCCGATGTAGTTGATGAGCCCCCGACCGCGTTGCATGAAAGGATCGATGCCGAGCAGCAGGGCTAGGCCGGCCATTGGGATGTCCGGTATCGCCGACAGGGTGCCGGCCAGTACGACAAAACCCGCACCGGTAAAGCCGGTCGCTCCCTTGGACATGAGCATCGCAATCAGCAGAATCAGCAGCTGACGATCGAGCGGCAGCGCCGTGTTGGTAGCCTGCGCGATAAAGACCACACACAAGGTGAAGTAGATGCTGCTGCCCGCCAGATTGAAGGAGTAGCCCGTGGGCACAACCAGGCCAACCACTGACTTGGGGATTCCCATGCGCTCGAGCTTCTCCATCAAGCGCGGCAGCAGCGCCTCGGAGTTTGCGATGCTGAGGAAGAGCAGTATCTCGTCGAGGATGTAGCGGCAGAATTTGAGGACACTGAAGCCGACGCGCCGCGCAATCGGCACCAACACAATGAGCACAAATACCAGGCAAGCGCCGTAGAACAGGAGAACGAGTTTCAGGAGAGGTAGCAGAGAATGAAGGCCGAATCGTCCGACGGTGAATGCCATGGCGCCGAAGGCTCCGATAGGCGACAGCGTTACGATCATCTCGACTATCGAGAACACCACCCGTGTGAGCTGGTCCACCAGGTCCTTGACGGCGCGGGCCCGATCGCCCAGATGAATGAGGGCCAGCCCAAACAGCGCGGCAACCAGCACGACCTGAAGAATCGCCCCTTTTGCGAAGGCGTCGATCATGGTGACCGGGATGATGTTCAACAGGAAGGCCATGACGCCCTGGTCTTTGGCGGCAGTGACGTAGCCGGCGATGCTGGAAGTGTCGATGGATCGCGGATCGATGTTGAGCCCGGTGCCCGTCGGTATCAGATTGGCCGCGATCAAACCGAGCAGCAGCGCCAGCGCGGAGACAACATAGAAGTACACCATGGATTTGACGCTGATGCGGGCGACCCGGCGGGCGCTCCCCATGCCCGAGATTCCCGATACGATGATGCAAAACACCAGCGGGGCGATCACCATCCCAATCAGCTTGATGAAGCCGTCGCCGAGCGGCTTCATTTTCACCGCGGCCGTCGGCCACGCCGCACCCATGATGATCGCGGCGCAGATGGCGATGATCACTTGATTGTGAAGCTTCGCGTAAATCGGCTTGGGCTTGCTAATCAGCGCCTGCATTCAACCTCCGAGGGTAGCGAGCTTCTAACGGCCAAGCCCAGGCGGGTTATAAGCTATTATGCAATCGTTTGCAATGCGTGCGATATTCTCGCGTGAATCAGCGCCAATGGGTTCACTTTCCGTTGGGCGCCGCACGCTGTGGTCGGGAAGTGCGCAACTGCGCGCCCCAGGAATTGACGCAGTTTTCAATGCGACGCCGGCGGCGTCGCGATCAAGTTGCCCTTTGCCGCCTGTCGGTAACGTTCATCGACGTAGCGCGCCGGATCGGTCAGCGTCTTCCGGGGGCGTCCGAGTTCGGACCTGATCCGCAGCACCGTCATCATTCCTTCCGAATCGAGCGCACCGCCGCGAGTGAAGCCTTCATGCTCGCCGAGCAGCGCATTGACGTGCCGCTGCGCGGCGTCCTCGGGCACGTTCGGCAGATGCTTCCTGTAGATCGCCACCGCCTCGGCGCGGTTCTTCGGATCGAACAACCAGTCGATCGCTTCGGCCGATGCGCGGATGAAGCTGACGAGCGTGTCGCGGTTGGTCGTTGCCCAGCTGCGCCGCGCCATTCCTACAATCGTCTGGTACGGTCCGAGGATATCGACGGCGTTGGCCAGACGCCGATATCCCTGCGACTCCGGTGCGATTTCCAGCGGGGTCGTCAAGATCGTTCCCGAGAACTTGTTCTCCATCAGCGCCTGCGCGCGCGTTCCCGTTGCGCCAACCGGTTCAAGGCGATAGTCGCCTTCCTTGAGCCCACCCAATTGCAACAGCTTCTGCAGAACCAATGAGTAGCCGGTCGCGACGGCGTCGACGGCAAGCGTCTTGCCGCGCAGATCGTCATAGCCCTTGATGTCGGGATTCACCACCAGTCGAACGGTCCCTCGCGAGAAGCCCATGAACGCGAAGAAGTCGGGCGTGGCCGTCAGTTTCACCTCCCCCTGCCCCTCCTGATAGGCGACGACGTTGTCGAACGCGGCCATCGCGACGTCCTCCTCGTTTTTGATGAGGCTCTGGACCAGTTCGACCGAGTTCGGAGTGGGGCTGACCTTTACCGCGAGTTGCTCACGCGCGAACAACCCCTTGTCCTCGGCGACCCACAGCGGCAGGTTCGCGCCGCCGGGAAAGCTGATCACCCGCAACGGCGTCTCTGCATGAACGAGCGAAGCCAGCCCCAAGGCGGCCAAGCCAAGCAAAGTTCGGTGGACCCTCATGAAATCTCGTTCCCGCTACTTCGCCGGCCATGCGTGGCAGACGGTACACGCTGCGCTCACGCTTCGTGCCTGGTGGCAGCCGACGCAGCTCGCCATCCCGGTCACGGCAGTCGTTTCCGACATGGCGTCGAGGTCGCCTACCGCCCCATGACAAGTTTCGCATTGCACCCCGGCTCGCACGTGCTTGCGATGGGTCCACGTTACCCCTGGCAGCACCTGGTAGACGCGCACCCACGGAATCGGCTGTTTCGAATGGGCATACTCCGTGAGCTTCTGGATCGCCGGCCGGTCGATGACTATCGTGGCGTGGCAGTTCATGCAGGTCGCGGTGGCCGGGAACGTCATCTGTTTACCGGGATCGGGGTTGGTGTGACAGAGTTGGCACGGCAATCCCATACCGACGTGGGTCTTGTGACTGTACGGCAGGGGCTGCTCGGGAGCCGGATGCGGCGCAAGATTGGCCCGCACAGCCGACGTCGCGGGCGCCGGCTTCCTGAATTCCTGGCGGGTCGAATCGTTCAGGCAGCGCGCCCGTTTCCAACAATCTGCTCAAGAGTCTTGCCGTCATCCTGGAGAATGATTGCAGCGGCGCTGCGCCCGGGCTGACCGGTCACCGAGCCGCCGGCCTCGGTACAGGCCCCCGTCTGGTACAGGCCGGGAATCGGCATGCGGTAGGGGGCGAAGTTGCCCCAGCGTTTGTCCCTGTGGTGCACGCTGCCGCGCCACATCGCCGGATTCATGCGCTCGATGTCCAGCGGGCTCATGATCACTTTTGCGAGCACCTTGTCTTTGGTGAGGTTTGTGGTGTGGCGCATGTACTGGGTCAGGAACGTGTCCGCAACTCGCTCCTTTATCTCGTCCCAGTGCTGAGGTCCCTCCTTCAGCGCATACGGGATGCCGCCTTCGATCTTGAGAGCGCAGCAGCCCGGGGGCACCCGGCTCTGGTCGTACACCGAGGCATGTACGACCTGAAGGGGGTAGTCATCCAGGGTCAACTCGCCACGCGCCTGGTCCCCGCTCAGCACGAAGATGCTCTCCGGCCGCTGCATGATCGACGCCTCGGCGCCGGATACGGTTCCTCCATCGGCCAGCGGATACTTCGGCGGTTCGCTGAACGCGTAGTGGACCACCGCCTTCTGCGCCCGGTACTTGCTGCCGTCCACGCATTCCACGCCCGTGCATTTGCGGTTCTCGATGATCAGCTGCGCGACCGGCTTGCCGGTCAAGACAACGCCGTTGTGCGCCTCGATGAATCGTCCCAATGCCACGCTCAGCATTCCCGAGCCACCCTTGGGCATCGGCCGGCCCGCCATGTGATCCATCATCGAGAACGCCTGTGCGCCGGTACCGGCATCGCTCCCGGGTACGCCGGGCCACCTGCCGCCCGAGAGATTGGCCGCTTGCATGACGGGGCTCTCCCAGACTTGGCGCGCCGCGTCGTAGCCGGACAGGACATCCAGCCGCTGAAAGAACAGGCCCTCGGGCGAGCTGGCGCGCTCCGCCGGAGGCAACGCGGCAACGCGGGCGCGCGCGGCCGCCAGGCGTCTGAAAGTGTCCGCATCCTTCTTCGACACGCGCGCGATCGTCGCCGCGGTGCGCTCGGGATCCTTCAGAAACACCGTCAGTGAAGCGCCATCGAGAAATGGGAAATGCACGACTACTTCCGGATCGAAGGTTTCGTAGCCGTAATCGCGTAGATCGAGTTCGTTGTTGCGCAGTAGCGGGTTACGGGCGATGAGGTGATGCGAGCTCGAACACAGGTCCTGCTTGAAACCGGGGAGGAGAATTTCGGCGGTCTTGACGCCGCCGCCGATCATCGCGCGGCCTTCAAGGACCAGCACGCGATTGCCTGCCTTGGCGAGGTACGCGGCACAGATGAGGCTGTTGTGCCCGGCGCCTGCCACTACGTAGTCGAAGACCTCCGCACGTGATGCGCCCGGGCCGGCCTGAGTCAGCGCGGCGCTTGCCCGCCGTGGCTGCGCGGCGCCGGCCGTCTCTGCGAGACCGAGGGGTGCGAGGGCGAGGGGCGTGAGTGCCGCCGTCTTCACAAAATCGCGGCGAGTGGTCAAAGTCATTGCATAGGTCCTTTCTGTTCACAACGGGGCCAGCGCGGCCCTCACGCGCTCAGGCAGGAACGGAATGTCGCGCAGCCTGCGCCCGGTCGCGGCGGCGAAAGCGTTCGCGATTGCCGCACCGGTCGGGCCCTGGGCCCCTTCGCCCACGCCGAGAGAGTCTTCGGTCGGACGCTGGATCACCTCGACCTCGACCGCGGGCACCTCGCTGAAGCGCAGGATCGGGTAGTCGATCCAGCTCTTCGTACGGATGCCCGACCGGTCGACCTTGAGGGCCTCTTTCAGAGTCCAGCTGGCCGACTGGATCATGCCGCCTTCTATCTGGTTCACGATGCCGTCGGGGTTGATCGCCAGGCCCGCATCCACCGCCGACCAGGCCCGGGTGACACGCACAATGCCGCTGCTGCGGTCGACCTCGACCTCGGCGACCACTGCGCAATAGCACGCATGGTTCTTGTATCTCGCGAACCCGATCCCGCGGCCTCGAAGCGTGCTGCCGGTGCCGCGGCCGCCGTCGCCCAGGGCGCCGGGTTGCCAGCCGCTCTTTCTGGCCGCCGCTTCGATTACCGTACGCGCGCGCTGGTCGCGCAGGTGTCTCAGCCGAAATTCCACGGGGTCGGAGCGCGCCGCCGCCGCGGTTTCGTCCATGAGCGATTCGATCGCGAAGACGTTTGCGTAGGCACCCAGCGTGCGCAGCGATGAGGTCCGCAACGGCGCGTCGGGCATGTAGTGCTTGAGGATCTTCTGGTTCGGGAAATCATAGAGTGGGATAGAGTTACGGTCCGAACCGCCGTTCGGCTGCGGAACGTCGGCCGCAAATGCCGGCTGCGACGGATGTGCCAAATACCACGCCGCGAGCAGATTCACACCTTCCCGTCCGCCAGGCCGCCTCACATGCGGATAGCTCCACAATTCGTGCCGCCAGTCGACGATGTTGCCGTCCGCGCTCAGTCCGGCGCCGACTTTCACGCTCATCGCCGAGCCGTACGGTTCCCACATGAACTCGTCATCGCGCATCCACTGCACCCTGACCGGCCTGCCGGGGACCGCGCGGGCGAGGAGGGCGGCATCGAACGCGGCGTCGTCCGCGCCGTTGTGGCCGTAGCATCCTGCGCCTTCGATGTGGATGCAGACGACGCTCGCCGGTGCGACGCCAAAAGCGCGCGCGATGTCGCTGCGCAATGCGAACACGCCTTGACTATGGGTCCAGACCGTCAGCTTGCCGTCCATGTCGTGCGCCACCGCGCATGACGGGCCGATCGAGGCGTGCAACTGGAACGCCCGAGTGTAGCGCGCCTCGATCTGCCTCACGGCGACCGGCGCGCTCGGCGCCGTCTTTTCATACACCACCGAGTCCTGCGTTTGCAGTTCCGGATCGGGGCGCTCGAAGGTGTCGGCGAGAGTCGGCGGCAGCTCGGGTCGACTCCAGACGGCCAGCTCGCGCAGCGCCATGAGGGCGTTGATCGCTTCTTCTTCGCGCTCGCAGACGACTGCGACGAAGCTGCCGTCGCGCACGACCTCGATGACCCCGGGCATCGCCTTCAAGGCTGCGGCGTCGATGCTGACAAGTTCGGCCCGCGGCACCGGCGGCCGCCCGATTCGGGCGTGCACCATGCCGGGCAGCCGAAGATCCTGCAGGTATGCCGCACCACCGGTGAACTTCGGCGGAATGTCGCGCCGAGCGAGGCTCTGGCCGATCAACGTGTGCTCGCCCGGGGCCTTTGGCCTGACCTTGGCGGTCGCCTCCCGCCGCAGCATGGCGTCGGTGGTGACAGCCCAATACGTGGTGTGCCCGCCGCCGGGTGCTGCGATCGTCCCATCGGCGACCGTGAGATCGCCCGCCTGGACGCCAAGCCTGGCGGCGGCCGCGGCGAGCAACATCTGGCGGGCCTCGGCGCATGCGAAGCGGATGGCGGTACCGCTTTGCTCGATCGACTGACTGCCCGCGGTGAAGCCCTCGTCGGGCGTGAGGGAGGTGTCGGCCGTCACCATGTTGATCCGCCGGTAGCCCACGTCGAGTTCGTCGGCGGCAGCCTGGGCCAGTGCGCTGGCGATGCCTTGTCCGAATTCCACCTTGCCGGTGAACACCGTCACCGTGCCATCGGGATTGATGCGCAGCCACGCCGACAACAGCCGATTGCCGTTGAGGCTTCCGGGAAGATGTGCCGGCATCTCGGCACCTTGGGCCGGCGCCAACAGCGGCGCATACGCGATCCCGACCACGAGGCCGGTACCAGCCTTCAGAAGAGTGCGGCGCGAAACATTCCGAAGCGATGCCGTCACGACCGGGCTCCCTTGGACGCGCGCAATACTGCGCGCACGATGCGGTTGTGTGCGCCGCATCGGCACAGATGTCCCTCGAGCGCTTGCTTCACCTCCGACTCGCTCGGCTTCGGGTTGCGCGCGAGCAGCGCCTGTGCGGCCATGATCATCCCATTGCTGCAATAGCCGCACTGGGCGGCCTGTTCATGGATGAATGCACGCTGCAATGCACTTGGCTGCTGCGGCGTACCCAGGCCTTCGATGGTCGTGATACTGCCCTTGCCCACGGCACTGACCGGATACACGCACGAGCGTCGTTCGATCCCGTCGATGAGCACGCTGCACGCGCCGCATTGTGCTTGGCCGCAGCCGAATTTGGCACCGTTCAACTTTAGGTCGTTGCGCAGAACGTAGAGCAGCGGGGCGGCGGGCTCGACCCTGACGGAGCGGGCCGTGCCGTTAACCTTCAGTGTGAATAGCGTCGGCATGGATTTTCATTCGCAATCGTTTGCAGGTAAACAATCATCGCCGTTCGCAATCTTCTCAAACGCCGGAGAGACCCCGCTGAATTAGGCTATCTTTCAGGTCGGGATATTTTTCCGTCAGGAGGGACCCAAAATAGTAGCATTTCGAGAACGCCGGGCGCGCACGAAGCGCGGCGAGCCACCCATCGATCTCCGGCAGATGTTCCCAGTGAGTGCCGAGGCCCAAATCAGCCATCCGCACGAGCACCGGCATTATCGCGATGTCGGCCAATGTGAGGTCAGGGCCCATCAGCCAGGGTCCCCCACTGGCACGCAGGGTTTCAGACATTCGTACAATCGCCTGGCGCAGCCGCTCCAGAGCTTTGTCCATCTCTTGCGCGGAGAACCCGGTGCGGCCCATGGACAGGAGAAATTCCTTGCGCAAGGGCTTGGATTCGGCCAGCGCGATGAAGTCAGCCTCCGGCATGTCGCGAAAGTGAGGCAAAAAAGCCAAGTTATAGGACGGCACACGCACCGCCGGGGTCGGAACCTCGTCGGTGTAGCGAATGAACGAGCGCATCGCCGCCCGAGCCACCGCATCGTGCGGCACGAGAGGGGTAGGTTCGGGAAAAACCTCATTCAGATATTCGATGATGACCGCCGAGTCGATTATCACCCGGCCGTCGTGTACCAGGCTCGGAACGACTCCGTTCGGATTGATTTTCAGATATTCAGGGCGAAGCTGATCCCCGGAAAACAGATCAAGCTTGAGTTCGGAGAACGCAAGGTTCTTCTCGTGAAGGGTGAATCGCACTCGCTGGCTGCACGTGGACTGCGGCGCGTTGTATAAGACAAGATTCTGCATAGATATCCTCTGTGGCACTCTCAACCACGGCGGCTCCAGCGCACGCGCCCAAACAGTAGAGCGCCGACAACCCCGCACCTCTGATACCGGAACAGTTCCTTGGCGGACAGGAGCGATTTCCGTAGCGTCTTATGTCGCGAACGATATTGTGCCACATGCAAACGTTTGCGGCACGTGAAATATGCTGATCCGTGCGACCGTTTCCGGAACCTTTTTGAGGCACTTGCGAATTTCTTCAATCGTGCATATAGTGCAAACGTTTGCACAATTAAATACAGCCAGCGATTGCGTCAGGGCAGGCCGACGCGCGGCTGCGCCAGCCGATAGAGGTTGAAGAAACGACGATTGGGGAGAGCAATTATGAGTGAAATGGTACGTCTACCCGCTCGATTGTGGGTTGGTCGCGGAGTCGGGAGACGGGTGGGTCTGGCCACTCTGGCATTGGGAATGACGGGCGTTTTCAACGCAACCGTGTCTTTGGCCGCCGACGATAAGGCTGCAGCGTCAGCCGTCGACACGGCCGGCAACAATATCGATGAAATTGTTGTCACGGCACGAAAGCGTTCCGAGAATCTCCGAGACATCCCGGCGTCGATCACCGCGATCTCGGCTGCAACTCTCGAGGACGCGCACGTCACTCAACTCGACGATCTGAATTCGCTGGTTACAAACCTCAATATCGTGGAGGCACACGACAACACGCCCGATGTGACGCTACGCGGCGTCGGCGCCTTCGGCGTGGTGCAAGGTGTGGGCTTCTACGCCAATGATGTGCAGTTGTTCGAGGGCCAGATTGCGAGGCCGATCGACATTGAACGCGTTGAAGTGCTGAAAGGTCCGCAGGGGACCTTGTTTGGCGGCGCCAATGTGGGCGGAGCAATCAAGTACGTGACCAAGGACCCCACCAGTACTTGGCAAAGCGAGGCGACCGCTGAATTCGGTTCATATCGAACGCGTAACTACCAGGCGGTAGTCTCCGGCCCGATCGATGACAAAGTCGGCATACGAGCCAGTGTCTACTACGATACTCACGGCGGGTATATCTATGACACCTATAACAAGTTCGATTACGGCGCAGCCAACGACCACGGCGCCCGCGTTACCCTGGTGGTCACGCCGAACGATAACGATAGGATTCGCGTGCATTTAAGCGCGGATGACTACAATACGAGTTCGCAGAACCTCATGTACACGCCGCCTGACGCGCAAACCTACTCGTATTCGGTAAACGACTACTTTATTCCCGCTTTCTACCGGCACATCATCTCTGGGGATGTGCAGGTCGACCATCAGATAACTTCGGATGTCGCCCTTACCTCATTGACTTCCTATTTCACTTCCTACAATCGCGGAAACACGGATTTCAACAAGAAACCCATTCCGCTGGATTTCTTGCAGCAGAATGTCGACAACCGCGTCTATAGCGAGGAGCTTCGCCTGGCGTCGACGGGGAGTTCGAACTTCGACTGGCTCCTCGGTGCGTTCTTCCAGGGGCACAAGAGTGATCTGCTGAGCAAAGATAACAACTACAACGGCGATCCCCTCAACCCGGTGCTTCTGTTCACCGACTTCGATCGCGACGAGAAAATGCAGAGACAATATGCCCTGTTCGGCGATCTCACTTACCATCATGGAGATTGGCAGTACGAATTGGGCTTGCGGGCGGAGTACTATACGAGCGCCCTGACGGCCGTGAACACCAATAACATTGATCCCAATACTGGCGCGGTGCTACCCATTGCGCCGCATCGCCTCGAGGGACACGAGTTCTCACCGCGGGTTTCGGTGCAGTACAAGTTCTCCCCAACCCTCAACGTCTATGGCACGATTGCGCGCGGGTTCACGCCCGGCGACGAGATCGAGGAGAACTTCGTGGTTCACTCCTACCGTCCTGAGATTGCCACCAACTATGAGGTGGGCATGAAGTCTTTGCTGGAGCACAGCGTGCAGCTCAATGCCGCGTTTTTCTATACGACCTATAAGGACCGGTTGTATTTGTTCCAGCAACTGACGGGATCGATGATCACCGATTTGACGACCAATGTCGGACCCTCGACGAACTACGGCGTAGAATTCGATATTGCCGCGCCCCTTCCGGGCGGATTTAAGTTTAGCGGCGGACTGGGTGTGCTTCATGCGACATGGGGTGATGTAAAGAACTATGTCAATCCGGTTAACGGGGTGCCGTATGACAATCTCAAGGGCCTCACAGTGCCGTTCGCCCCGGCGTATACGGCAAATACGACACTCGAGTGGAAGCACGACTTCGGCGGCTACGAATTCGGTTCGCGCGCGACGGGCTTGTTCGTCGGCCGTTCCTACTGGGACCCTCAGGACGCGGCCTACCAGCGGGCATATCAACTAATGAATTTGTCCGCCTCGGTCGAGCACAGTATTTGGAAGGTGTCGGCCAGCGTCACCAATCTGACGCAGACCGAATACAACACTGTTTACTGGCCAGCGGCGGATGTGGGCGCGCCCTTCAACATAGCGCGCGTGGGCCGGCCGAGATGGTTCCTCGTGAACGGCTCGGTGCGCTTCTGATATGGGGCATGAGCCAAGTGTCCCTACCCCAACATATCGTGATCCGCGAACAGGCGCGCAACTAGAAGAAATTGGTCTCGTTGATCGAGGCGTAGTAGCCTCTATTTACGATGATCATAAGAGACGCCGAGATAGCGGAAATCGGCCCGTTGGCAAAGATCTGGCACGACGGCTGGCAGGACGCACATGCACGAATCCTGCCGGTGGAGCTTGCTCGCCTTCGTACGCTCGAGAGTTTCAGAGAAAGGCTTGGAGCCTCGTTGGCCAGTGTGCGCGTCGCCGGCGGCGTTGACGGGCCTGTCGGCTTTTGCATGTTGAAGGGTGATGAGGTCTATCAGAACCGAACGGTACGTTTCCACTCGAAGTGTGGCGTTACGAGAAATCCCTGAAGCGGCCGGCGCGGCTCGACACTATCGGAAAAAAGTTTGAGGGTGAAACGATGACTACGTATCGTTCGCTCGAAGCCTGATCCGCGCATCCGGGCACGACAGGCGGGCTACTTCAATGACCGAACCCAGATTTGCCCGACGAGATCGTGCCCGAAGCTGTGATGTGGAGATTCCTCCACCAGTGAAATTGACCAAGAGGCAGCGCAACTGCGCGGTGCGCGGGTCCTTCTCGTTGTGCACGACGAACACGCAACCGACACGCTCGCCGTCGACTTCAGCGACCCAGAACTGCTCGGATCGGGGATCATGGTTGGTTGCGAATCGAGCAAATAGTATGGCGACGAGCGCCTCGAACTCGCTGTTCCATCCGAATTCTTCGGCATACAACCGTCCGTGCTGCTCGATGGCCCAACCCACGTCGCCAATCCGGTATGGCCGCACCGCTATGGTGGCGCCGCGCGTCGCGCCGGATTCGGACAAGGTCCGTTCCACGGTTTGCATCGCATCGAGCAACCGCCCTCGTTCGGCGGGCGGTATCGGCGAGATCATTTGAGCGATGGCATTGCGCGACCTTCGCTCCATCGCGCCAAACGCCTTGCGCCCTCGTGCAGTAAGCGCAAGCTCGGTACGCCGGCCATCTTCGTTCGATCGTTCCCGTGTCATGAGCCGCGAATCGACGAAGCGCTGAAGAATTCGGCTGAGGTACCCGGCGTCCAGTCCCAGAATCTCGATCAGCTTGCCGGCCGTCATACGCTTGCGCGTACCCAACTCGAACAAGACACGAGCCTGCGCAAGTGTGAAAGAGCTGGCGAGCAGGCCTTCTTCCAACACACCGATTTTGCGGGTGTAGAAACGATTGAAACGGCGTATTGCCTCGATCTGAGCGCCTGAATCAGCCTGCACGATCCACCTCCCGGCTTGACTTTAATGCTGCCGCTATTAGTTGACGGAGTCAAGTATCGTGGGATCGGGCACGGGCGGGCTTGATGCCGAGTCTCGCGGAAATGCGGGCCAGCTAAGATTGTTCGGTATTTCCGAAAAACATATCACTGGGTTGTGGGTCGCCGGTGACCCGACCAAACCCGGTCCTTACACGATCCGGCTGAGCATTCCGGCGAACACCAAGATCCAGGCGCACACGCATCGCGACAGCCGTACCGCCGTCGTGATAGCCGGTGTCTGGTACTTCGGTTACGGGGTGGTCGCGGGTGCGGCGGCCGAGAAGGCTCTGCCGGCCGGGAGCTTCTACACCGAACCCGGCGGCGTTGCGCACTTCGCCGAGACCAAGGGGGACCCGGTGCTCGTTTACATCACTGGGAACGGCCCAACCGACACAGTCTACGTCAAGGCGAGTGACGAGCCAGGCGTGAAGTGAGTGTGCGACTTGCCCTATTCGGTGATGATTCGATCAGCCCATTCAACCAGTCCGACAAAGATCGTCGGATTGCCGAATTTTGCGTTCCAGGGGGCTAGATCGGCCTCTGTAACACCGCGCGCTCGGCTGCACGCGCCGCACGCGTAGATCTGAATTTTTTTTGCAACCACCTTGTCCAGCACTTCGGCAAGCGGTGGCCAACCGACGGGAACAACGGCTTTGGCGACAGACGACCGCATTAGCGACACGGCTTCGCCGAGCAGGAAGATCTGCACTTCGTGCCCCGCCTCGGCGAGCGCGTGCCCATGCAGGAAGGGAAACGCGGCCTTGGTAGGGTCATCAGAGCCCCATGCACTCTTCATCATAATCTTGAGAGGGCGTTTTTGGTCGACTGCGGTGGCGACCGTTGATACCCCGGCAAACAGCGGCAGCGCAGCGAGGCGTGACAGCAAGCGACGTCGTTCCATGCGTGTCTCCTTACGTTGTTCTTCTCGAGAGGCGCGGGGGATTGTACGCTTAGAAACGGCTCGCCGCAGCCACGTGGACGGGGGATTAGCGCCCGGCGGGGAGGTCGGTCTTGGTCACGGTGTCCCTTAGGCGTCGATCGTCGCCATCCACGCGGCGGCGACTCGCTCGCCCGCCACGGGCTGCTCACGCAGTATGCCGTACAGCCGTTCGAAATGTGCCTCATCGAGGCGCACCGCGACCGCGAGCGCGTTTTCCTTCAGACGCCTGATGCTGCGCGTTCCGGGAATCGGCACGACGTACGGTGTGCAGTCGAGCAGCCAGGCGAGCGCCACCTGCGCCGGTGTGTAGCCTGCCTCGCGCGCGATCTCCGAGACGATTTCCACCAGCTGCAGGTTGCGGGCGAAATTCTCGCCCGAGAAGCGCGGATTGTCGCGCCGAAAGTCGCCGGCATCGAGATCCTCGATCCGTTTGATTGCACCCGTCAGGAAACCGCGGCCGAGCGGGCTGTAGGCAACGACGCCGATGCCGAGTTCTTCACAAACCGGCAGAATCGTGGGTTCCACGTCGCGTGTCCACAGCGAGTATTCGCTCTGCAGGGCCGTGATCGGATGCACCTTTTCGGCGCGGCGGATGGTGTTGGCCGACGCTTCGGACAGTCCCAAATGACGCACTTTGCCGGCCTTGACCAGCTCGGCCATTGCGCCGACGGTTTCTTCGATGGCGACTCTTGGATCGACGAGGTGCTGGTAGTACAGATCGATATGATCGACGCCGAGCCGTTCGAGACTGGCGTCGCAGGCCGCATGCACGTACTCAGGTGTTCCGTTGATGCCGAGGAACGCGCCATCGGGGCCGCGCACGTTGCCGAACTTGGTGGCGAGCACGACTTCCTCTCGACGCGTCCTCAGGACCTTCCGGAGCAGGCGCTCGTTGGCGCCGGTGCCGTACACGTCGGCGGTGTCGAGAAAGTTGATGCCGATGTCGAGCGCGGCGTTGAGCACGCTGAGATTGGTGGCTTCATCCGCCGGCCCGTAGAAGTCCGACATGCCCATGCAGCCGAGACCGATGGCGGAGACTTCAAGGCCCTGCGGACCCAGTTTACGGCGAGGAATTACCATGCCCATGACAGCTCTCAGAGGTAAGGGGGGAAGAGAGCATCCTAGACAGGGACCGCATCGCGGCGTTAGATCATTACTGTCTGGTTCTTGCCTGATCCTGCAAGCGGCGTAATCTAAGTGTTCGGGCGACGTAGCCTACGATTGACATCCATCCGTATCTCAAGGACGGCACCAGACTTATGTTCGACAGCAAAATGCAAAGACCCGAAAACCTGAAGGCAATCGCCGAACGGCAGCAGGATTTGACAGCGCGGGTTGCCCGATTCGCTCCTGTCGACGGCACGCATCAAACGGCTTTCCCCTCGCTCGCGCTGGTCCGCGGCAGCGTGCCGACGGTGTCTAAGCCGGTGGTCAGTCAACCGAGCTTAGGTATCGTAGTACAGGGCCGCAAGCGCGCGCTGCTGAACGGGGAAGTGTTCCATTACGACGCACTGAACTACCTGGTGGTGTCGGTTACCCTGCCGATGATGGGTCAGGTGCTCGAAGCGACCACCGACCGTCCGTTCCTGTGCCTGCGCATGGACCTCGACCTCGATGAAATCGCGCGCCTCCTGTTGGAGCTGGGCGACCGCGGCGCGGCGCCGGTCGCCGCCGATCGCGGACTGTTCGTCGCGCGCATGGACGAGTCTTTGCTGGACACCGTTTTGCGGATGGTGAAGCTGCTCGATACGCCGGAGGACATTGCGGTGCTGGCGCCGGCGGTGCGGCGCGAAATCTACTACCGCGTGCTGCGCGGCGAGCTCGGTCAGCGCCTGGTCGATCTGGCCGAGTGCGACGGCGGCAATCATCGCATCGTCCGCGCCATCGAATGGCTCAAGCAACGCTTCGCGGCGCCGCTGCGCATCGAGGAGCTGGCCGAAGCGGTGCACATGAGTCCGTCCGCGCTGCATCACCGGTTCAAGGCGGTCACAGCGATGTCGCCGCTGCAGTACCAGAAGCATCTGCGGCTGCACGAAGCGCGTCGGCTGATGTTCGCCGGGGGCATTGAATGTGCCACCGCCGGGCATCGTGTCGGCTACGAAAGCCCTTCGCAGTTCAGTCGCGAATACCGGCGCCTGTTCGGTGCGCCGCCACGCGTCGAGATCGCGCGCCTGCGCGAAAGCGGCGTCGAGGCGTAGCAGAGCGACGGCGAATTGCGAGTCAACGCGGTCTGCGGGCATGTGGGGCGGAACCAGCCCTTCCGGTCTTTGCTCATAGGAATAGACGCCCGACTTGTTCGACCGGCGTGCTTCAAACGCCTTCAACCCGGCAGGTCGCATTCGATCCTCGGCGGCGAGGGCTCTGGCTCGCTCGATGTTGACCGTGCTCCAGATGCTTCCGCGCTTGCGCGGCGTGAATCGGATCGTGTAACTCAAGGCGTCGACGCGTCTGCGTACTCCATCGATCCAGCCGAGGCAGAGTGCTTCACCTACCGACTCGTGCCACGTAATGTTGGGTTTGGCGGACTCCCGCTTGTAGAACCCCACCAGCAATTCCTGTGCGGATGAGTGGTGTTCCTCGAGCCCGTGCGGAAGTCGGCGGGAGTACGAAAGAACTTCGGATTCATTGGTTGGCAGAGGCCGCCTCCCAATAGGCGGGATCTCCCGTCAGGCGTTCGCTGATCACGGACTTCGATACCGCCAAGCGGCGAGCGGCACCGGTAATCGAGCCGGTCTCTGCAATCGCAGCGAACGCATCCACCGATTCGAGCTTGATCATTGTTCGGCTTCCCCGAAAAGTAATTCGGCCGATTATCGCTGGCGGGCGCCGGGTTCGGAAGGCTATAGTCGGATTTAGAACAAACATGCGGTTCCGCCGCCGCGGACGCCGGTCACAGGGGAGGTTCATATGTTCAGATTTATTGCGGCCGCTGCCGCTGCGGTGATTTTCTCGACGCCCGCTTTCGCGCGCGTCCTGCCCTTTCTCGCGAGCTTCCACACCCAGATGGTGCAGACCAACGGGACCAGCCTGTACGTTCGCGTCGGCGGGCATGGTCCGGCGGTCGTCTTGCTGCATGGCTTTGGCGACACGGGCGATATGTGGGCGCCGCTGGCAGCGGTGCTCGTCAAGGATCACACCGTGATCGTGCCCGATCTGCGCGGCATGGGGCTATCCGATCACCCGGATACGGGCTACACGAAGAAAAATCAGGCGGTCGACATCGCCGGCGTCATGGACGCACTCAAAGTGCAGAAAGCCGATCTCGTGACTCATGACATCGGCAACATGGTGGGGTATGCGCTGGCGGCGCAGTACCCGTCGCGTATTACACGGTGGGCCGTGATCGACGCACCGCTCCCGGGAATCGGCGATTGGGATAACATCATCCGCAGCCCGCTTCTGTGGCACTTCAACTTCCGCGGCCCCGATGAGGAGCGGCTGGTGCAGGGGCGCGAGCGGATCTATCTCGATCGCTTCTGGAATGAGCTCTCGGCGGATCCGAAGGGGATCGATGAGGAGACCCGCCAGCACTACGCCGCTCTCTATGCGCGGCCGCATGCCATGCACGACGCGTTCGAGCAGTTCGGTGCGTTCGGTCAGGATGCGGTCGACAACAAGGCGCTGCTCACCAAGGGCGGCAAGATCGCGATGCCGGTGCTCGCCGTCGGCGCCGAGAAATCCTTCGGCACGGGGATGGCGGACGAGCTGCGTTTTGTCGCCAGCAACGTCACGGTCGGCATAGTCCCCAACTCCGGCCACTGGATCATGGAGGAGAATCCGCAGGCGACCATCAAGCTCGTCACCGAGTTTCTTGCCAAATAGAGGCGCGTATCACCGGCAATTCAATGCGCCGTCGCCATACGGCGACGCTCGCCCCCGCGGGGATGGAATTGAAGGTACCTGAGGGTTAAGCTCGAACGCGCCGTCATGGCCCATCGGGAGCCCAATGAATCGCTTCTACGCGCACACCCTTCTCGGGAAGTATGTGTTGACCGTTTCAGGGCTGTGCATGGCCGCGGGAGCCCATGCCAGTGATAAATCCACGGGCGCTCCGGGTTGCGCTCACGAAAGTCCGCAGCAGTGCGTCACGGCGGCGCTGGAAGCGATGGGAGGTCGGGAACGCCTGCAGCAAGTGGTGAGCGTACGCCTGCAAACCGTCGGCCATACGCTCCTGATGGAACAATCCTATCGGCAGGCGCCATTCATCACCTCTTATGAGCGCGGCCGCACCACGATGGACTTGGCCAATCAACGGCTGCTCAAGGAAGCGAAATTGACATGGCCTGAATCCGATCCCAATCAATCGGATTCCGATACCACTCTGCTTGTCGGTCCTGACGGCGGTGTGTACCACACCAAGTTCGGCGATTCGCCCTGTTCCCTCGGTGACCTGGATGCGTCCCGGGAAGCGCTGGCATTGGGTCCGGCGCGCGTTCTTCTGACCGCTGCCGGTGCGTCCGACTTGCACTTCGAAGCGCCGGCGACTTTGCGGTCGACTTCTCATGCCGTCGTGGCGTTCAGTTGGGGACGTATTCCGGTCCGAGTGCTTCTCAATCCGTACAATCATCTCCCGGATGCGGTCGAGACCACCCAGGTATTTCATGATTTTTGGTATTTCTGGGGCGACGTGCGGCAGCGGATTTATTACGACAATTGGAGACTAGTTGAGGGGATCACGTTCCCTACGAACGCGGTCGAAGAGCGCAATGGCGTCGTCTGGAGTTCAACGCAGGCGCTCGAGGTGGAATTCGATGTTCAGATAGATGACAAGATCTTCGACATGAATGCGGGAGCCGTCAAACAAAGTGCAGCTTCGCCGGGCTGGAATCGACCGTTCAGCGTCAAGCAGGCTACCGCTCTGGCCCCGGGGATCGATCTCTATGCCGGGTCGTGGAACGCGACCGTCGTGAAGGAGCCCGACGGGATCATCATCCTCGAGGCGCCAATTTCGGGACTGTACACGCAGGGTGTGCTCAGGCAGGCGCGGAAGCGCCATCCCGGGATGCCGGTCAGCGCGGTTCTGTCGACCTCTGATTCCTGGCCGCATACCGGCGGTGTGCGGCATGCCGTGGCCCTGGGTCTGCCCGTCTACGTCCTCGATCTGAACCAGCCCTTGCTCGACAGGATGATGAGCGCGCCTCACACGATAGAGCCCGATGCCTTGCAGAAGTCGAAGAATTCCAAAGCGCCGCGCTGGAAAATCGTAGCGAGGAAGCAGGAGATCGGCAGCGGCGCGAATCGGATGGAGCTCTACCCCTTGCGCGGCGCAACGACCGAACGACAATACATGGTCTATTTTCCGGAGCACCACCTCTTGTATGCGAGCGACACGTTGGCGTTGAACGACGACGGCACGCTCTACGATCCGGAATTGATGTACGAAGTTGCGCAGGCCGTGAAGCGCGAAAATCTCACGGTCGATACCGTCTTCGCCATGCACCAGGGTCCGATGTCGTGGGAAAAAGTCATTGCCTTGATCGAGAAGTCGCGGCATTCCCGAGGCTGACGATCGGCCTTCGATTGGCTCATTTGGCGTTGAGCTCGGTCAGCAGCCACTTAGCGCCGTACACCTTGTCGAGCGCCTCGCGAATGATCGCGGGATGCACGGCAATCGCCCGATTATTCGCGGCGTCGAACCAGTAGTGACCGGCAATCGAGTGAATGTTGCCGTCGAACATCAGCCCGACGATTTTGCCGTCCGCGTCGATCAACGGACTGCCCGAGTTTCCGCCGACGATGTCGTTGTTGGTCGAGATGCAGAAGGGTGTTGCCATGTCGAGCCGGTCTTTCGACTTCATCCAGCTGGCAGGTATTTTGAAGGGCGAAGCGCCGGTCGCGCGCTCAAAGGCGCGGCCCAGATGAGTGAACGGTTCGACGGGCGTGCCGTTTTCCACCCAGCCTTGAACGGTGCCGTAGTTGAGGCGCAGGGTGAAGGTCGCGTCGGGATAGACATTCGTCCCGTAGACTTTGAACCGCGCCGCCGCGATCCTTTGCGCCGCTGAGGCAATCGGTGCTTCCACTTCGTCCTCGTATCGCTTGCGGAGGGTGCGGGCGTCGGGGTCGACCGCGCGCGCGAACGCGATCATCGGATCGAGCGACGCATCCACGGCCGCTTTGCCGCCTTGCCACAATCGCTTGCGCACGTCAGCGTCGTCGAGTTTGGTCTCGGCAATGAGCCGCGTCGCCAGCGCCTCGGGCGACTCCTTGGACAGCAATCTGCGCACCACCGGATGATCGGGGCCCAACCATTCGCGCATGCGTTCGAGTGAAAAGGACAGGGTCAGTACTTCGAGTTCCGGATACACCGGAACCCGTGCGTAGAGCTCGCGCTCAATCAACGGAAGCGATGCTTCGGTAAACTCCCGCAACCGATCGATGTTGCGCTTGGTGCGCTCATCCGCACCCCGCACCAGCAGGCGGGCGTCGCGGAACAGGCCGCTATTGAACCCCGCGCCGTTTTCCAGAAAGGTGTACTGCAGATAGAGCGCGCGCTCGCGCGCGGTAGCGGATTCGATTTCGTGCCAGGGATCGGTGCCGGCGAGATGGGCGGTCGCCCGGAGCTTCGCTTCCGCCTCGGACTTGCCGATCAGCAGTGCACCGTCGTTCAACGCATCGAGCTCCTTGCGGCGCACCTTGATCGCGTTCTGCAGGCTGTTGAGGGGTGCTTGCACGATCCGGTCGTCGGCCGGGTTGGTGGTACCGAACTGAATGAAGCGGCCGCGCAGCTCCGCAGCGCGCATCAACGTGATGGGCAGGGGCAGGTCACGATTGAACTCAAGCTGGGCCCGCGTTTGCAGGCGTGCCGTCGAGCCCGGATGGCCCGCAACGAATACCAGTTGGCCGGCGGCCGGTCCGTCGAATTTGATGGGCAGATAATTGGGCGTGGCAGCCGCTTTGCCGTTCTCGTAGGCTCGCAGCATCGAGAAATCGAGCGACCACCGGGGAAACTGGAAATTGTCGGGATCGCCGCCGAAAGACGCGATGTCGGCCTCCGGCGCGAACACCAGTCGTACGTCGTCGTAGCGCTTGTACTTGTAGAGAAAGTATTGGCCTCCCTGGTACAGCGTCACGACTTGGCACCGGAGCTTGCCGGACTTCGCCTTCACGCTCGCTTGCTCGCAAGCCTGTTCAAGCGTGGTCAGCGTCCTTTTGCGTGCGTCGTTGGCGGCCGTGTCGCTCAAGCCTGCAATGGCACTGGAAACAGTGTCGGTCACATCCTCGGCACCGACCAGCGCGTCCGCGAGTTGTGCGGGGCAACGCTGTTCGGCGCTTCGAGCCGCTGCGGCGAAGCCAAGCTCGACCAGACTCTTGTCTTTGGACGAAAGCTCCGCGAGGCAGGATTCCACACAATGGTGGTTGGTCAGCATCAGGCCCTGGGGTGAGACGAACGAGGCCGTGCAGTTCGTGAGCCGAATCGTCGACAGCCGTACATGGTCGAGCCAGGCGGGTGTGATGTCCGCTCCGTAGTGCTGTTTTACCGTAATTGCCGGGAAATTTTCAAACGTCCACATGCCCTCGTCAGCAAACGTGGGCAGAGCTGCCACGCAAGCCAATGCCAACAGAAATCCACGCATGAAATCCTCGTTTTCTTATATCTGCCCCCCGGGCCATCCCGAGATTCTACTGACTAGCCCGCCCCATGGGCTTGTTATTTGGGCCCCATCCCGAACTGCGGTCAATCCGGACGCGCAAAATCGATGAAACGGCGGTGCTCGTGCAGCCGTGCGCCGTATGACGAGTCCCGCTCGGATTCGGCTACAATCTTCATTGACATCAACGCCATCGAGGCTCGCTGAGCTATAGTGCCGCCGTGCTGTTTCCGTTCTGTTCGGCATTTTCGTGACGCGATATGTGCGCCCACGGTGGGGTCTGTCACGGTGGGGTCTGTGATGGCGCCTCAGGTGAATTCATCCCGGGATGTTGATTTCATGAGGCGCGCGCTCGAGCTGGCGCAGCGTGCGGCTCTGGGTAACGAAGTACCCGTCGGCGCCGTGTTGGTGCTGGACGGGGAAGTGATCGGTGAGGGGTGGAACCGGCCGATCGTCGACCACGACCCGACGGCCCATGCGGAGATCGTCGCACTGCGCGCCGGGGCACAGCGGCTGCGCAATTATCGGCTCGGAAGAACCACGCTATACGCGACCTTGGAGCCCTGCGTGATGTGCATGGGCGCCGTATTGAACGCTCGGATATCGCGAGTGGTGTTCGGTGCCTGGGATCAAAAAGCCGGTGCCTGCGGCAGCGTCATCGACTTGCCGCGCGAGCCCAAGCTCGCGAATCGCATCGATGTATTCGGAGGGGTGTGCAGCGACGAAAGCGCTGCACTGCTGCGGCATTTCTTCGAGACCCGGCGTTAATTCAAGGCAACCGCGCCGGCGCCGCTGCCGGCACCACCACCGGCGCCCCAGGCCCATTCCAAGAGATCCCGATAGCCGCGCACGTTGTCTACGTATCGCACCGGTTCCCAGCCGCGTGCATATCCGTTCTCGGTCTGGGTGTACCAATGTTCCTGTTCCAGCAACGGCAGGAATTCGCGCACATCCTGCCACGAATCAGGATCGCGCCCCGCCTTTTGCGTCAGCACCCGCGCGTCCTCCAAATGTCCGTAACCGATATTGTAGGCGGCCAGCGCGAACCAAGTTCGATCCGGCTCCGGCACATGGGTTGGAATTTTTTCGTACACCTGCCGGAAATACCGGGCGCCGCCGAAGATGCTCTGCTTGGGGTCAGTGGGGTTGGTGACTTTGGCTTCGGTCGCCGAATCGACGGTCAACTGCATCAGCCCCTTTGCACCCGAGGGCGAGGCTGCGCTGGGATTCCACTTCGACTCTTGGTACCCGATGGCAGCCAACAAGCGCCAGTCTTGACTGCTTTGTTCAGCCGCTTCTTCGAACCACTTCTTGTAGAGCGGCAAGCGGCTTTGCAAATGCCGCATGAAACCGCGTGCGCCGACGAACTCCAGATCCTCGGAGCGGCCATAGTAGCGCTTGACGATTGCCGCGAGCTCGCCGTTGACGTTGAGCCGGGCGAAATAGTTGCTCATGTCGTGCAGAAATCCCGGGTCACGCGTACTGGCGGCCCAAGCGATCGATTGGCTGCCCGCGAAATCGAAGGCGATGCGCAGGTCCGGATGGACGTCGTGCGCCAGCGCAAATTCCGTGGAATCGGCAATGGTGTAATCGATGGCCCCCGCGGCCACTCCATCGAGCAGCGCCTGGGTATCGGTGCTGGCGTTTTCCACCCACACCAGATCGGGCAGCAAATCGCGCGCCGCATACAAGGTCTTCGCGTGCGAACTACCGGCCGCTATTTCCAGATCTCCGCTGCCGATTTCAGCAAGCGAATTCGGACGCACTGCTGCGCGGCGGTAGATCAAATGCTCGCGAACCCGCTGATAGGCAGGGCCGAATTCGACACCAGGGATGTTCTGAGAGGGGATCTTCAATCCCGCTGCGGCCAGATGCGCGTGTCCGGAGGTGAGCGCCGCGTAGATTTCCGCATAACTGCGCACCGCCGTAATCTTGAGCTTCACCCCAAGCTCATCGGCGAAGCGCCGCGCCAATTCGTACTCCGGTCCCTCCGGCATATCGTCCGGGCCGCGATAGTAGGCGAGGGGACCATTGCGCGTGACCACACGCAACTCCCCCAGCGTCTTGATCTGGTCGATCAAGCTCGGCATCGGCGTGCACGTGCACAGCAAGGTGACGGCCGCAACCGAAATGGTGACTTTCGTCCAGCGTTGCCAATTAATATGGAGTTTCGAGTTACGCACGGTCGTGAGCTTGGATTCCGTGAGGCTGGGCGAGTTCTGTTGATGAGACAGGCCCGTTGCCGATGCGCTAGAATAACCTTTTATTTCCTTCTGCGGACCCTTGACAAATGCGTTTCTATCACCGCTGACTATCACGTCACACTGCAACATTGCTTAAGTTAACGCCGTAAAAACTTAAGTAAATTCTGCAAATTTTAAGTTAACCGGAGAGGTACCGAAGTGGTCATAACGGCGCCGACTCGAAATCGGATGGTCGGGTAATTCCGGCACGTGGGTTCGAATCCCACC
>WNFI01168666.1_pt1 | contig 29592 bp, 27 predicted proteins | sample 5400471 | NCBI WGS metagenome assembly WNFI01 (sample SAMN13153348, study PRJNA577476) | soil metagenome | isolation source: 100 cm saprolite on Douglas fir-dominated hillslope | place: USA:California | collected 2013-09-17
CTCCTTTTGCTATCCCCATCCGCCAGCGGTAATTATGGATAACTATCGCGACATGGTCGGGGTTTGTGAAAGACGCCGCCGTGCGATTGAACGTCTCATCATCAAAATCCCACTTCGGCGAAGCCGTTTGCCAAATGAGTTTTGAAAACTCGTTGCGATATTTTTCATAGCCGGCCCTGCCACGTTCTGTGGCAAAATAAAATTGGTACCACCATTGCAATTCTGCCTTTGGTGGTAATGGCATCTTACCCAATTCCTGGTTGCCAACCAGGTACGCAGCATTGAGTTTCGGTTTATATGCAAGTGGTTTAGAATTAAAAAAAGACGCGGAAAGCATGGCATGCAAAAAAATTTAACAGACTTTTGAATTATACTACGCAATGAATTTTGACAAACCTATTCAACAGATCTAATATAAAAGTATGAACAACATTAATAAAAAGACGTTCTCAGCAGAACAACGTGAAGAACTACTCAGAGCATTGAAAGCCCGTTTTGAGAAAAACATGAACCGCCATAAAGGTCTTGAATGGGCTAAAGTAGAAGCAAAACTGAAAGCTAATACTGAAAAACTGCAGTCACTTTATGAAATGGAAAGAACTGGCGGTGAACCGGATGTTGTAGATCATGATAAAAAAACAGGCGAATACATTTTTTATGATTGCTCAGAGGAAAGCCCTAAAGACCGCAGAAGTCTTTGTTACGACCGCGAAGCGCTTGAGACAAGGAAAGAATTTAAACCAAAAAATAACGCTGTTGATATGGCAACGACCATGGGCATTGAGCTTTTATCGGAAGAACAATATCGGGAGTTGCAGAAACTTGGAAAGTTCGATACCAAAACGTCGAGCTGGGTGAAAACACCTTCTGATATTAGAAAACTCGGCGGCGCCATCTTTGCTGATTACCGCTACGGCACTGTCTTCGTGTATCACAACGGTGCAGAATCATACTATGCCGCCAGAGGGTTCCGTGGCTCGTTAAGGGTCTGATTTTGCACAGTATAACTTATTACATTCACCTCCCCACCACCACCGTGCTCATACACCGGACATCCTCCACATTAACCGTCTTCAGCGGCTCCAAAAAAGACAGCCCGTTGTTTCGCATAACACCCGCCAGCAAACTCCTGGTCAGCAGAAACCGGCGCGAGCCATCGGGTATGTCATACACCCCGTCTCCTACCCGCTGCACCTTACCTTCAATACCGATATCGGAGGTCATTCGGATGAATAACGAACCTGAAGGTTTTAAAACACGCACCATTTCCGCTATCATGTCTTGAAAATGTGCAGTATCCCGGGCAAAATGCAATACCGCACTGCTGATAATGTGGTTGAATTGATCATTCTCAAACGGCATCTTGTCTACTCCCGCCCGCAACAGTCGCTCCGCGACCGCCGGATGCCGGCGCTGGAGATCATGGATAAGATGGGCGTCCTGGTCTATGCCGTAAACGACGATATTATTCCGGAGGAACCAATGCAGATTCCTGCCGGATCCGCAGCCCGCATCCAGGATGATGTCGTTCGTTTTATACCTGCCTTTCATGATCTGATCCACCAGGTAAATATCCGTGGATCCTATTACTTCTTCTATCGAATTTAAATTATTCAATGCCGGGTATTTGAAAGTGTTTTCTCCGTATCCATCCCCGCATCTATTGTGAAGCGGATCGATCGGCGGTAGTCCTTGGGTGTCTTTTCCGTAAGCTCTTTAAAAAACCGGTTAAAGAGTGAAATAGTATTGAATCCGCACTGGGACGCAATACTGGCTACAGACAGATCGGAATGCAGCAACAGGGCGCTGGCCTTCTCAATTCTCACCTCTGTCAGAGCCGCTTTAAAGGTCTTACCGGTGGCGTTTTTGAAAAACCGGCAGAAGGAACTTTCTGTCATCGACAATTCATACGCTATCTCCCGCGTGGAAAGATCATTCTGATACTGCTTTTGTATGATCTGGTAAACCTGTTCGATGCGCTTTACATAGGCCGTGTTGACGGAAAGGAATTTCTTTGTTTCCAGGTCTTCAAAACCGGACAACAGCGACATCTCCCGCAACACGACAAACAACTGGATCAGACGTTGAAAACACGAGAGAGCATACATTTCCTTTATCATCTCCCCGATGCGGTGTTTGTCATACCCGTTAAAACAGATGCCGGACCGGGCCTTTGCCAGCAAACGGGCGACGCGCGAAAACTCCGGGAAGATATCCGCCATTTTTTCGATCTGATCGATCTTGAACTGAATAACATATTCCTCGTATCCCGCCTGTTCAAATCCGAAATTAAAAGCGTTGTGCGGAATGTTCGGCCCCAGCAGGATCAGGTCTCCATCCTCGAACCGGCTGATCTTATGACCGACGTGACGCCTGCCGCTTCCATGCGGCACATACACGATCTCGAATTCGGGATGGAAATGCCAGAAATCGGCATGGCATAAAAACGGTTCCTTATTATACGCCATGAAGAAGGAGGAACCTTCGATCGGTTCAATCTTCTCAAAATTTGCTTTCTTCATGTATTTGTTTGTCCTTTGATCCTCCGAACATGACAATTTAGTGTAATTATTGGAAAAACAGGTGAAATAAATGCACCCCCGCGACATGGATATTTGTCAAATAATAACCACCGCATGAACCAACACCGCATGAACCAACACCTTCAATACAGGATAGCCATTATCATTTACTTCTTTGTGAACGGCTTCGTTTACGCCAACTGTACCGGCCGGCTGCCGGAGCTGAAGGATTTCTTCGGGGTGTCCAACAGTGTACTCGGAACGATGCTTTTTATGACAGCTATCGGCGCGCTGATAGCAATGCCGCTCACCGGCTGGCTGACCACCCGGTATAACAGCGGAAAACTGACCATCTTTTCGGGGCTTTTGTTTTGCTGTATCATCCCTTTTATCCCCATTTCCTCCAATATCTGGATCGGCCGGATCAGCTTTCTGATGACCGGTTTCTTTTCCGGCGCCATGGACATCACAATGAATGGACAGGCCGTGTTCGTGGAAAGGGCATACAAAAAGACGATCATGTCTTCCTTTCATGCAGCCTATAGCATCGGCATGGCGCTGGGGGCAGGCTCGGGAGCCCTGTTTGCCAATTACCATTATCCCCTTCGTCCCCAATTGTTGCTGGTAGCCATAGCTGGTTTGATCGCCCTGGCCGTCGTAGCACCCATCATCGGGAGAAATCAGCCCGTCCCGGCAAAACAACAAACAGGGAAGAGCCACCGGCAAAACATCCCCTTCCTGATCTGGCTCATCGCCATCGTAGGCTTTTGCGGAATGACCGGGGAAGGTTCCATGGTCGACTGGTCCGCCATTTACATGCACACGGTCGTGGGCAGGACAAAAGCCTTCAGCGCTCTCGCCGTCGGTTCGTTCGCGACCGCCATGACGATCGGCCGCCTTTTCGGCGATCGGCTCATCGATGCCATAGGGAAAAAGACCATTTTATTTTGCAGCTGTTTTGCCGCAATCACCGGACTGGCTATCGTCCTGCTTTTTGTCAACGCCCCCGCCGTACTGATCGGGCTTTTCCTCGTGGGAGCCGGGTTGTCGAATGTAGTGCCGGTTACCTATTCCACAGCGGGTAATATAAAGGGGATCGAACCGGCAGCCGGCATTGCCATCGCCAGCACGATTGGATACAGCGGATTTTTTGTCGGTCCCCCGGCGATCACCTCTGCCATAAACAGGACAATAACACAAGAACGCCGGTAACTTATTATCTTTATGAATTGGAGTATAATTCTGTATATAATGAAAAGGAACTGCTTACACGGGTGGCGCAGGGCGACGAGGCGGCGTTTGCAGTGCTGGTGGATGCCTACCGCAATAAGGTGTTCTCGCATGCATTGACTTATATCAAGTCGTATGAAGTGGCTGAAGAGCTGGTGCAGGATATATTCATGAAAGTATGGACCAACCGCCACCGCCTGCCGGAAGTGGAGCAGTTTAAAAACTATCTTTTTATCCTTGGCCGCAACCAGCTGGTGTCTGGTATCCGAAAAAAGGTAACAATTACCACCAGCCCCGATAACGCGGATATTACCGAAGACCTGCTATTGCCCGATAAACAATACCATTACAAAGAAACCTACGCGGCCATTATGGAAGGCATCCAGCGCCTGTCGCCCCGGCAAAAAGAAGTATTTACCCTAAGCCGGATAGAGCACCTGAGCTATGAAGAAATCAGCGGGCGGCTGGGTATTTCAAAAAGCGCCGTAAAATTCCATATTATCCTGGCACTTAATTTCCTGCGTGAATTTTTGCGTTACACGGGTGATTATGCAGGTGTTTTTCTGCTGGCTTGCCTGCTGCCGTTTGCCCTGCCATAAAAAAAAGTTTGATTTTACCCTGCCCGCCTGGTTGCCGAACAGCGTCTTTATACACAGACACCAACTAAAGTACATGAACCCTGAATCTTTTAAGGAACTGGTTGAACAATATATTACCGGCAGTTTGACGGCTGAAGACCGCACCGTTTTTGCTCGGCTGCTGGAGCAAACAGAATATCGCAAACTGTTGGAAGCCGAGCTGGAACACACGTTCATGACCGATGCGTATGAAGCGGCGGAGCCCTCGCAGCGAAGACAACGCATAAACAGGCTGCTCCGGGAAAAAATGGCTGCACAGCCTGTGCCCGCCCCGACGGTGCATCGCATTCATTTATTAAGACGCAGCTGGCTGCGGATAGCTGCGGCCGCCGCGATTATCCTGCTGCTGGGCGGAGCCGCTTTTTATAGGTTCCATACTCCGGCTCAAAAGGAGCTGGCTGCTGCGCCGCCAACGGCGCCGGAAATTGCGCCTGGCCGCAACGGGGCCATCCTTACCCTGGCCAATGGCAGCAAGCTGGTACTGGACAGCCTCAAGAAAGGAAAACTGGCCACGCAGGGAGCCACCGATGTTTTGCTGGACAACGACCGGTTGACATACCAGGTACAGCATCCGGCCGGGGCTGAAGTAAACTATAATACGCTGACGGTTCCGCGCGGCCACCAATTCCAGGTGGTATTGCCCGATGGCACAAAACTGTGGCTAAATGCGGCTTCTTCAGTACGCTATCCTACGGTTTTTGCCGGTTCGGAGCGGCGGGTGGAAATAACCGGTGAGGTCTATTTTGAAGTGGCGCACAATGCTGCAAAGCCGTTTATTGTAAAAAAGGGCGATACGGAAATAAAAGTATTGGGAACCCATTTCAATATTAATGCCTACGATGCACAGGTGAGCAAAAGTATAAGTGTAGCGGACAATGTTGACCTGGAAGAGGTGGTGGCCTGGAAAGACGGCAAATTCCAGTTCGGCGAAACCGCCGACATCAGCACGGTGATGCGGCAGATTGCCAACTGGTATGATGTGAATGTGGAATATAAGGGAACGATTACCAACCATATCGGGGGAACCATATCGCGCAATGTAAACCTGTCGCAAGTCCTGAAGATGCTGGAAACAACGGGCGTAGTTCGTTTTCGCGTGGACGGAAGAAACATAGAAGTAATGCCTTATTGATAAAGAAATATTGAAATATACAGCGCATCAACGACGCTTTTTACAGCAATAGCTTGTCTTGCCAAAGGAATTTCTTTGTCTTATCCTCACTGAAAAATATCCATTAACAAAGTTTATACCGGTTGCCAAAAACAAAACCGCCCCGTGGTGAGATACGGAGCGGCGGATGTTCAGGCTAATCTATTTATACAATCAGGAAAGACTGCTATTATTAACCAAAACGCAACAAAGTTATGAATTTTAAGGCTATTGCCCGCCGAGGGTTTACCCATGGCAGGTATGTAACACAAACACTGCTTATTATGAAGCTAACAGCATTCTTTTTACTGGCAGCCTGCCTGCAGGTCAGCGCAAAAGGATATGCGCAGCAAATTACCCTGTCAGAAAAAAATGCGCCGCTCCAGAAAGTATTTAAGCAAATCCAGAAGCAGGCGCCCTTCGATTTCCTGTACAACTCCGAGTTATTGCAACAGGCCGGAAAAATAAGCATCGATGTGCGCGATGCCAGCATTGAGCAGGTGTTGCAATTGTGCCTGAAAGACAAGCCGCTCACCTATGTTATTATCGACAAAACAATTGTTATAAAACAGAAAACGTCCGAGCCGCCCCAACGGCCCGATGCCGTCGAAACCCCGCCCGGGCCGCTTACAGGCATCGTGGTGGATGAAACCGGCAAACCCGTTGCCGGTGTATCGATCATCATAAAATGGCCTTCAGGCGGGCCTACCGGCGTAACCCGCCTTCCCGAGGGAACGCAAACCGATGCAAAAGGAGAATTTACACTGCAGGCCGTCACCGGCAATGCAGTATTATATATCTCTTCCATAGGCTATACATCCCTGCGAATGCCTGTGACTACGCAATCCAACCACCTGCGCATCGTATTGGTACCGGCAGAAACCAGTTTATCCGAAATGGTCATAACCGGCTATTCCTCAAAAAAAGCAAGTGAAATAACCGGTTCCGTGCAAAGCATCAGCGGCAACGAATTGCGGAAAGACGTATCTACCGCCAATACCCTGGCCATGCTTAAGGGCAAGGCCACCGGCCTGTACATCGTGGAAACCGGCGGCAGCGTGACCAATCGCGGGCAGGTGCTCATGCGCGGCCAGGCCAGCATGAATGATGCGAGTAATACCAATTACGGGCCGCTGATTGTAATGGATGGCATTATTACCACTGCGGCGAACCTCCAGGATATCGTAAATCCGGGCGATATAGAAAGCATCACTATTCTAAAGGATGCGGCTTCTACCGCCATTTACGGATCGAGGGCCGCCCAGGGCGTTATAGTGGTCACGACAAAACATGGCGCGAGCGGCAAGCTGAACGTGAACCTGGATATGAATTACGGACAGGTGCAAAACAACCGGCTGGTGAATTTCATGAACACCCCCGAGCTTACAACGCATATTAATAAATATATGCAGGCGCTTTATGCCGCGCCTTCGACTACCGGTGGTCCCAGCTCGCTGCAAACCACCTACGGCAGTTTCCAGAATTATTTCAATACCACCCGGATATACACAGATGCCGATCTCAATACGAACACGGACTGGAATAACAAGGCTTTCTTTACCAATGGCAATCAAAGCAGTACGAACCTGTCTCTTTCCAGCGGCAATGACAAGACAAGGTTTTTCGGGGCGGTAACCTGGACAACACAGGACGGCACACTGATTGACGACAACCTGGACCGCAAGTCGGTCCGGTTCAATATCGATCAGAAGATCTCGAACAAGCTTAGCTTCGCGCTAAATACCAATGCGCTTATTGATAAATATACCCAAACCAACAGCGAAACTCAATATTACCTGTTTCAGCCCTGGGTGCCTACGACCTATGCCAACGGGCGCCTGGCCGATTCCGTGCCTAATTATATATACAAACCCACCGGCGCACGCGGTGTGCAATATTATGACGACCCGTTGTATTCCCACACCTATAATACGATCCTTACCCAGCGCCAGAGCTATTTTGCAACGGGCAAGCTGAAATACGATATTACCCCCTGGCTTTCACTCCAGAGCTCCAATAACTTCCAGTATATCTATAATAACGTAAATGCTTATAAAGATCCGCGTACCTATCGCGGCCGTTGGGATGGTGCGGCTTCCAGCCGGGTTTGGGTAAACGGGGAGCTGTCTATAACCGATACGAAAACCCGTTATTTCCTTACTTCCAATATGATTAACTTTAACAAGAGTTTCGGTCAGCACAGCCTGACGGCGCTGGTAGGGGAGGAATATGGTAAAACACATACTGAAACTTTTGCGGTATCGGCTTACAACAATGTCTACCCCGGCGAAAGAAACCTGGGCGCCTTCCTGTCGTATGGCACCTATACCAATGCGCAGAATGGCATCGTGGCGACTCCTTCCACAACCAATACTGCAGTAGATAAGGCCTCTTTTTCTGTTTTTTCGGAACTGAATGACAGTTATAAAGAAAAATATTTTGCTGCCCTGTCGCTGCGCAGGGATGCGTCTACCAATTTCGGCGTGACCCACCGTTACGGCACTTTTTATTCTGTAAGCGGAGGCTGGATGCTGAGCAGGGAAAACTTCATGCAGCAAATCAAGCCTGTTTCCAACCTGAAACTGCGCGCTTCTTATGGAACTTCCGGCCGGGAAGCCGGCGCCGATTACCTCAACTTTACCGTTTACCAGGATCTGTTGCGTTATAATGATCAAAGTACCGTCGGTTCTACCCTCCAGCGCCTGGGCAATGACCAGATCACCTGGGAAACTACCTATACTACTAATCTCGGCCTGGATATGGCTTTGTGGAAGCGTATTAGCCTAAGCGTGGATTATTACAACCGGCGCAGCAGCGGATTGCTGCAAACCGTTCAGCTGCCCAGCTACATCGGCTTCCCGTCACAAATCAGGAACATTGGCGAGCTGACCAATAAAGGCCTGGAACTGTCGCTGACCACCAATAACATTGTGTCGAGAGATTTCAGCTGGACAACGGATTTCAACATCAGCTTCAATAAGAACAGGCTCACAAAAATATACGGCGATTCATTGAAAGACGGGTATAGCGGTGCTTATTACCGCCACGTAGGCGATGATATCAATGCGCTGAAAGCCATAAAATACGATGGAGTGAACCCGGACAATGGCCGGCCAATTTTTGAACGCGTAATGTCCGATAAGAGCATTGTGCTGGTGGATAGCATTCCCCTGGCAAAGCAGGACGGGTACAGGGCCTACCGGAATGTAGGTTCGGCCACACCTAAGTTCTTCGGCGGGTTTACCAATACGTTTCGTTACAAGGGCATTTCATTGAGCATGCTCTTCAACTTCGTGTATGGCAACAAAATCATGAATAATTCCGTGCGTAGCTTTGTGGATCCTACCGCCTGGCAAAGCGGCTTCAACCTGCCCCAGCCAAACGGGGCTATTCGTTTCTGGCAGGGTCCCGGCGATAAGTCCGCCAATTACCCGAATTATTACGACGTTGACGCGCGCGGCAATAGCGGTTTTTTAACGCGGGGAGCCACCAATATATCTTCTTCCCTGCTATACGTGGACGCCAGCTATATACGCCTGCGCAATGTGCGCCTGTCGTATGAGCTGCCTGCAGGGCTTATGCATAAGGCAAGAATCGCTTCGGCCACGGTCTACCTGAGTGCCGACAACGTATTTGTGCTGAAATCGAAAGACCTGTACGCGGCCGATCCCGAAGGAGCCACCGTGGGTGGTACATCCAATTCGTTTGGCGGAACCGGTATTGCCAGTGCAATGCCACGGAGAATCATGGCCGGTATTAGTCTCAGTTTTTAATCAACTCAAAATTAATGGCATCATGCAAATTACTGTTTTATATAACCGGGTTTTTAAGTCCCTGGCAGGACTGGCCATACTGGCTTTGGCCGTATCATGCAACAAGCAACTGGACTCCCTGGCTCCCCATAACGTAAACTTTGAAGACCAGCAATTTGGTACGCCCAATGGCTATACCAAGGCCACTATTGGCAATTATGCTTACCTGGCGGGACCGTCTTCGATAACCTCGTATGAGTCGTATTGGTTTAACCTCAGTGAATTCAGGGGCAATAATGTCAGGTTCATTGATGCTACCTCCACCTCCAGTCAGGCCGCACAGGATGTGGATGCTTTTAATTTCACCAATTCATCTTCCAAGGATTTTGGTTATTCCAATGCTTTCTGGCAAGCCTCTTACCAGGCATTGCTGGGCGTAAATACCGTACTGAGCCATGTAGATTCAACTGAAACCGACCCCACCATCCTGCAGGCCAAAGCGGAAAACCTTTTTTTAAGATCGGTCATCAACTTTAACCTGGTGCGCCTGTATGGGATGCCTTATTATCAAAGTCCGGAAACCAATCCCGGTATTCCCATAATTCTGGAGCCGATTACCAGCTTTTCCCCGCCGCTCAGGGCCACGGTAAAGCAAACCTATGACCAGATCATCCGGGATTTGACCGATGCCACCGGCAAATTCACGCAGAAAAAGGTGAACAGCTATGCCAGCCGATATGCCGTGTTTGCATTGCTGTCGCGCGTGTACCTGTATATGAGCGGAACATTCTCAGCGCCCAATGCCGGTTTTGCAAAACTTTCGCAACAGTATGCCGATTCCGTCATCCTGAACGGGGGATACAGCCTGCTGCAGGGTACTGCCTATGCCAATTATTACAACAACAGCAACCAGGCCAATACGGAAACCGTCTGGGCCATCAACAATGATGGCGTTACCAGTTTCCTGCCCCGCCTATTGATGGTGCCCGGCGGTACTTATACCGGGAACCCCGGTTACAGCACCGGGCAGGCAAAGGCTTCACCGGATTTTCTCAGCCTGCTGGCGCCGGCCGATCTACGCCGGAATTTTTACAAGAAGGATAAATACCCCAACAACAATACGGATACCCTGGGCTGTATGAAATATTCGTATAAGTACACGACCATCGGGGTTTATTACAGCTATGCCCCGGTGCACTACCTGCGCCTGGCGGAGATATACCTCAACCGCGCCGAAGCAAAAGCAAAACAGGGCGACAATACAGGCGCGCTGACCGATTTGAATGTCATCCATACCCGGGCGGGCCTGGCTGCGCTGACGGGACTCAGCGGGCAGGCATTGTTTGATGCAATACTTACCGAGCGCAGGCTGGAACTGGCATTTGAAGGTCACAGCAGCTTTGATTATTTCCGCAACGGCCTGCCGATGGTGCGTAATTACAGCTCTTTTAATTCGCCCGCGCTCACGGTAAATCCTACAGACGGAAAAGTGATTATGCGTATTTCGGATGATGTGCTGTCGGAAAACCCCAATATCAAACAAAATCCCCAATAATAATCGTTATGTCATTACTAAAAATAATACATCTGCTATGCATATGCGCTGCCTCGTTGCTGCAAGCTCATGCACAAACAAATACAGGCGCATTTGTAGTGAACGGTAAATACAAAGGACAGCCCGGAGACATGCTATACCTCAGTTATACCGATGCCGGCAATACGCGGGTAAAAGACAGCTGTGTTGTAAAAGACGGCGACTTTTCTTTCAAAGGGGCTATTACGGAACCTACAATGGCTTACCTGCGGGCAAAGCAGGCGGGCATGAACAATGACAATGGTACCCAGCTGTTCCTGGAACCGGCTGTTATGCAGCTCAGCGTGGACAGTAAAAATATTAAAGATGCGGTATTGACCGGTTCTGCCGCGCAAAAAGAGTGGGTGCAGTTTGAAAAGGCGCAGGAGCCCATCCGGAAGGAAATGCAACCGCTTTCGGCCAGCTACAGCGCCGCCGGCAAAGCCTATATGGATGCTAAAAAAAACAACGCGTCCGAAAAGGAATTGGATACCCTTAAATACAGGACGGCCGCCATTCATGATCAGTTTGAACCCTACAATGCACGCATCGCTAAGCTGAACTACCATTATTTTGAAACGCACCCTACTTCTGTCGTAACGGCTTATTACCTGCGGTTTTATGTAAATGGCTTATCCATTGATTCAATAAAGCTGTTTTATGACCGCTTAGGAACCGCTACACAGCAAACCAGCTTTGGTAAAATGATAGCGGAAGAAATAGCCAAGCTGCAATCGGGTTCGCCTGGCAGCATGGCCAAAAACTTCAGCGCCGCCGATATCAATGGCAGGCCCCTGAGCCTTTCCGGTTTTAAAGGAAAATACGTGCTGGTCGATTTCTGGGCCAGCTGGTGCGTGCCCTGCCGCAAAGGCAATCCTCACCTGAAGGAATTGTATGTTCAGTATAAAGACAAAGGATTTGAAGTCATCGGCGTTGCCGATGACGACCGCGATACGACCGCCTGGCATAAGGCAGTGGCCAAAGATGGCCTTCCCTGGCGGCAGGTGCTGCGCGGCTTAAAACACGATGCGGTAAAAGGTTACGACAAAACCAATGACATCAGCGAGCTGTTCGGCATCCATTCCCTGCCCACCCAGGTCCTGATCGATCCTTCGGGCAAAATCATTGCCCGCTACGGTGAAGGCGCCTCAGCGCACGAAGAGCTGGATAAAAATCTATCGGAAGTTTTCAAGGGCATTGCCACCATCCGGTTTACCGGTACCACGGACCCCGTATACAACGGCGAAGAAGTAGTAATATACAACCTCGCTATCGGCGTACATGATTCCGCCATAGTGCAAAACGGGCAGTTTACAATAACCGCCCCTTATAAAGAGCCCGGCCGCTATATGTTTTATAGTAAGGCCGAAGTAAAGAAAAAGCATGGTTACAGTCCCTGGGGCATATTGGTTACAAACCCGAATGATATCCAAATGAAATTCGCGATGGATTCTATCAGCGCCACTACCGTGAGCGGCGCGCCGGAAAACGATTTGTACAATGCATATGCTGCCGGCGGGGCGGCGGTATCAAAAGATAAACCCGCCGAAGCGGTAAGGCTTGAACAATTCATCACCGCTAACAGCCATTCATTTGCCGCTATGTATGTATTGTCTTCCTCGTCCAACGGCCTTGACGCCGATAAACTGGAGACTTTGTACAATAAGCTTTCACCCGACTATAAATCTACCCCCTTCGGCAGGCGTATCGTGGATAAAGTGAATGCAGATAAAATCACCGCCATCGGTAAGGTGGCGCCCGATTTTGAACAGCCCGATACCTCCGGCAATCTGATAAAGCTCTCCGCCTTCAGGGGTAAATATGTACTGGTCGATTTCTGGGCCAGCTGGTGCGGCCCCTGCCGCGCCGAAAACCCAAACCTGGTAAAGGCTTTTGCAAAATACAATGAGAAAGGTTTTACCGTATTGGGTGTTTCGCTCGACCAGCCGGGTAAAAAAGATGCCTGGCTGGCTGCCATCCACAAGGACGGGCTTACCTGGACGCATGTTTCCGATTTGAGATTCTGGGACAATGCGGTAGCCAAACTATATGGCATCCAGGCCATACCGCAGAATTATTTGCTGGATCCGGAGGGGAAAATCATTGCGTCCAATATCCTTGGGGAGAAATTGAATGAAAAACTAGCAGAAATATTTAAGCTCTAAAGAGCCCCTCTTCACAGATTCTTCCCCGTCAGCTGACGTAAAGCTGCCCGGTAAGTCTCTCCCACAGGCAGCTCGAGTTCCCCGATAAACACGCTATTCCTCCGTACCGCAGTGATACTGCCTATCGACAGTATATAAGATTTATGTATCCTGATAAACTTATCCTTAGGCAATTCAGCCTCCAGGGTCCTGGCGCTCGTCCTGACCAGGAGAGGTTTCGGGGCGCTCCGGAGATGTATCTTGACATAGTCTCCGGAGCCTTCGATCCATATGATATCCGCAAACAGGACCTTTATGAGAACCCGGAAAACAATGCGGTAAACCCGGAAAAAAAGGCGAAATGGGCACGCTGCCATATACTAAAAAATGCTGTACTTTGATTCCGATGAAAATAAAAATAAGCATGAAACTTCCGATGCCAACTAAAAGCCGCCTGCATTTTCCACTTTTTTTTGCTTTTTGTATCATTGAAATGTCCGGTACCTGCTTTGCACAAACCATAAAAATAAAAAATGACATACCAGGTAAAAAGATATTTTTCGGTAATAAGAAGATCAAAATGATATTTGATTATGATCAAAAAGCAAACATTTCGTCATTGATTGTAAATGGTCAGAAAGTAATCGAAGGGCCTGCCGGTATTTATTCGGAGATCAAGGCCAATGGCGCCGTTTATTCCACTTTACACCTTTCCTCCGACCCTTCCATAAAAGTAGATACCAATTCGATTTCCATTACCGGCATCGTATATGGAAATAAAGAGCTCACCATAACCGAGAATTGGACCTTCAGCCTGACAGACAGTACCATCAAATTCGACGTGGACCGCAACCTGTCCGCTCCGGTTGTGGTAGAAAAAGCAGCACTCCCGGTTTTCATCTTCCGTGATACAAGTACCTGGGATGGTGCTTACCAGGATTATAGCGGTCTGGCCTGGTTTTACCTCTTTAATAAAAGATTGGACACCTATGGGGTGCATAGCAACTCATCGAGGTTCTGGAACAGTAAGACGGGCAACGGGCTCGCCATCACCGTGGATGCACCGGGTTATCAAGTGGCGATGGACTATAGCCGCACCGCAGAGGATAAACTTGCCTGGTCGATCGGGGTCTCTCCAAAAGAAATGCTCCCGCGTTTGGACTCCGGCACGCAAAGAAGAAGATTTATCCGTGACAGAACGGATATTTGGGCTTCCTATAAATTTAACGCCGGCAATATCAGTCAAAGACTGACACTTTCCTACTTCGATTTTAAAGATCAGTATGGCCGTGGAAAACTGGTTGGGATCAACGGACAACAGGTAAGCGCAGTCTTAAATACGATCGCAAGGATCGGTGTTATTGATAAGGAACACTTCGGCGGCAACAGCTGGCATACCCCCTATGGCCCTATTTGTTTGCATGAACAATATATCGCGCAAATCGGACTTGCAATAAATGACAGCAGTTATTTAAAAGGCTACCGGGATTGTCTCGACTTTTACCGGGACAACGCCATAAAACCCGATGGAAGAGTATGGCCAAGATGGGCCTATAGCAATGAAGATATGATGCCGGGCGAAGTCAACGACAAAGGTTTTTATGAAGCGCAATGGGGTTATTTATTAGATGCAAACCCCGATCTTGTCACCAACGTCGCGGATCTCTATGACCAGACAGGAGATATAAGCTGGGTGGCAACCCACCGGCAATCCTGCGAAAAAGCCCTGGACTGGATACTAAAAAGAGACGACAATGACAACGGTCTTGTGGAGATGATAACCGACAGCCATCGGCAGAAAAGAGGAAGCGATTGGTTGGACATTATCTGGGCCTCCTATGAGAATGCCTTTGTAAATGTAAAACTCTACCACGCCCTTGTTTTATGGGCAGCCGTTGAAAAGGAATTGGGAAATACAGAAAAAGAAACCCGCTACCGCGCCTCCGCCCAAAAATTGAAAACCAGTTTTAACAAGTCCGTCACAGAAGGCGGTTTCTGGGACGATGAAAAAAAATGTTATGTCCATTGGAGAGACAAAGATGGATCTGTCCATGGCAATAACATGGTTACACCCGTAAACTTTATGGCAATTGCTTATGGCATTTGCGACGATGATTCCAGGAGAAAAACAATATTGGATAACATAGAGACACGGATGCAAAAAGAGAAGCTTTTCTTTTGGCCGGTTTGTATATATAGTTATAATGCAGGAGAAGGAAATGACTGGCAATTCCCTTTCCCAAAATACGAAAATGGCGACCTTTTTTTATCCTGGGGTTCCATAGCCGTAAAAGCCTATGCAGCTTACAAACCCGAACTGGCATTGAAATATGTAAAAAATGTCCTGGCACAATATGCAAAAGATGGACTGGCCTTTCAGCGTTACGGACGCGCAAACCAGGATGGGTTAGGAGATGATATCCTGTCAGGAAACAGTCTTTCCGTCGTTGGCCTATACCAGGCTATTTACGGCATCAATCCCCTTCACAACAGGTTCTATTTAAATCCTCATATCACACCAACTTTATCGGGCACAAGCTTAAACTATAATTTCAGAGGCCAAAAACTAACCATTGGTCTTACTATGAATAAATATAGCGTTTCAAACAACCAATATAAAATTACCTCAAAAAACGATTTTGGCTTTTATAGCTCTGACACAACCCTTTCCTATTTTAATGGAAGCAGCGAAAAAACCTCGCTGAAAATCATAACCCCGGCAAACAGCAGACTTACACTTGATATAAGCGGCTGGAGCCCGGATAAAATTTACTGGACCCAATATTACCAAACCAACACCCCTTCGAATAAATTATCTTACCGGTTGTACAATCTAAGGCCCGGCACAAACTACACTATCTCAATAAATGGCAAAATATTCAAACAAGTCGGGAGCAATACAGATGGCACTCTGATATTCGAATATGAAACAAATAAAAAACCGGATAGGATAGTCATCGCCATAGCAGCTTAACCAGCAATATATTACCGATTGGTCATTTACAACTCCCAAATTTCTAAATTTCAATCAAATAAGTAATATATTACTGATTTATTTTAAAAATAAAGAAAAATGAAAATGAACATCTACCACTATGATAAAGGCAGAAGTTAATGACAAAGCTTTGGTGGTCGAACTACTGACCCAATCCTTTGATGAAAACAAAAGCGTGAATTATATCATCCGCCAGGGCAACAACCGCAAAGCACACCTCAAGGCACTGACGGCCTATTCATTTGACGTCTGTTTGCTATTCGGAGAAGTATGGCTCTCGGAGGACCGGCGCGCATGCGCCCTGATCCTTTTCCCCGATCAAAAAAGAAACACCATCTGGCTCGATATTCAACTGATCTTTAACGCCATCGGCATAGCTGGCATCTCAAAAACGCTAACCCGCGAAAAACAGATTAAGAAAAAGCAGCCAAAAATACCGATGGTCTATCTATGGTTTATCGGTGTCGACCCCTTATACCAGCACAAGGGCATAGGCAGCCGGCTGCTTCGGGAAGTAATAGCCCACGCCCGCCAAAAAAGTCGCCCCGTTTTCCTTGAAACGTCTATGCTTCAAAACCTCCCCTGGTACCAGCGTTTTAACTTTCATATTTACGACAAGCTCGAACTAGGTTATACCTTATATTTTCTGAATAACCTTCCGGCCTAACACATAATTTTTGTATCTTGTAATACACACTCACCCCCACAATGCGGCAACAATGGAACAACAATTTAATTACGTGACCAGACTCGATGTCAAATTCCAACACCTGCAAAAAATGGACATCAACCAGTTGGTACGCGAAAACACCGACAAATGGTTCAATCAAACTTTAACCCAGGTAAATGACAGCGTCATCCGCATCGGAATAGTAGAAGGAGAATACCACTGGCATAAACACGACAATGACGATGAGTTTTTCTATGTCCTTGAAGGCCAATTATTCGTCGACCTGGAAGACCATACCATCGAACTCAACCCCAACCAGGGAGTAACGATTTCCAAAGGAATCACACACCGCACAAGGGCGCCCAAAAAAACGGTAATGCTGATGGTCGAAACAAAAGAGATCACCCCAACCGGCGACTAACCAAGGCCGCGGCCCAGGCAGCCACAGGCAGCCACAACCAGCAGCCACCACAGGCCGCAACCCGGAAGCGCCCAGCAGCGCCGCCTCACACCAGCTTATCCGGCGTTATCGGCAATCGCCTTATCCGTTTCCCCGTAGCATGATACACCGCATTTGCAATGGCCGCAGCAAAACCGATCAGCCCTATCTCACCCAGCCCCTTGGCTCCCATCGGATCGATCACCGGATCCGGCTTGTCGGTAAAATATACTTCTACCGGCGGCATATCCGCATGCACCGGCATATGATAATCCGCCAGGTTATTGTTTACATACCGGCCATAACGGTGGTCGACAATCCCTTCTTCCATTAAAGCAATCCCAATACCCCATGTTACCGCCCCGATCACCTGGCTGCGGGCCGTTTTATAATTCATGATCCTGCCGGCATCGATTGCCGATACTACACGGGTCACCTTTACCTGACAGGTAAGGGGATGAACCTCCACTTCCACAAAATGCGCTGAAAATGATTTGCCCGAATAGCGTTCGCTTTCGGGACCCGGTTTGGATTCCACCGTAACTTCGAGCTGAGGTAGTCGATGTTCCCGCAAAATACCCACATAGCTGACCGAAGCATCCCCATCCTTTATCCCACCTATATCCATAAACTTTTTCTTCAGCGCCGTCGCCGCGTCATACACCGCCGAACCGGTTGAAGCCGTGGTGTGCGAGCCATATTGAGGGGGGGCAAAAGGGAAGTCCGCATCGGCCCAGGCAATTTTTACCTGGCGGGCAGGTATACCCAACGCGTCTGCAGCGATCTGGGTTAAAATGGTAATTGACCCCGGACCGGTATCGGCCACCGAACATCGTATCATAGCAAAGCCGTCGGCCTGCACAGTTACGCTGGCCGAGGCGGGGGCACGTTCCGCCTTGTAGATCCCTGCACTCATTCCCCACCCGACCAGCATAGGGCCATTGCGCATCGACCCCACTACAGGATTACGCCTGCTCCAGCCGAATTTTTCTGCGCCCATAGAATAACATTCCATCAAGTGATTGCTGGACCAGGGTAGATCCTTCAATGGATCTATCGCCGTAAAATTTTTTTGTCTCAGCTCCAGCGGGTCCATATGAAGGGCATAGGCGAGTTCATCCATAGCAGATTCCATAGCAAAAGTCCCGCTGGTTTCACCCGGCCCGCGGGTTGGACAGGGGGTGCTCATATCCAGCGCCACTAATTGATAAGAGGCTTGTACATTCGGACAGGCATACATGGATTTGGTCGGATCAAGAATACGCTCCATGAACTGTTCGTATCGCGATGTCGACCCATATGCCTTATGGCTGATGCCGGTAAGCCCTGAACAGGGCGTCCCGTCTTTTTTGCGCCCAGCACCGCCATCATTTCCTGCGGCCACATCCGCGAGGCGCTGCCGAAGGCCCCGCCTACATAAGGAGCATATACCTTGACGTCGTCCTCCTTTAATTGAAAGTATTTGGCAAATTGCTGCCGGGTGGTTTTAACGCCCTGTGATTTATTAAAGATAAACAACCGGTCATTGCCTTCCCAATAGGCGGTAGTCGCGTGCGGTTCCATAGGGTTATGCACCTGCAGCGGCGTCCTGTATTCCTGCTCGACAACAACAGGCGCGGCTGACCATGCATCCGCTTTCCCCCTGGTATGATCCGATGGTTTCTCAGGGGTAAAAGCACTGGCCTCATTTTCAGCTATATCGGTCTGAAATTCGTCTCGTTGGTATTGGACCCGGACCAGCGACGCTGCATACTCAGCCTGATCAAGGGTCTCCGCAATAACCAGCGCTACGGGCTGACCGTTAAAGTGGATCTGGTCGTCAAGAAAGGGTTTGAACTCCTTACCCGCAAATATGGGTATCGCCGACATGGGGTTATGCATATAACCGGGTACCTCCGGTGCATTGAGATGACTTAGTACGGTTATAACACCCACAGCCCTTGCCGCCAATGAAGTATCAAGGGCAAGAATACGGCCTTTAGCAACAGAGCTGGTAACAACCACCCCATATGCCATCCGGTCAAAGTGATAATCTGCTGCATACTTTGCGCTGCCTGTCACTTTGGAAAATGCTTCTACCCGGTCTGCCGGCTGTCCGATGGATGTATTTGTCGGCACGTCTGCCATAATAACTCATCTGCTAAAAAACCATGCCATCAGCAAATACACCCCACCACCCCCCTCCTCTAACTCCTCCCCGGTCAAAGAAGCACCGGGTAAATTTTCCGGTGCATCAATTATGGAAATAAGCCCGGTAACCCGAGGTGTAAAACACGCCCGTTTCAACGAGGGGAGGTACAATTGTTTGGCTATCCTGCACAAAAGAAAGAACTGGGTTATAACAAACCCTGCCCACCCCCTCGGTTGAATTACTAATAATATTCGATATGGGAAATTTCCTGTTCTGCGCAGGGAGGTAAATTTGCCAATCAGAGCCGGCCCTGATCCAGTTTGCCGGATTGCTGACATATATAAGAATGACGGTCGTATCGTTGCTGGTCGGTCGCCGCACTAAAATTAGTGCCGGTTCGGGGGCGGAAATGGATAATCTTCATTTTCTCCCCAGTGCCTCCGCCTGGCGGGAACAGGAATAATCAAATATTTGCTTTCTAAGATAATTTTCATATACTAATTTTATGCCGCCATCCGGGGATTTAAAATACTGAAAGAAATATTGGAACCATGGACGCCATCATTGTCAAGGCTGATGCTTCCTCCCAGTTTTTCCGCTGCATCCTGTATCTTTCGGTATTCCGGAGAAATGGTTTGATAAAAATAAGTGCCCACATCCTTGACGCAGATCATTAGCCTGTCATCTCCAACCAGGGCTACAATATGAATGCATTCGTTCTTTATGCTGTTCACAGCATTGTTCATCAGATTCCATAAAACATAAGCCAGCAGGTTTTCGTCTGTCTCGATCGACAGGTCCTCGCTTATGCCGTTAAGAATTACATTCCCACGTTTCATGGCCAATGGCTGCAGGCCCATCAGCAATTGGTTCACAAGATGGTGAAGGGGCACTTTTATAGAGCTGCCGGAAGATCGTTCCATTTGTTGGGTTAAAGCAAGGGGCCTTTTCAGCGCAGGCCGGGAAGCAAAAAATCGGGCTTTCATAAAAAGAATTTAGAGGATAAAAAATGAGAACACCGGTTTCAGGGGTAGGACGCGAATCGCTTTACAAATTAACACCGTGAAACACATTTTTCTGTTACCCTAGGACGACTTGTTCCCAATTTTAAGCTTTAAAAGTCCGGCAGGCTAAATACTTCTCTGTAAAAAATGGCCGGGCGGCCTATCCGGTCCAACCGGTTTGTCGCAATTCCCCCCTTAAAGTCTTAATCCACACCTTTTCACTCCAAAAGAATACTCTAGCTTTATATTATCCTTTAATCATAAAAACTTATCAAAATGGCAACGTTTAACATCTATTTAAACTTCCCGGGCAACACAGAGGAAGCCTTCAATTTTTACAAGTCAGTGCTCGGCGGCGAATTCGCAACAGTCATGCGTTTCAAAGATGCCCCCGGCTCTGAGAAAGCACCCCCCGCCGTGCAAAACAAGATCATGCACATCGCCCTGCCCGTCGGAAATGGAAACATGCTCATGGGAACCGATGAGGTCGAAGGCATGGGCCCGAAATCGAAGGTTGGCAATAACGTAAGCATTGCCGTCGCCCCGGACAGTGAAGCGGAAGCAAAAAAACTATTCGAAGGACTCTCTTCCGGCGGAACTATCACCGTGCCCTACGAAAAAGCTTCATGGGGAGACTGGTTTGGCATGTTTACCGATAAATTCGGGATCCAATGGATGATCAACTACAGTGAGAAACAACATTAATAAGCAGCCTGAAACACATCCAGCCGGCTTATCTTTTCCCCTTCATTCAACCTGAATCGAAAACAGACCTGAAAATCCCCCCACTGACCGGTATGAAAAACGCCAAAGACAGACAGTCCGTTTTCTTCAGTCTTATCGATACGGGTAAAGTACTCGCGTCCAATTGATTTTTCAATAAATCCACCGGCGGCCATCGCATTGCCGTGATCGTACAGTATAGCGTTTTTCACAAACAAGGAAAGCCATGCCCTTGCATCTCCATTTTGCAAGGCGTCAATGGCTTTCCTTACCGTCGGGTTCTCCAATATAAACCTGTCGCTTGTCATATATATGCCTATCATTTGTCATAACGTCGGATTTCTCAATAGTCTGCCTACCCGATGTCGAGCCGGGTAATCCTACCCTCTCCATCCAAATGAAACCTGAAATAAGTTTTAAAGTTGCCCCATCGGTCACTGTGAAATCTGCCATAGACATCCAGCCCGCCATTCTCCACTTTATCAATATTGGTAAAATATTCATGCCCCAGCGCCTCCTCGAAAAAAGACCGGAAATTTTTCTTATTCCCGTCATCGTATAAGGTTGCATCTTTGGTAAACAAGGCAAACCAATTAGTCGAATTCCCGCTCTGCAGGGGAGTTTAGTTGGTTGCGCCACCGTTGACCAGCAGGTGTTGACCGGATACAAAAGAAGACAAGTCGCTGGCAAAAAACTCGGCGATATTGGCCACGTCCTCTACTTCAGCCAGCCGGCCCATCGGACAGCTGTCCAACAACTGTTTGCGCAAATCGGGATAAGCCGCAGGGTCGGCAAAGATACCGGCCTGATCCACAGCGAAAGGAATGATAGAGTTGACGGTAATGCCCCTATGCCCTATTTCTTTGGATAATATATCTACAAGGTAACGGGGCGTTGTCTTGCTGCCGCCATACACGGCCATTCCCGGTACAGGGAAAGAAGTCGTACTGCTGGCGATATAAAGGATCCGCCCGTTGTCCGAAACATGTTTTGCAGCTTGCTGCATGGTGAAATAAGACCCCTTCGTATTGATAGAAAACACCCTGTCAAACTGTTCTTCCGTGAAAGCAACCACAGGAGTTTCTACCATTTCAATACCGGCATTTGCCACCACAATATCGATCTTGCCGAAAGCAGCTTTTGCTTCAGTAAAAATCCTTTCAATATCGGCCACCTTGCTCACATCACCCTGAATAGCCACGACCTTAACACCCATAGCCCTGATATTACCGGCTGTTTCTTCGGCAGCGGCCTTATCCCGGGAATAATTCAGGACAATATCAGCGCCCAATGCAGCATAACGTTCTGCGATCGCTTTACCAAGCCCTCTTGCAGATCCTGTAATGAGGGCAACCTTACCTTTTAAACTGTTCATAACTTTAATTTTTTTTTAAATGAGACCCGCCTCGCGGGCCGAAATATTTTTAAGCCATAGCTCCATTGATACCAATATTCTGTCCGCTGATCCATTTAGCCTCATCCGTAGCCAGAAATACAACTACCGACGCAGTCTCACCAGGCTCACCTATCCGGTTGAAAGCAGACAGCGCAGCCTGACGGGCAATCATTTCGGGAGTTTTACCCTTCGTATACAATTCTGTATTGGTTGGACCAGGTGATACAGAGTTAACCCTGATTCCACGTCCTGCGGCTTCCTTGGAAGCAACCCTCGTGAGCTGCTCGACCGCGCCCTTGGTAGCAGAATAAGTACCATAGGTCGGCACCATCAGCCGGTTGACACTCGTCGAAAAATTGATGATGCTGCCATTCTCAGCCAGCCTGGTCATAGCCTCGCGGACAGTATTAAACGTCCCTTTGACATTGGCGCCGAACTGCGCATCGAAATCCTCATCCGTTGTGTCTTTAAGGAGCTTGGTGATCATGATGCCGGCCGAATTGACCAGCACGTCGATCTTGCCATAATGTGCAATAGCGTCATCAAACAATTTTTTTACTTCCCCGGACTTGCTGACATCAGCCTGCAGAACTATAGCCTCGCCACCACCCTGGTTGATCTCATCAGCCAGTTTCTGGGCAGGTTCCTTACGACCCGCATAGTGAACGACAACTTTCGCTCCGGCCTTGACGAACTGACGGGTTACTTCGGCGCCAATGCCTCCTGAGGCTCCGGTTACCAATACTGTTTTTCCATTTAACGTGCTCATTGTATTTTGTTTTAAATATGTGCCGGAGATGCGCTTTTCCAAAAATTAGCGCATCTCCGGCAAAGCGCTAATGATTGTCCTTTGGACGAGGCCCTTCGGGGCCTTATTGATAACACAAAGCTACGCCGGGGATACCCCCTCCGAAGTACAAGGATTATAGGAAGAGATGCAAAATTTAAAGATCAGGCTTTAACCGCCTACGTACCCGTTGAATGGTTAAAAAAAGGCAGGAATGAAATAGTGGTCCTGGAGTTGATCAAATCCGGGCAAGATGAACTGCACAGTATAGAAAAACCTATACTTAATATGCTTGGACCTTCGCCCTGATCACCCGACGCTTCCGCTCAGGCCCTGACCGCCCGCCGCTTCCGCTCAGGCCTTAACCGCCTGTTTCCGGTAGTCCGTCGGCGAGGCGTCCGTATGTTTCGAAAAGTAATTGCTGAAATGAGTGGCCTCCGCAAAACCAAGCAAGTAAGCGATCTCCTTTATGGAAAGGGAAGACTGTTGCAGGAGCGACCTGGTCTCGGCAATCGTCTTCTCCGATATCCAGGCGGTAATGGACTTTCCGGTCTTGCTTTTAATGACATTATTTAAATAGCTGGGATGCAGACTTTGTAAAGCCGCATAATCATGCGCCCGGAATACCTTTTCCGTTTTCCCATTCACCAGGTCACGATAATGCGCCTCCAGGTCCTTTTTAAAAGACTTGACGATCTGAGAGCTCCTGTTGCCCTCATGAATGGGATTATAATCCTGCCAGAAATGCTCTTTTATCTTCAACAGCAACACCACAAACAAATTGGCAATGATCTTTTTCTTATAGGCTGAATTCTGCCTGTATTCCTTGTATATCTGTAGATACAATTGTTCGAACTCCCCAAAAGCCTCCGGCTGCAGCACCTTCGGACGGACCGTCTCCGCCAGCAGGAAAGGAAATTCCTTGAAAATATCAGGATGGACATTTTCTTTCAGGTACTGTTCCGTAAACGTGATCAGGTATACCTCCTCTATCCTAAGCCATTCAAAGGACTTCTGGTGACCGGGATTCGTAAAATAAATGGTTCCCGGTACGGTAATAAAGGACAGGTCATCCGTGGTATACCGCCCATTTGCATCCTTCACAAATAAAAAGGAAAAATAATTGGGCCGGTAACTATGGGATTTGAAGGGCAGCTCAGGATGAAGCTCTTTTAAACTATTTATGGTGAAGTCAGTCGATGGATCAATATTCTCTACCGGCAATCCTAACTTGTTATAAGTATCATACAAATTCTTGTAAAATATGATGGGGGCGCCCATATATAATTATTTTAACAGCTACCTGAGTGTAAGGTACAATTTACTTGTTTAATACCACAGAAACCCCGAATTATACCACCCGGGCAGGTCAGCTGAATGCTAATTTTATGTCATGGAACAAAAACATCCCTTACCGCCGTTTACGCGGGAAACGGCTATCCAAAAGGTACAAATGGCAGAAGATGCATGGAACACACAAAACCCGGAAAAAGTATCCCTTGCCTATACAATAGATACAGAATGGCGCAACCGCTCTGAATTTCTCAACGGCCGCGCCCAGGTCGTGGAATTCCTCACCCGAAAATGGCAGAAAGAGCTTGGCTACCGGCTCAAAAAAGAGCTCTGGGCTTTCACCGAAAACCGCATCGCCGTCCGCTTCGAATACGAATACCACGACGCCGGCGGCCAATGGTACCGCGCCTACGGCAATGAAAACTGGGAATTCGACACGGGCGGCCTCATGCAAAAACGCTACGCCAGCATCAACGACCTCCCCATCAAAGAATCCGACCGCCGCCTCTGACCACATAACCATCCGGGGCCCTGGCCCCTGCCACCATCCGGCCTGCCCTTACTTCTGACAATTAAAAAATTATGCTTAAATTGTACCAACAATTAATAGCTACACTTGAAAGTCTACTTTATCCCTGGCATCGGCGCCGACTACCGGCTCTTCACACATATCCAGTTACCCGAAGGATACACCCCTTCCTATATCCACTGGGTCGATCCCTTCGATAAAGAAAAGCTTGGCGATTACGCCGCCCGCCTTATCGGGCAAATCGACACCTCCAATCCCTTCATCCTCGCCGGAGTATCACTCGGTGGAATGATGGCCGTCGAAATAGCAAAACGAGTCACCCCCGTCTGCACCATCATCATCAGCAGCATCCCTGTCACAACCCATCTGCCCGGATACTTCAGATTTGCAGGTAAATTAGGAATGGGAAAGCTCATACCAGCGTCTTTGCTGAAAATTGCCAGCTCGGCAAAACACGCCCTCACCATGCCCACCGCGGCAAACAAAAAACTCATGTTTGACATCATCCGGGCAGGTGACGACCGCTTTATACGCTGGGCGCTGAATGCAGTATTGGAATGGGAAAATAAGGAAGTGCCGCAACCCCTCTATCATATTCATGGCACCCGGGACGAAATATTCCCGATCAGCTTAACCTCACCTACACACATCGTTGAAAAAGGCGACCATATGTTTGTAGTAAGCCAGCCTGAAATAGTCAACCATATGCTGAAAGAGATCATTTTAAATCAACCGGTAGAACAGCAGCCTGCGTAACATCCGTCAACACTTGGTTAACCCTCTCCTTAATGGCCATGGCCTCATCATACCGAAGAAAACCGGTATTCGACACATACGCAAAATCCATCTGCCCCTTGAAACTGCTCACCACCACCGTCGTCGGATTTCGCCAGGGGAAAGCCACCGTTGGACTATACACCGCCTCAACGGAAAATGTCTCATATTCCTCCGGTATGTCCAGCCGCCCCATATTCGAAAAAGTGAAGTCGTGACTCCCCGCGTCAGTACACAACCACCGGATCAGCTTCCTGGCCACCGGGTGATAATACTCGCTATGCAGCAACAGCTCGTAGGCCTTTATCGTCGCCATCTTCTCCGCCAGATCCCCCTTCAATTGCCGGCATTGCTCCCAAAAAACAGCACCCCCCAAATCATTATTGGCTATTCTCTTCCCCTCACCCGCCACCGGCCCCAGTCCCAGCTCCACAATCGGCGCAAACGCAAACATCATATCCTTCCTGATCTCCCGCACATACCGCCGGATATCCACCGGACAGATCACCTTATTCCGCGCTTCTTCTTTTTTTATCTCCCAGTAAGACTCCAGCAACGCCACACATAAAGCCGCATGCACCGTCACCTTTTCCAATTTACAGCGCTCGATCAGGGCCCCGCTCATCCCTTTATCCAGCCGCCAGCGAATGACATAAGGCTGACCTTTAACCTCCGTCTGCCGGATAGGCCGCAGCGAAAACAATATGCGCAAGCCAAGACTACGCAGATAAGCCTTTATCCTCCCGCCCTTGCTGGCCAGCAAGCTGCGGGGAATGATCTCCTTCACCGATTGGAATACCGGATAGCTGCCAATGAGTTCCTCCGGCTGATCCAGCAACAACAGTATCTCCCGCATCAGCGTCACGCCGGTAGCCCCATCACAGATGCAGTGCGGACAGACCAGCATCAGCTCCGAAATCGCATCCCCACCCGCTTCATCCGGCCTGGCGCCCGACCTCAACCACACCACCCTTGCCAGCGGTCCTTTCTTCACGTCAAAAGCCAGCTCCCACTCCGCTTCGGTCACTTTCTGCCAATCGTCCCCCGACTTCCGCTCCAACACCCGCACCGGGATCTCCCCCACGGGCCCGCCGCCCGGCGCCCCATTCCTGCCGTCCGGCGCCACACCCCCCCCTTGAAAATAGGGGCGTCGCCCCCGCAATAATATCCGCGCCTGCAACAATGGATGTTTAGCCTGCACCTTGTTCAAGGCAAACCGCAGCCGCTGCGGCGACACGTCGCCGCGCAGGCTGACGGTAAATACGCAATTGACAGGATGCGCCCCATCCGCATACATAACCCTTTCCCCTAAGATCAATTTCCTGGTAAATGTGCTCATAAAGTATAATTTGTCTCACCCAATAACACCGGCTCCGCCAATTTCTCCAACAACCCTATTATCTTATCTCTTATCTCCTGCGCCTCTTCCTCCGGCAAAACAGTCCGGTTCGACACAAAGCTAAAATCCAGCTGCCCCTTATACATCGTAGCCACCAGCGTCGTAGGATTGCCAAACGGCCCCACGACAGTCGGGCTATAAACAGTCTCCACTTCAAAAGAAGAATAGGACTCCGGAATATCCAGCCTTCCCATATTGGAGAACATCAAATCATCCCCTTGCTTGCCATAAGTCAACACCTTTATCAAATTCCCTAAGGCGGCATGAGAAAACTCCATCGTCAGCAGGAATTCAGTCGCATTCAGCCTATTCAGCTTACCCGTCATCGATTGCTGCGCCTCCTGCAACAGTGCCGGAAAATTATCGCTGCTCTTCTTTTTCAGCGACAACGAGACAGCCAGGCCAAAGGCAAACAACATGTCCTTTTTGATGGCCGGATGATAACGCCGTATATCCACCGGGCAGGTCACCTTCTGACGCGCCTTCTCGCCGCGTACAGATCGAAAAGCCTCCAAGGCAGCCACGCACAAAAGGGTATTCACCGTCACCCGAAGCGACTTGCAATACCGGAGTAGGGCAGCCGATAATTGGCTATCTAATTTCCAATGCAAAAGATAGTCTTCACTTCGGGGTATCAATGTTTTTCCCTTCAAAGGCGTTAGCAATGCCCCCAACGACAAACCAACCCTTAAAAGAGCCGAGACACTTTTCGCCTTACTCTCCATCCGCTCATAGTCCGAACGATCCTGCCCCCGCAGCAATTCATTCATCGTAATCCAGTCTTCCCCTTTCCCTATATCCGCCCCTTCATCATCCAGTAACGACAATAAGTCCCGCGTCAGTGACAAAGCAGACCCTCCATCAAGCAGACAATGATGAAAAGCCAGGATAAGGTCAGAAACTTCCACGTCCTTCAACCAAACCACCCGCAGCAAGGGCCCCCGTCCCGTCTCAAAAGCCGTCGCCAGCTCCCTGCGGGATTCTACGATCCAGTCCTCATCCGTTCGACGTACGACCATCCGCAACGGAATAGCCGGCATCTCTTCCTGCACCACAAACCAGGGAGCACCCCTCTCATCCTTCTCCACCCGGGCCCGCAACAACGCATGTTTCGCCTGTATACGATCCAATGCATTGATCAATCTTTCCCCCTTCAGCTCACCTCTTATTTTCAAGGCAAATACACCATTAAACGGAGTATGACCATCTCCATATAATATCCGCTCCAGAAAAAATAATCGTCGCTTCATACCTCCACCCCCTCCAACAAGGTAGCCGCCTTTTCACTTCCCCCAGCCTGCAGAAAACCATCCCGCATCCGCTCCGCAGCCAGCCGGTAACCGTCATTCTTCAACAGCTGGCTCACCGTTAACCACAGATCGCTTACCCGCATCCGCTTGTACCGGATGCTGCGCCCGCAGCCCGCTCTCTCTATCAATTCAGCCGTATGGAAATGATCATATGCAATGGGCGTGATCAGGATAGGCAATGCATGTAGTATAGCATCGTTCACGGTATTAAACCCGCCATGACAGATCACCGCATCCATCTTTTCCATCACCTGCGACTGCGGAACATAAGATTGAACAATAAAATTATCCGGCCACTCGGGAAGCGTAGCCACATCGGTGGCCGCCACTACGGTAATAGGCCGCCCCCCAAATGCCTCCACCATTTTCTGAAAAAAGGCTTTTCGAATATCCACGAGTAAAGTCCCCAACGAGACAAATAACTTCGGTCCTTCCGATCGCTCCAGCCGCTCCCAGTCAAACGGTCCGTCATCGGGCCGCCCCCGCACCGGCCCGACAAATTGCATCGAATCAGGCGGATCAGCCATACCCGCAAATTCCCGGGAAGTAAACACGATATTCATCTGGTCGGAATGGATGATGGGAAAGTCGACACAAATCCCAAACTCACGCTGCAACCCCAGTATAAGCCGCTCCTGCCACTCCCAGATTTTCGGCATGTCCATGGCAGACCCCATGACATCCGGCGGAACAGGCGTAGTCGTCACATATGGAATACCCATCTTATAAGCACAGATGGCGCCGGCAAAACTTATACAATCGTTGATAATAAGGTCGGGCTTGTAACGATCCACTATCTCCGGCAACCCTTTCATCAACATCCTGGCAAACGGGATATACGTCTCTTCCAGCGCCAGCTTCAATACCTCTGCACCGCCGATCGACGGACCATCGTCCTGACGTTTTAGTATCCACTTCAGCTCATCCTGGTGTTCCTCCAGCTCTTTATGCGGAACGATAAATTGCCCCCCCTCCGGTATCCTCCCCGCAGGCAGATCGCGCAATCCCACCCACGCCACATCATGCCCCCTGCTCAACAAAGCGGACCCAACACTCAGGGTCGGGCTGATATGACCAAAAAAAGGCGGTACAACAAATAAAAATTTTGCCATAGTCATGTATAATTATTGGAT
>WNFI01267005.1_pt1 | contig 29583 bp, 30 predicted proteins | sample 5400471 | NCBI WGS metagenome assembly WNFI01 (sample SAMN13153348, study PRJNA577476) | soil metagenome | isolation source: 100 cm saprolite on Douglas fir-dominated hillslope | place: USA:California | collected 2013-09-17
ACCATTTACCACCCAGCAGCTATTCACTGACTTTGGATTCAGATTTGACCAGGTGGTCACAGTCCCAGACCCTGATCTCAATCTCCACTCCATAGGGGAAGTGATGAAGTAGGATACTTAGTGAACATAAGGCTGAAGTATAGTACTTCGGCTTTTTGTTACCATTCATCTGCGCACTTTTTTCCGTATAGGAGTATAATGTCTTTAACAATCATTTGTGCCCTTAAGTGGGCGAGATAAAGAGCGGCTTCAAGGCCGCTTTTTGAGTTCTAAAAGCATTAGCCAGCTGCCTCACCCCTCCTCTTTGAGATGTAACCATCCTCTAACCGTTCCCTGAAAGGGAGGGGAGCAACTGCTGGGGTGTGCTATATTAACTCTATGTCCGAACCCCTTGCATCAAAAATCCGCCCTAAGAGTCTTGAAGACTTTGTCGGTCAGGAACATTTAGTCGGTCCTGATAGGCCACTTCGAATTGCCATAGAAAACAAGCATCTTTTCAGCTTCATCCTTTGGGGACCACCTGGAGTCGGTAAAACCACCTTGGCGCGGATTTATGCCAATACATTGGGTGCTGACTATCATGAACTTTCCGCAGTGTCAGCTGGCAAGGATGATATTAAAAAAATTGTAGAAAAGAAAGCAGATTTGCTTAGCGGTCAGAAACCTAAAGTTTTATTTTTAGATGAAATTCACAGATTCAACAAAGCACAGCAAGATTTTCTCTTACCTTATGTAGAAAACGGGGTTTTGACTTTGATCGGAGCTACTACTGAGAATCCCAGCTTCGAAGTTATACCCGCTCTTTTATCACGGTGCCGAGTGTTTGTGCTAAATGAATTGTCGGAATCAGATATGAGCCAGGTTATCGATCAAACTGGATTTGAATTGAGCAAAGACGCGAAGGATTGGCTGATCCGCATGGCCAATGGCGATGCCAGGCAAGCCATCACTATGTTGGAGAACACCGCGAATTTTTATCAAGATATTACTATAGAGAATCTGAAAAATACCCTGCAAAGCAAACATCTGCGTTATGATAAAAAAGCGGAAGAACATTACAATACCATCAGCGCTTTCATAAAATCCATGCGCGCTTCGCAACCGGACGCAGCGTTGTATTATCTGGCTCGGATGGTGGAAGCAGGGGAGGACCCAAAATTTATCGCGCGGCGCATGGTGGTGTTTGCATCGGAAGACATTGGTCTTGCGGATCCAGTCGCGTTGCAACTGGCCAATGATGTTTTTCGAGCCTGCGAAACTATCGGCTATCCGGAATGCGCCATCAATTTATCTCACGGTGTGGCATATCTTGCTAATGCTACGAAAAATCGCGATTCGTATAACGCCTACTACGAAGCAGTAGATGATGTAAAAGAAACTGGTAACTTGCCAGTCCCGTTAATGATACGCAATGCCCCCACCAAGCTTATGAAAGAGCTTGGCTATCACAAAGGTTATGAATTGTATCCTAAAGAAGATTTGCTACCCGAGAAACTCAAGGGCAAAAAATATTTGAAAAAGAAAAAATAATTCGGATTATTCAAAAGTATCCGGGGAAGAATCCATAGCAGACCAAAGCTGAGCGGCGGACGCATCCGGGTTATCCGGATCCAATTCCAAGTTATATAGCTTGGCATATTCCTGAAGCTCTTCTTTATCTTCGATATATGGGCTATGGGCCAGACGTATCAGATCTTCATATTTCGGCTTGCCATGATCTTGAAGCCATTTTTCAGCATGCGCTATGTGTTGAGTATCAGTCGTTTGATGTTTTTTCATAAAGACATAATAGGTTTATTATTCAAAATGTCATTGGTGTAAAAGTACTAATGGAGTTTTTGATAATCCAGCCAGTTTGAAAGCAAAGATGGGGATTGCACATAACCTAGAATGTTTATGCCGCTGCCCTTGTGAACTCCGAGGTGTAAATGTTTGCGTTCGCCGTCGGTTTCACCGGGTGGCTGGCCCAAGACCCCGATTTTTTCTCCCTTACTTAAATTATCCCTGGCATTTTTTGCGATACTCTTCAGGCTCACGTGACCGTAGATCACAGTTACAGCTTGGTTATCAATCATACAAGCCTGGACCATGACTCCACCGTAACCCGTGGCTGTTCTTTTTTGTAAAATTTTTCCATCGCAAATTGCATACAATGGAACCTCGATGTTTGCTTCTTCGGCAAAAGTTTCAAAATCAGTGCCGGTGTGATAGCCAGAGAATTTTTCCGGCTGAACAGGAGAATTAGCTTTCGTTATATAAATTCCGAATGGTTTTTTCGTCATGCGCTGATCTGGTTTATCAACCGGAGAGGCAAGTTTTGGCGCAGGGTTTGGATTCGCCGCTGGCTTGAGACTCGTGGGTGGAGGAGGGAGGGGCGGGGGAGTTGTTGGTTGGTTTGTCTTGGTCGGTGTGTTGCCCGGCGGGCCCACTCGATTTACAAAAGCCTGGATTCCAAAACCCAGGACTATCAGGACCAAGATTGTAATTATTAAGTATTGACGATTCATGTTCCTCTGTCTTTTTTCGGTTTGTAATATAAATAAATATCCCAGGCAAAAAGTAGTAACAGGCTCACCAACAGCCATATGCTGGTTTTGTTAAGCAAATTCATGGATATATTGTAGCCGCTTAAAATAGATTGTCCATTGGTATTTGTTTGCTACCTTTGTGCCAATCCTAATATTCTTCGACCCTTTTATCCACGGTTAAAATCAGCTATAATTAACTACGCATGTTACATATCGGACGCAATATATTAAGTTTGATCACTTCCAGGGTACTCTCAGCAATTGTCCTGGTTTTCATTTATTTCAGGCTGTTGAATTATTTAGGTCCTAGTGCCACAGGGCAATACGGATTGCAGACGGCTTACTTAGTCGTGTTTACATTCTTTGTAGATTTGGGAATTCAACAGCTCGTGATCAAAAAAATGAGTGAGAATAGGGACGAAACTGGTAAATATTTAACCAACTATTTTGGCATTCAGTTTCTTTTAGGTTTAACGTTTGCCTCAATCATGGCGGCGATTGTTTTATCCGCACATTATCCGCTTTTAGTGGAGCGGGCTTTGCTGGTAACTTCCGCTGGATTGTTGCTTTCTTCGATGACTATGCCGTTTATGGCAGTCATAAATGCATTTGAACGTTTTAAGATTATTGCTACCGTTAATTTTTTAAACGCCTTAATCAATGCCAGCATGATGATTTTGGCCATGATGACTCATCGCAGCATTCTTTTTTTGGCATTTACGCCTGTTATAGTTGCGAGTTTTAATATTTTGGTTTACAGCTATATAGTCCATACCAAGTTTGCCCGCTTCACTTATAAATTCGAATTAGCTTTTTGGAAACGATTATTCATTTTGAGCCTGCCATTTATCCCTTTGACAATTTTTAGTATTTACAATCGGATCGATACTTTACTTTTACCTCATTTGAGAAATTTTACGGAGAGCGGATACTATACAGCAGCATATAAATTTTGGGATATATTGGCATTTGTGCCTGGCGCTCTGGGAGCAGTGCTTTATCCGTATTTTGCCGGTAAAATTTTCCGTGGCGAATTAGCGGAAGTAAGAAAGGTTTTGGAAATCTACACGCGATTCATGATAGCACTGGCTGTACCCTTAACCGTCGGGGCGTATTTGTTGGCGGATAAATTACTTTTAACTCTTCTTCGAAACAATTCATTTGCCCCGGCTGCTCCGGCAGTCTGGATTTTAATAGCAGGAGGATCGCTGCTTATGATCTACGTGCCGGTTAATACCATTATGATTTCCCAACGGACAAAGACAGCGACGATTATAACCGGATTTACATTAGTTTTTAATCTTGCCGCCAATTTAATTTTGGTTCCCAAGTACGGATTTGTGATGGCCGCCATAATTACTTTTGTAAGCGAGCTTATTCAGTTAGTCGGATACACGTATATAGTTAAGACCAAAATTATTGATTTCAATTACCTCGGTAATTTTATAAAACCTGTCGTCGCTGGCCTGGTCATGGGCGGAGTGGTTTATTATTTACGCTCGTATAACTTATTTATTTTATCTGCGGTGGGGGCGTTGATTTACTTCGCGACATTATTATTAGTCAGATTTTTTCACAAAGAAGAATGGGAATTGGTTAAGGACACGATTAACTTCAGAAAGAAGATTGAAATACCATGACGATTGGAATCGAAGCAGAACGGGCGAATACGCCAAACCCCGCCGGCCCCGAACGCTATGCTGCCGAATTGATACGCAACTTAGCCAAACTTGATACGAAAAATCACTATATTTTATATTTTCGGACGGAACCCCAGCAATGGTTTTACGACTTGCCGGAAAACTTTAAGATTAAAGTGATTCCGTTTCCCAAATTCTGGACACAAATTAGAATTTCCTGGGAAATGCTCTGGCATCCGGTTGACATATTGTTGATTTTGGCAGCAACGCTGCCCTTGATTCATGCCAAAAAATCCGTGGTAACTATTCATGATATCGCTTATGAATTATTTGAAGGTATTTATACCGGGTTTATGAATTACTACCAGAAATTCAGCTCACGGTTTGCAGCCAAACACGCGGTGAAGTTACTTTCTGTTTCCCAAGCCACTAAAGACGATCTGATCAGAACCTATAAAACTGATCCGGACAAGATTACTGTGACACCTTTAGGACTGGCAGATGGTTTCCGTCCCATCAATTATGAAGAAGTCCAACCGATTTTGGATAAATATGAATTGATATATCAGAAATATATTTTGTTTGTGGGAACTATCCAGCCCCGCAAAAATATTCCGAGGTTGGTGGAAGCCTACCAAAAAATAAAAGAACAAAATCATATAGAGGAAAAACTGATCATTGCCGGCGGGCGTGGTTGGCTTTGGGAGCCAATTTTGAAGCAAGTAAAAACCGCCGGGATTGACGGTTCGGTTAAATATTTAGATTATATCCCTAAACAAGATTTACCCTATTTGATCGCCGGGGCCAGGCTTTTGACCCTACCGGCCCTGTACGAAGGATTTGGGATTCCGCCTTTGGAGGCCATGGCGTCTGGTGTACCGGTCGTAGTTTCGAATCTCTCCTCATTGCCTGAGGTGGTGGGGGACGCCGGAGTTTTAGTTGATCCCAACTCCATTGACTCGATTGCTGACGGGTTGCTAAAAGTTATTGCTGACAATAATTTGCGCCTGCAGATGATCGCGAAAGGCCTGGAACGAGCCAAGCAGTTTACTTGGGAGAATACAGCCAGAAAAACATTGGAAGTACTGGAGAGTTTAAAATAATGCAGACATTACTTATTACAATTTTTACGATTGTTTCTGTTGCATCTTTCTGGCAATTTTTACGTGGTAAATACCAGTTGGCTCCTTTATGGCTGATGCTGTCAGCATGGTTTATAGCGATTGCAATCTCCCAACTGCATTTGTCTGAATTAGAATGGCTCTGGCCTGCGAAATATTGGTATTTGATTTTTGTTTCCCTAGGAAGCTTTGTTTTGGGATTTTTGGTTTTCGATAAAGTCTGGCAAAGATATCCCTGGTGGATGAAAATAAAATTGCTTGCACGAGAGAACCTTTCGGAACAAAAACTTCGCTATTTGATTTATTTTTTGTTCGCCGTTTCGCTGGTCGGTTTATATATGTTTTATAAACGGGCGGGAAATTTTCCGCTTTTGGCCCCAGATCCGGATGTGTTTCGGTTTGCTGCGGATGAAAAAGTTCCCGGCCTTATAAATTACGTGGCCCAGTTGGCGCGAGTATTTATTCCGCTTTCATTTTTTTTGATCTTTCGGCAAAATTTTTCCTGGCGCAGGCATTGGGATTTGGTAACTATCTGTCTGGTCGGGACAGTATTTTTGATTTTATACGCATCCCGGACTCAGATTTTCTTTATTGATTTATGGATTATGGCTTTGTATCTGCTCATGAGAAAACCGAATTTGCGTCAGGCGATTAAGTTTTACCCGGCTTTTTTACTGGTATCGATCGTGGTCCTGGCCGCAGTGCCGCTTATCCGCCAATATAAAAGCTATGGCCCTGGGTATCTCGGTGCTGTGACCGGGATTAATGAGTCCCATTACAATCCAATAGAAAAAGCGTTCGTTCCCATCTACATCGGAGTTTCCTTCAACCAGCAAGCATTACTGCATGCGGAAATTTATTATCGAAATCATCCGATCCAGCACGGCAAGGTTTCGCTGGATCCATTTACGAATATTTTCGGCAAAGCTATTCCGGCTTTGAACCAATTCAAATCACATTATGACCTGGGTGCAATATTTTATTCCTGGTGGAACACGGGCACTTATTTGTTCCCGTTTGTGCAGGATTTTGGAGACGCGGCATTTTATGTTATTCCATTTTTGATCGCGGCAATTTTAACTTTAGTTTGGTATTACTGGAAAACTTCGCCGAATTTTCTGTCTACCAATCTTTACGCCTACTCTATGTTTTTTATAGTAATGACCGTATACCTATCCTTCACAGTCCGCGCCGAAATGTATTTGGATTTAATGTTGCTATTTGCGGGTTATTTAATTGTCAGTCATGAAAGTTAGTATTGTTACTCTGCCATTTCGCAAGAATTTTCTCATAAAGCCGGTTTATGATGCGATTTTTGCGCAGACTTATAAAGATTTGGAAGTTATTGCAGTTTTGAATGATTCTACCGATGGCACTAAAGAAATTCTAACTAAAAATTATCCCTCGATAAAAATAATTGAGCCTGGAGCTAATTTGTTTTTTGCCAAGGGCATGAATCTGGGAATCCAAAATTCGACAGGAGAATTTATCCAGTTGGTCAATGATGACCTGCTATTGGAACCTAATTATATAGAAGAAATGCTCAAGGTTTTTGATGACCCAAAAGTTGCCGCCGCTGCCGGTAAAATTCTTCGCTATGATTTTCAAAAAAATCAGAAGTTAAATATTATCGATACCACAGGAATAACCATATCCTCATCAGGAAGAGCCAAAGATAGAGGACAGCTGGAAGCAGACAGCGGCCAGTATGATAACCAAAAAGAAGTGTTTGGCGTTTCAGGAGCGGGACCGATGTATAGAAAATCTGCTTTGGAAAAAGTAAGGTTTGAACAAGAGTATTTTGACGAAGACTTTGTTATGTACTGGGAAGATGTCGATCTATCTTGGCGATTTAATAACGCTGGTTACAAAAATATTTATGTGCCGACTGCCACTGCATACCATGGTCGGACAGCAGGACAGAGCGAGGGCGGGTATTTGCATCTATGGAAATTTATTAAGCATCACAAAAAACTGAATCATCAGGTTTTGAAATGGAATTACAAAAACCATATTTTGATGTATATTAAGAACGCCAAACACATTTGGCATCCGGCATTTGTTTTGCGTGAACTGGCCATGCTTGGTTATATCGTTGTTTTTGAAACCAGCACTTTAAAAGTAATTCCCGAACTGTTCCGCCAAATTCCGAAAATTTTAAAAAAACGCAGTATAGATAAAAAAAAGAAGCCCGGAAGGATGTCTTATCCAAGCTTCAGTTGATGCCCTGATCGGACTTGGCAGACTCCGAAGATCAAGAGCCACAGGATGGCTGGCCCGAGGAACAGCCACAGTACCGTCCCAACCATGAATAAAGGCCAGAATACTTGTGGCTCGATAGAGGCACTTCTCAACATCCAACTGCCCCACAACAGCCAGCAGACAAAAGTAAGTCCCTGCTTGCCGAACTGAACTGGATTCCAGATGAATAGGCCAGCAATCATTCTGAGCGCCGACCGACCTGCTGGCTCCAGATTGCCTGACAAAAGGTAGAGCAGTCCGGCAGACAAACTTGGAAAGAGCACGCCAGTATACACCGGCCAGTATATGAATGCGTACAGCAAGTCCCAGTTGTCGACGGGATCTTTTCGTACCGGCAGTCGTGGATTGAGCAGACGAACCATGTTTCCGAAAACGAAGGCGCCGACGAGTAATGCCAAGAGAAAGCCACGCATGAATCCTCCATCTGATTGCGAAGTACTTAGAATATTATCGAATTTCGGCTATAATAGCAACACAATGGATTTATCAGTCATAATTATCACGTATAAAGAACGCGAACTGCTCAAGAAATGTCTTGAGTCTGTTTTTGCATCCAAAACCGATTACAAATTTGAAGTAATTGTGACGGACAGTAATTCCCAGGATGGTTCAGTTGAAATGATCCGTGAACAATTTCCTCAAGCGAAAGTTTTGGATAATCAAAAGAACTTGGGATTTTCCAAGGGTAACAATGTCGCAATAAAGCAGGCGAATGGGCGATTGATTTTATTGCTCAACGCGGACACCACAGTCAAACCCGATACTTTTGATACCTCCGTGAAGTATATGGATGCTTATCCAGAAGTGGGTGCATTGGGAGCGAAAGTTATGTTGCTCAGCGGCGAACTGGATAAAGCTTGCCGCCGCAAGTTTCCAAATCCTGTAAATTCTTTTTTGCGATTGTTTGGGTTGAAAAAATTCAGTGACTACAATATTACATCGCCGATTGATCAGGAAGTAGAAGTGGATGCGATTATGGGTGCTTACTTTTTGGTGCGCAAATCCGTAATTGACCAGGTCGGCATGCTGGATGAAGAATTTTTTATGTACGGTGAGGATTTGGACTGGTGCTGGCGGATCAAAGAAAAAGGACATAAAATTATGTATTACCCCAAAGCTGAAATTATGCACTACAAATATGGTGCGTCAAAAACTCTCCCACTGCGTACGATCAAATGGGCGCATACAGCCATGAAAATTTTTTACCGCAAACACTACGCCCAGCAGCACAATTGGGTTTTTAATCAATTTATTTATTTGGGCATCAATCTGCGGATGTATTTGGTTTTACTTGTGAATATTTTTAGGCACAAAAAAACAGTCCATTAAGCACAAAGAAAAACGGTGGCAACGTGGGAAGTGTTGCGACCGTTGGGGTGCGTGGACGAGAAGGCCTGAGCCGCGAGGAGGAATCTCCTACACAAACTGCGTAGTTTGTGCTTGTGCCGGTACCAGGAGACGCGATTTACGCCTGACCGTGAGGAATCACGCCGATATTATTTTGGTTTGTTCCGAGCCACCTCCTGGCGGATCGAGTGTGGGTTCGAGAGGCTAAGGCCTCGCACTCCAAGCAGTATCGATCCGTCGTTCGCATCGGGCTTTGCAAGAGGCGCACCTCCAGGGGGCCAGAAAGACCAGGCGCAGCTCTTTTGCCAGAGTGGGCGGATGCGGTGAGTTGGTTTTCTCAACTGACCTCCGTTTGTTCTTTGGTTTCGCAGGAGTAACTGAAGTGCTTTTATTATAGAAAGCCAATAAAACGCTGTCAATAACATTTAAGACCTATCAGGAATTTACGTAAAGCCTCAATTATGCTAAAGTATTTTTATGAATGAACTTTCAGATATAAAGTCCGCAAGAAAAACAATCGCGATTTTTGCAATTTCTGTCGTCGGCGTGCTGGGAATTTTTGGTTTAGGCTATATGTCCGGCAAAGGCCAGTTGCAAGTCAATCGCGGCAAGATTGTTATCGTTAAAGGCAATACGCCCAGCACTACTGCTGACTATTCGTTGCTCTGGGATGCATTGGATTTGCTCAACAGCAAATACGCGGACAGGCCGCTGGATCAACAGAAACTCATGTATGGTGCGGTGCAGGGGCTGGTGGCTGCCACAGGCGATCCATATACCAGTTTTTTCACACCAGATGATGCGAAAAAATTCCAAGAACAATTGCAGGGATCTTTCAGCGGCATTGGCGCGGAAATTGGCAAGAAAAATGATCAGATCGTGATTATAGCTCCACTGGAAGACACTCCAGCGCAACGCGCCGGACTTCTGGCCGGAGATGCAATTTTGGAAGTAAATGGACAAAGTACGGCGGGTATGTCCACGGACGATGCGGTAAGCAAGATTCGCGGCAAAGCCGGGACAGAAGTTAAGTTGAAAATTATTCACCCAGGCCAAACTGTCCCGAAAGATCTCATTATAGTCCGCGGCAAAATTGAGATTAAAAGCGTAAAGTTTGAAACGAAAGATGTGAACGGAAAAAAGATTGCCCTGATCAAGCTTAATCAGTTCGGCGATGATACGAAAGGACTGCTTGACCGTGCGATCGATACCATCAGCAAGGGCGGTTATTCCGGGCTGATCGTGGATATGCGCAACAATCCAGGCGGATACCTGGAAACTGCTGTCAGCACTATTTCCAATTGGGTAGATTCAGAACAGGTGGCGGTAAAAGAAATTGGTTTTGATAAAAACGAAAAAGTTTATAAGACTACAGGTGTGCCGCGATTGAAAGGAATCAAAACCATTATTCTGGTCAATGGCGGATCAGCCTCTGCTTCTGAAATCGTCGCCGGAGCTTTGCAGGATTACAGTATAGCGACCCTGGTCGGTGAAAAAACCTTTGGTAAAGGATCTGTGCAGGAATTGGAAAATCTTAAGGCCAGTGCGGAAATCAAAATCACCGTAGCTAAATGGTTTACGCCTAAAGGCAGGGGAATTGATAAGAAAGGCTTGGAACCGGATGTAAAGGTAGAATTAAAAGCTGAAGACATAAAGGCCAGCAAAGATCCGCAGATGGATAAGGCTTTAGAGTTGTTGAAATAGGCTTAGGTTGTAGATGATTAGGTTATAGAACCCAAGCGAATGCTTGGGTTTTGTGTTATAATTAAAATCATGAATTCGAACGAACTACGTAAAAAATACCTGAAATTCTTCGAGGAAAAAGGGCACGCGGTAATACCATCAGCGCCATTGGTACCAGCTAATGATCCCACAGTACTCTTCACCACAGCGGGCATGCATCCGTTGGTCCCTTTTTTGCTGGGCCAAGAGCATCCATCTGGAAAACGCCTGACTAATGTCCAGAAATCTTTTCGCACCGATGATATCGGCGAAGTCGGCGACAATATTCATAATACTTTTTTTGAAATGCTAGGTAACTGGTCATTAGGTGATTATTGGAAGGAAGACGCGATCAAGTGGTCTTACGAATTTTTAACTGACGAAAAATGGCTGGCTCTGGAGAAAGAAAAATTAGCAGTTACAATTTTCGCTGGCGACGAAGATGCGCCCAAAGATGAAGAGTCGGCAAAAATCTGGAAGTCATTGGGATTTAAAGACGATCGCATAGCATATCTTGGAAAAAAAGATAACTGGTGGGGACCGCCAGGACAAACTGGACCCTGCGGACCGGACACGGAAATGTTTTATTGGATCGGAAAAGAACAGCCGCCGCAAAAATTTGATCCGGAAGACAAGCAGTGGGTGGAGATTTGGAACGATGTGTTCATGCAGTACAACAAAACCGCGGAAGGCAAGTTTGAACCTTTGAAGCAAAGAAATGTGGACACCGGCATGGGCATGGAGAGAGTTACTTCGATTTTAGAGAATAAAGACAATGTTTACGATACGGAATTATTTGCGCCAATTATACTGAAGATCAGATCGCTGGCCGACAAACAGGATACCAAGTCGGAACGGATAATCGCGGATCATTTGCGGGCCGCCGTATTTTTGATCGCGGACGGAGTGACTCCTTCGAACAAGGACCGCGGCTATGTGTTACGCAGACTCATCCGGCGCAGCATTACTTACGGACAAAAGCTTGGGATAGATCATGATTTCACGCCTGAAATTGCGAATGTGATTATTTCGGAATACGAAGAAATTTATCCGGAGCTGAAGAATTCGGCGGTTATCGATGAATTAAAAAAAGAAGAAACTAAATTCCGGGTAACTTTAGCCAAGGGCATGAAAATTTTGGAAAGCAAGGAAAATATCACCGGCAAGCAAGCTTTTGATTTATTTCAGACTTACGGCTTCCCTTTTGAATTAACGCGAGAGTTTACAGTAGTTGCCAATCCCTCTGAGTTCGAAGAAGAATTCAAGAAACACCAGGAACTTTCCCGCACGGCCTCCGCCGGGCAATTCAAAGGCGGACTTGCCTCGCATTCGGATAAAATTATACGCTTGCATACAGTCACGCATCTTATGAACGCGGCTTTGCGAAAAGTTTTGGGCGAGAATGTCTGGCAAAAGGGGAGCAATATTACCGAAGAACGCACGCGCTTTGATTTTACTCATGATAAGAAGATGGCGGATGAAGAAAAGCAAGAAGTGGAAAAATTAGTAAACGGCTGGATCGAACGCGATCTGACAGTGAAAAAGGAAATTTTACCGCTGGAGGAGGCTAAAAAACTTGGGGCAATCGGCGTGTTTGGCGAGAAATATCCGGATACAGTTTCCATCTACACGGTTTTTGATCCCAAATCTGACGAAGTAGTATCGCGGGAATTTTGCGGTGGCCCTCACGTGGAGCATACTGGGATAATTGGTAAATTCAAGATTGCGAAAGAAGAAGCCGTGTCAGCCGGAGTGCGGAGAATTAAGGCAGTAATTAATTAGGGTATAGGGCTTAGCGTTTAGGGTATAGATCTAAACGCTCGACGCTACCCACTAAACGCTATTATGATTAATTTGAGAAAAACATCGGGGTTGCCGGTGGAAGTAGACGAGCATTATCATTTAAAATTAAACCCGACGGCTGTGGCAAACGGCCAGCGGCGTTTTTCCCGCAAATTTTCTGAAATGACTGTAGCACTCCTCGAACCTGATGTGAAATCTCCCGCGGAAATAACTTATGAAGTTTATGGGGGAGTGCATTTGGCAGAGCATGAAAGCATAATTAAGAATCATCACCTGACTTACGACATCACGATTCTGCCGTCCATGATGCTGGGAAAAGAATACAATAAAACCATAGGGCATTATCATGCCAATATTCCCGGTACTACGATCGCCCATCCTGAATTATATGAAGTGCTGCACGGCCGGGGATTATTCCTGCTGCAGAAAATGGATCTGGAGTTCCAAAATCTGATCACTGTCCTGGCTATCGAAGGGACGGCAGGGGACAAAATTATTTATCCGCCGAATTACGGCCATATCATGGTGAATATCGGCGATGAACCGTTGATAATGGCCAACTGGCTTTCCACTGATTACAAAGCATTATACGAGCCAGTAAAAGAGAAACACGGTATGGCCCTCTACGTCGTTAAAGGCCATGACGGTAAGCCGACATTTGTGAAAAATAAAAATTATATCGATCAGCCAATGATGAGGAAAATGATAATTGGTGATAAATTGTTCTCAAATTTTGGTCTGGTACCCGGTGAACCGATGTATACTACTGCTATGCGCGATCCCAAGATTTTAGAGTTTTTGAACCACCCCGAGAAATACGCAGTCCAGCTATCTGCACTTTCTTCTTAATGTGCTAGAATTACTTTGAATATGGCCCCAAAAATCATCAAAATTGGACGTAAGGACGATTTGTCATCGATTATTAAGCAGATCAAATCGACCAAGGATCGAGAGGTGATTTTTGAGGTGGAAAAAGGATCACCGCTGTCACTCAGTTCCGAAGGCATGAAATTGATAAAAAAAACAGGAGAAGTCCTGGGTAAAAAAGTGACGATTCAAACCGGAGACGAAACCAGCCGCATCTTCGCAAAAAAAGCTGGAGTTTTAGATGGCGAATCACAAATCAAAAATACCAGGACAGGATCGAAAGCGGCACGCCCGGGAAGAGACATTAAGTCACCCGGCTTGGGTTCGACAGCGAGTCGAGGTGGCAGATTTTCTGACATAGTAGTTCCGCGCCGCCCAGTCAAAAATAATGTGGCCCCAAAAATTGCTGCTCAGTCCCCGGTCATGAGTGAAGTTTCGGAGGATGGTTCCCGGCTGGAGATAGAAGTCGAGCATAGCAATACTTCCAGATTTTCAAAAATATTTATTCTTTGTCTGGTGGTTTTGGTTATTACGGTTTTCGGTCTGGCCGTACTTTTGCCGAAGGCGGATATCAGGGTGTTTGCCAGATCAGAGCCGATCACCCGCGATTTTGAAATCGCAGTTGATCGCACAGTGCCCACTGCTAATCGCAATACTTTGCAAATTCCCGGCATTCCTGTGTCCAAGGAAATTTCCATAACCAAATCATTTCCAACATCCGGTGCCAAAGTAAGTGGTAGCAAAACTGGCGGCGATGTCACGATTTATAATTTTACTTCCAATATTTTAAAGCTCAATGCATCCACCACGTCACTGATGGCAAATGGCAAAAAATATGTTTTAGTAAAATCCGTAAGCGGGCTAAAGCCGAACGGAGTTCCAAATACTGGTATTGCGATTGCGGCCGCTGAAGCAGGCGAGGATTATAATTTGCCCGCTAACACCCGACTGCAGATAGTAAATGCCGCATTGGGCAATGCCAATGTCTACGCCCAGAACCCGCAGGCTTTGGGCGGGGGCAGTACTGGCACTGGGACCAAAATTTTATCCCAGAAGGATCTGGACAATGCGACTAACAGTTTGCTGGCCGCCGTAGTTGCTCAGGGCGAACAGGATCTGAGTACTGCGAATGCGGTAAAAATTCGATTGCTGGATAATGCGGTCAAGAAAGAAGTTTTGGCCAAAACCGCGAATAAAGACGTGGGCGCTGAAGTGGATAGTTTTGATATGACGATGATTGCCAGAGTTTCAGGCATGGCGTTTCGGGAAGATGATGTAAACATTGTGGTAATTTCAAAAATTAATGAAGTGCTCTCGAGCGATAAGTATCTTTTGGAAGGCAAGCAGAAACCATTTACAGGAAGTTTCAAATCAGTGGACTTGGCAAACTATAAAGGAGTGCTGGAGGTGCACTTCGAAACTGCGGCCGCATACAAAGTGGATGCGGGCAATTTGCCGAAAATTTTAGCCGGGAAAAATGAATCCGAGATTAAAGAAATACTTCTAAGCAAGCCGGAGATAGATAACGTGGAAGTAAAATTCTGGCCCGCTTGGTTTGTCCACAAAGCACCAAAGTTTAATGGAAAGATAAATATCAGTACTGTGTTAAGCCAAAACTAGGTGATAGGTTATAGAATGAGAAAAGGCCAGGACGCATACGCGACTTGGCCTTTTGAAATTGGACGCGAAAAAAGCCAGGTTCCCGAAGGTCCCTGGCTCCGCAACTTGGTCCGGTGCACAGAGCACGGAGTTACTTTCCCGTAACGTGGGACTTACGTCCATCCTTCCAGTAGATCGACCGAGGACAGAGTATCCAATTTCCTCCGAACGAAGATGAGAGATAGGGCCGGAATTCTGCGCGGGCCATGTGCGCAAAATCCCGGCGACAACGACTTGAGGTAATAGAATCTGATCCGTTCTTCGGCCTCGCGACTGCGCGACGCAAACGGGACAGTCATGTCACCTTTAGGGCTACAAGTTTTTTATCAGAATTTGCAAAACCATGACCCAGTTTGCACTTCAGCCACCCTGGTTGGAGTTTCTGATGCCCTGTCTCGGCGACCCGGCTACTGGGCCGCCGTCGCGACGTTGACACCGGTCTGAGCGTCGTTCGCCATGGTGTTCTGCCACATCTGCTTCTTCACGCTATACCTCCAGTGAGGAGATTGACGAACCAACCCTGCGGGCTGGCCACAGATCTAAGGCCGCACCTCGCGACCCCAGTTCCATTTCCGGAATTATGGTATCCGGCTCAGTTCGGGAAAAGAGCAACACCCGAACCACCTTTGCCAGAGCACCCCTCGGAATTGAGGGGTATTCACGCAGCTCGAGGCAAACTTGAGAAAACTTCTAGGATCGCCGAGGGCTCCCCAGATGGAGAGCGGCCGGGGTGACTTGCGAACACTTCCCGGGAACTCGACAACCCTCGAACTCAAACTAGAAAGAACTTAACATCCAGTATTGTAACGCATAAATATAGTCCTTTCAAGTTCCCGTTCTATGAAAAAGACCGTATATTAGCCAAAAATAAGATATTGCTTCGCTAATGGGTCGCATAGACAGATTAACCGTTTGACATGGGAGGGGATTTTTGTTATCATTTTCAAGCAATTAGCTTTGAAATTACTTATATATTTACTGCAACTCAAGATTTAGGGTCGAATGCCCCCCAAAAAAATACCATCGAACTCGAGGGTAAAGTGGTGGAAACCCTGCCCAACGCTGTTTTTCGTGTGCAAATCGAGTCTGGACAGATTATTTTGGCGCATATCGCCGGCAAATTGCGAGTGAATAAAATCAGAATTTTACCGGGAGATAAGGTTATTGTAGAAGTTACCCCGTATGATTTAACCAGGGGCAGAGTTATTAGACGATTAAGATAATAATATGAAGGTTAGAGCATCTGTCAAACCTATTTGTAAGAAATGTAAGATTGTCCGCAGACGCGGCGTAATTTTTGTTATCTGTGAAATTCCTAAGCATAAACAAAGACAAGGTTAAGTATTAAGGAACTCAAATGGCACTAGTCAGAATCGCAGGGGTAACATTGCCCCAACAAAAAAGAATCGAAGCAGCCCTCCCATATATTTTCGGCGTGGGTTGGCCAGGTTCTCAAAGAATTTTGAAAGCTACCAAGATCGATCCAAACACCCGGACCTCAGAATTGACTGAAGCGGAAGTGGCGAAGATCCGTGAATTTATAGAAAAGAATTATTCCGTCGAAGGTGCGCTCCGACAACAGATCGCGACCAATATTAAAATTAAGAAAGAAATCGGCTCATACCAGGGTATCCGACATATTCGCGGACTTCCGGTTCGGGGACAACGCACCCGCACCAATTCCCGAACACGCCGTGGCAATGTCCGACGCACAGCCGGATCCGGACGCAAATCCTCATCCGAAAAGACCTAATTTTTAAACCATGGGACAGCAAAAAGCTACAACTGTGAAAACAGATGATGTGAAGACAAACGCAGCGACTCCGGCAAAACGGAAGAAGTCGAAGATTAAAGTTGCCCGCGGCCGGATTTATGTTCAATCCACTTATAACAACACTATTATCACTATCACTGATGTAAACGGCAATGTGATCGGGTGGGGCAGCGCTGGACGCACTGGCTTTAAAGGATCGAAGAAATCTACTCCTTACGCCGCGCAGAAAACCATGGAAGATGCCATCGGCAGACTGAAAGATGTGGGACTGACCGAAGTGGATGTATTTGTAAAAGGCATCGGCACTGGCCGTGAATCAGCAGTACGGGCTTTGCAGGGAAGTGGCTTCAATATTCTTACGATTAAAGACCAGACTCCGATTCCTCATGGTGGAGTAAGACCTAAGAAAGCAAGAAGGGTATAAAATGGCAAGATATACAGGACCAAAAATCAAGCAATCGCGAAAATTTGGCCAGGCTTTTACAAAAAAAGCCGAGAAGTATTTGGCTAAGCGCAATTACCGCCCGGGACAGCACGGCCAGAACCCGCAGCGGGTTTCAGAATACGGCATGCAACTTCGCGAAAAGCAAAAAGCCAAAGTTATCTATGGCCTGTTGGAACGCCAATTCCGACGTTATTATGAAATCGCTTCGAAAAAAGTCGGAGTCACCGGCGACGCGTTGCTCCAGCTTTTGGAATCCCGCCTCGACAACGTCGCTTACCGCATGGGATTTGCCCAGACAAGGCCGCAAGCCCGACAACTGGTCTCTCACGGTTTTTTGGAAGTAAACGATCAGAAAGTGAACATTCCTTCTTATCAGGTGAAAGTGGGCGATGAAATCAGGTTACGGACCGGAAAGAAGAATTCCGGCTATGTGAAAATTCTAATCCCAACCCTGGCCAGCGTGAAGACCGTGGAGTGGCTGTCCTTGGATCCACAAAGCCTTTCCGGTAAAGTTTTGTCCAAGCCTACCCGCGAACAGCTCGACAGCAGCTTGAATACCCAGCTGATTGTCGAATATTACTCAAGATAATTATTAACTATTAATTTTTAAACATATGGAAAATATTCCACTGCCTAAAAAAGTTTCCTTTGAAGATCTGGGAAACAACAAATACAAGCTGGTCATGGAGCCGTTGTATCCGGGTTATGGCGTCACGCTTGGCAACAGTTTGCGCCGGGTATTGCTATCAAGCCTTCCGGGAGCGGCGGTGACTGCGGTGAAGATCAAAGGCGTGGACCACGAATTTTCCACCATTCAGAACGTCAAAGAAGATGTGATCGAAATTATCCTCAACCTCAAGCAGCTGCGGTTAAAGGTTCATTCGACCCAGCCCGTGAGATTGGAATTGAAGGTAAAAGGCGAAAAGGTAGTTACGGCTGCGGATTTTAAGAAAGACTCTGATGTGGAAATCATAAATCAGGATTTGCATATCGCCACTTTGGATAATAAATCAGCGGAACTGGATATGGAAGTGCTCGTCTCCACTGGCCGCGGTTATGTGCCGGTGGAACAGCGTGAACATGAAAAATTGGAAATCGGCATGATTGCTGTGGATGCGATTTACACCCCAGTGAGGCTGGTGAATTACGAAATCAACAATGTCCGCGTGGGACAAATTACCAACTACGATGAATTGATTTTAACCATCGAAACTGACGGTACGATCACCGGTCGTGATGCTATCGACCAGGCTTCCTCTGTACTCATGGATCACTTCGCGCTGTTCGGCAAAAACAATTTGGAACAATCTGAACCGGCTCCAGTCCTGGATGTGGTCAAAGAAGAAGGTTTGAAGACTCCGGAAGAGGATGATTTGAAGTCTTTGGGTCTTTCTAACCGATCATACAACGCTTTGATTAAGAACAATATTAACAAGATTTCCCAGCTCTCAGCTTTTTCTCATGAGCAGCTGCTGTTGGTGGAAGGCTTAGGTGCCAAATCAATCGAAGAAATCGAACGATTAATCGCCACATATAACGGTCAATAATCTATGCGTCATTTGAAAAAGGCCAAAATTGGAAAAGGAAAAGATCATGCCAGAAAACTGGTACGCGCTTTGGCCGCATCTGCGATTGTTTATGAAAAAATCCAGACCACAGAAGCCCGCGCCAAGATTGCCCGGGTATTGGTGGAAAAAATGATTACCAAGGGCAAGAAAGAAGATCTGCACAATAAACGCCAGATTTTCGCAGCGCTGCCGGACAATGCCGCCAGAAAAGTTATCGAAGTCCTAGGCGCCAGATACAAAACCCGCAATGGCGGATACACTAGAATTATTCGACTGGGTAAATCCAAAGATGGAATGCCTAAAGTCCAGCTGGAGCTAGTAGAGTAATATGACAAACATGAAAACTTTTATTCCTAAAACTAAGGATATTAAACGCGCTTGGTACGAGGCTGATGCTTCGAAGTTCACTTTGGGCCGACTTGCTTCCAAAGTAGCCACTGTGCTTCGCGGCAAGCACAAAGTTACTTTTACTCCTCACATGGATGTAGGCGATTTTGTAGTTGTGAAGAACGCGGATAAGGTTAAATTCACCGGCCGCAAACTGGCACAAAAAGAGTATTACCGTTTTTCCGGATACCCCGGCGGATTGTATACGAAAAAACTTTCCGATCGGATGGTAAAAGAGCCGGAAAAAGTTATTCGCGATGCGATTTACAATATGATTGATAAGAACCGGTTGCGAAAACAAATTTTGCGAAGACTGAAGGTCGTAACAGGAGATAAGCATGAATATCAAGTAGAAAAGGAGATCAAATAATGACTACAGCAACTACTAAAAAACCAGCACGCAAGCCAGCAGCTCACGCCCCCAAAAAACCGAAAGCGCATCCCGTAGCGCATGCGGCTCATAAGGAGAATCCGGCGGCAGAAGCCAAGCATATAGAAAAGCCGGCAGTCCAGCAGGAAGCTCCTGCACCCGAAGCACACACTCATAAAGTTGCACACGGTAAGAATTTTTATGCCGTCGGCCGCCGCAAAACCGCTGTGGCTCAGGTGATCATCACTGCGGGCAATGGAGCTATCACTGTAAACAAACTGCCGTTTGAAGGCTATTTTCAGACAGCAGATTTGCAGCAAATCGTAATGCAATCGCTCACTTCGGTGGGCCTGGAAAAGCAGATGAATGTCAGAGCCAAAGTGCACGGCGGCGGCATTCATGCGCAAGCTGAAGGGATGCGCCATGCGATTTCCCGAGCATTACTTCTTCATAATCCTGAATCAAGACGAACCCTCAAGAAACTGGGTTACTTAACCCGCGATTCTCGTGTCAAAGAACGAAAGAAACCAGGCTTGAAGCGAGCTCGACGCGCGCCACAGTTCAGCAAGAGATAAAGATTTAAACGCCTCATATGTATGTGAGGCGTTTGCATTTGACGGGAGATTTTTGCGCTTGTATGATTGATTCATGACGATTACGAAATGCGATATTTGCAAGAAACTTATCAAAGATTCTGATAAATCAGTTAGCGCGCGCTTTCAATATACCGGCAGGCAGTTTTGTCTCGATTGTGGAAAACCAGTTACGAATTTTTTGCTTAAACATAGATTATTAACCCTTGAGGAAATTAACAAATAATATGGACGACAAGGATTTGAAGCAAATTAGAGAGCTCTTTAAGCAGGAATTTAAAACAGGATTCAAAGAAAACCTTACTGAGTTTTGGGAAGGAAATCTTGAGCCGGCTCTTAATTCCGTGCACGAAGGAATTGCACAACTTCCGACCAAGTCTTTTCTCGCAGATAAGCTTTCCAATCTTTCAGGTGATTTGATTACAAAGCTTCGCAAAGAAGACGAGAAAATAAATAGGTTAGCGGATATATTAAGACAGAAAAATCTTATTTCAGACAAGGACATCCAAGAACTGGGCAATCTCGTAGTTTTTCCTAAATAGAGTCCCAGTCCTAAGTGCAGCCGGGGTTTTTAACTGATATAATATAGATAACCTTAAAAATCGAATAGTCCTAGAAACCTACATAGTTGCATTGATTTGAAGCGTACCTGTAGTAGACCGCAGTTCAGCAAATGCTAAAATTAAAACGCCAGTCGAAAGATTGGTGTTATTGATTTTTTGAGCTATAATGTGATTACTATGTCCGAAGAAATTCAGAAAATTCAGCAGCAAATAGTCCCGATTCTTAAGGAAGCCGGGGTTTTGAAGTCGGCTTTGTTCGGGTCGGTCGCTCGTGGAGAAGCAGATCAAAAAAGTGATGTAGATATTTTAGTGGAATTGCCAGATGATAAAAGTCTATTTGATCTGATTGACCTGCAAGAAAAACTCGAATCAGTATTAGGTAAAAAAGTTGATATTGGCACGTACCGCTCCATTAAACCGATTTTGAGAGATCGAATACTCCACGAACAAGTCCAAATCTATGAGAAATAACGCTGACAACACTATTTGGCTTGCAGATATAGTTGATTCGATAAATTTAATTGAAAGCTACACTGCTAATCTTAATAAAGAAGATTTTTTCCATTCCGAGGAGAAACAGGACGCTGTAGTCCGAAGACTTGGGATCATCGGCGAGGCCGTAAAGAATCTTCCTGAAGATTTTAAAGCCCAACACAAAGATGTTCCTTGGAGCAAAGCAGCCGGCATGAGGAACATAATTATTCACGAATACTTTGATGTGGATGTCGATATTACCTGGAAAGTACTCAAAGAACATTTGCCAGAGTTAAAAATGCAGTTGAACGGCTAATTAGAAATGAAAAATAAATTATGTTAACTACTCGAGATATCGTAAGACTCTGCGATAGTTTCTCGAGAATTAGGGACACCTAGTATTGTTGGTACTAATATTGCAACAAGAGTATTTAAGGATGGAGATTTATTGGAAGTAGACGCTGATACGGAAATTGCTAAAAAGGTAGGTTAGTGTTTATTTTTGTTTTTGTCTTTGATTTAGACTGTCTGCTTTACAGTTATGTAAGCAGCAATCTTTTTGCCGAGAGCCCTTGGTGCAAACAAATGGCCTGATTCGTGGTAAAATGCGCCAGCCGCGCCGATAATTCCGTAAGAGATAAATTAAAACCAGCCGGAAATAGCTGGTTTTTTTGCAGGCGTTAGACAAAGACACAAAGCCAACCATTTAATGGCATATTAAATTTCGTTACTTTTTAGCATACAAACAATGCTTTTGATTTGATTAAATAATAAGGAAATAATTAATTATAGAAAGGAGACTTTATGGACGGCACCAAACAAGACCCAAGCCGCGGCGGTCAAGGTGGATCCACCGGTTCAAACTCCTAAGAAAGTTACCTAAAGAAAATAATTAATTTAAACCATATGACTTTAGATCGTGATCGCAATCCTGATATGGAACAGGACAGCGGGAGGAACGCATCCGAAGAAGAGAATAGCTAAGTATTAAGAAAAGAGCGGATTTTATTCCGCTTTTTTCTTTGCGTAATGGGTTATTAACAAACAGAGCACAATTTGTCTAATAGAGCGGTTTTTAAATAGGTAAGCAATTTAGACAATACATTTATTCCAATCTCGGGCAGTTTTGGTAATAATTAGGTACGTCATTAATTTAAATCAGGGAGGTGATTAACATGTTAGATGGTCAAAACAAGCGATCCGGTTCTTCCGATGATTCATCCTCATCTTCGTCTGCCAACGAATAAGTTGGAGGTAGTGGGTAACGCTGGTGCCAAAAGACAGTTAATCAAAGGATCGCTCATATCGCTGTGATAAGGTGCCGACATGGCGTAATTTTATTAGCCAACTACAATTGAGTTGAAATAGATGATTGTGTTGCATTGTAAAAAAGCTCTGAGTTAACTCAGAGCTTTTTTTGCGGCTTGGTATTATTCGGTGCTTTGGGTTTTCTTTTCTCGCTTGCGCTTGTTTGGATCTAGGATTCTTTTGCGCAGTCTTAAACTTTCGGGAGTTACTTCAAGTAGTTCATCAGGGGCCAGAAATTCTATGGCTTCCTCAAGACTCATAACTTTTGGCGGCGATAAAATCAGCGCCGCATCCGTGCCGGAGGCGCGCATATTGGTCAATTTTTTGGTTCTATTGACATTGATTTCGATGTCTTCAGTTTTGGCATTCTCCCCGACAATCATGCCTTGATACACTTCCACAGCAGGGCCGATAAACAGTTCTCCGCGTTCCTGGGCGTTATTTAAGCCGTAAGCGTTCGATACGCCTGGTTCTGATGCGATCAGAGCTCCATGTTTTGGAGCAGTGTTGAGTGAGGTCTCGGCCGGGCCATAAGAATCAAAGATGTGGTTTAGAATTACAGTGCCTTTGGTTTGAGTCAGAAGTTTGCTTTTGAGTCCGATCAGATTGCGGGTCGAAATAGTATAATCAATATGCACTTCTCCATTGTCCATATGGTTCATGCTCACCAAGTCAGCCTTGCGTCGGCCCGCTTCTTCTATCACGGCACCTTGATAAGCATTGGGGACGATTATCGAAAGACGTTCAAACGGCTCTTTTTTTATGCCATCTTCAGTTTTGAAAATAACTTCCGGCTGGGAAACCTGCAATTCATAACCTTCGCGTCTCATGGTTTCTATAAGTACCGCGAGATGCAGTTCACCGCGTCCCGCCACCAGTAAGGTGTCCGGACTGCCTGTATCCGTAACTTTGAGCGCTACGTTGGTTTCCAGTTCCTTGTAGAGCCTGTCGCGCAGATTTCTCGAGGTCACAAACTTGCCTTCACGTCCGGCAAAAGGAGAATTATTTACAGCAAAGCTCATCTGCACCGTAGGTTCGTCTACGATCACAGGATCGATTTGCTTCGGGTTAGCAGGATCGGTGATAGTAGAACCGATGGTGATTTCTTCCAAGCCTGCCACAGAAACTATTTCTCCGGCTGTAGCCTCATCGATCGATATTTTTTGCAAGCCCTGGAAGACCATTATGTCTGCTGCTCGGCCGGTCAGTTTGGCGCCGTCCGGGGCAATTTGCATTATGGATTGATTTTTCTTGATTGAGCCTGAATAAATTTTGCCAATTCCAAGTTTTCCTTTGTAGGAATCATAAGCTAAGGCCAAAACTAAAATTTGTAAAGGCTCGTTTTCTATAACAGTAGGGCCAGGAATTTTATCCACGATCGTTTCGAAGAGGGGAGTCAGATCAGCGCTGATCTTGTGATGGTCGAGGGTGGCAGTGCCAGCGATGGCAGATGCATATATAATCGGAAAATCTAGCTGTTCGTCAGAGGCCTTCAAGTTTACAAATAAATCAAAAGTTTTATTGACCACCTCATCAATTCGCGCATTCGGAGCGTCGATTTTATTAATGACCACGATCGCTTTGTGCCCAAGTTCCAAAGCTTTTTTCAGCACGAATTTGGTTTGCGGCATAGGGCCTTCTTTCGCGTCCACGAGCAGCAGTACGCCGTCCACCATGCGCAGCGTTCGTTCCACTTCACCCCCAAAGTCCGCGTGGCCCGGGGTATCTACGATATTGATCTTTGTGCCATTGTAGGTAATCGAGGCGTTTTTGGCTTTGATAGTAATGCCGCGTTCACGTTCAAGATCCATGGAGTCCATGATGCGAACGCCTAAGTCTGCCACGTTTCGCTGGACGTGGGTTTGTTTGAGCATGGCATCCACCAGAGTGGTCTTGCCATGGTCGACGTGGGCGATGATTGCGATGTTTCGAATATCTTGTCTTTTCATAGAAGCAAATAAAAATCGGCAAAGAGTGTTGGTGCCGAAGCACTTGTAAGTATACCTAATATGGCCAAAATAAGCAAGTCTCTCTACAATCTATATATGAATCTCATCGTATGGATAATTAGTGGAGGGTTACTCGGCAGTACGATCGCTTGGTTTTTTGCATCCAGCCCAGGAACTTTGATTGGCTATTTTTTATCCGCCATAATCGGCAGCGTGTTCTTTGGATTTGTTTCGTCCAAGTTTATGCCGGAAACGCCCCCTCTGGATTTGGATTATCAATCGTTTAGTCCTGGCGCGCTGCTTTTCGCCATCTTCGGCGCGATAATTTTTATGACTCTATATCTCGTTTTTATAAATTGTACCAATTTACAATTGTAAGCAATTAACGCCAGCTTTAATATATGAGGATTAAATGAAAGGATGTTTATGAATTGGCTATTTTGGATTATCTTCGGTGGTTTAGCTGGTTGGGTTGCCACGATCATCACGGGCACCAACCCGCGGTTTGGTGTGATCGGAAATATACTTATCGGTATCGTAGGAGCATATCTGGGCGGATGGCTTTCCACTCGTTTCTTCGGCGGCCCAGCAGTTACGGGTTTCGATTTGCGCAGTTTTGCTGTAGCGGTTCTGGGAGCCGTGGTTTTGTTGTTTATCATCACCTTGTTCTAGGCTAGAATTGACAAAATCACCAAAAACTAGTAAAGTATATATTGCTTTCTAAGTAAGCGCGGTAATCGCCCTTATCGCAAGATATGGGAGGAAAGTCCGAACACGTTGATTGGATGAAGTCTCATGAGTTTATTCAGTCGCAAGTAGCGGGTAACGCCCGTCTGGAGTAATCCACGTGATGCGAACAGTGACGCCTGATCAGAAATGAAAAGGCCCCGGCCCTTTCGCAAGAAAGATCTGGGTGAAGCCGATGGTAACATCGGATTGAAACGGCTAAATTCATATTTGCAAGTGCAATGCCCAATAGGCGCTTCAATGCGCGGGTTGGCAGCAAAGAATCAAGCAGCAATGTTTGATCAAGAGAGATGATTGCCTCCGCCGAGTAAAATTGGCGTCAGACAGAATTCGGCTTACAGCTTGCTTAGAAAGTGTTTATAAAAATACGTACTTGTTGTACGTATTTTTATTTTGTAGAAAGGTTGTGTAGACACCGTAACGGCAGTAATATATACTGATGCTAACTTTTGCATATGGAGGACAGAACGATGCGAAGAGTACTTTGTGTGGTGGCGATCATGGCGGTGTCGTTGACCGCAATCGCTTGCGAAGGGAAAGTGGCGGCGACTCCGACGATTCCGTTCCCACTCAAGAGCGTGACCATCGAAGGTCAGGACGGGCAGTTCGTGGCCGACGCGATTCAGGCGGAATTCCTGAAGAAGGGCGCGGTCTACACAGCTGACGGTGTCGACATCACCGGCACAGTGGAATGGACTACCGTCGCAAACAATGTGGTGCACGGCGTGAAGCTCAACCTTCGTGGGATCAGACAGGGCGGCCTTTCTGTAGCGTCGGCCGTCAACCTGACCCACGATGAACTGGTACGAGCTCGTGTACTGCCTACTGCGTCAGAGGTCCAAGGTCAGGGCGTGTTCGTACGCCTGGCTGCCAATAAGGCGGTCGATGACTTCCGACAGCAGGTGCTGCAACAGCAGAACTACCTGCCGAAGGAAGCTGCGACGAAGCCGCCGCTTCGTTGAACGCCGATCCGGCGCACTCAGTCTCGTTGCCAACCAGTACTTATATTGGTTGGCTCTTTTTTATGTTGTATTTTACTTGTAGTAATTTAAAGGTATATAATATAAGCAATTAAATTATTTTATGGAAATAAATGACCAGGTAAATTCCCAAATTATGCCTGAAGGAAGTGAGCCAAGTCAACCCAACAATCCGAATCGCAGTAAGTTTAAAAAAGAAGCAATAATCGGCTTGATTTTATTAGGTGTTCTGGGAGCAGTTTTAATTTTTGTTTTGCCATATAAATCAAAAAATAGAGCACTGAATCCAGAACAGAAGCAGACCGGCAGCTATGATGTTGAGAGTCCAAATCTGATTGATCAGACCAAGCTTAGTTTTAATTACAAAGAGACCAATACTCCGCTTGCAAAAATCCCCAATTTTGCTGCAGTCAAAAGTAAATATGGACTGAAGCTGACCAGCAACCAAGAAAAGTATTTGGATCAAAATAAATTTTTGTTGGTTGATTTAGATAGTACTAAATTCCAGCATAGAATAAATTTTGACGACATGCTCAACGATTTTGATTCTATGAGTGGGGGAAATATTTCAGAGCGTAACCCTGAAGACACAAAGCTGATAACGCCGGATATAGTCCTGCATGCCTACCATAAGTATTTTGAAATGACCTTGGAACAGCTGGAGCAGAACGAATTAAACAAGGCTTTGGGCGATTTTATTACGCAGCTGCATACCAATCTTGCCAATGCGGCGAAAAACAGCAGCGGATTGGTTAAAGAACGCTATCAGAATCTGGAATCAGAAGTTGTGCTGGGTCAAGTCCTGTTTGAAAACAAAAATCAACCCAAACCTGATCACTTCGATAACTCTGACCAGGAAACGGCATATCTGGCGTCCGACAAAAATATTGATAGCCTGGATAATGCAAAAAAGATTTTGGCAAAATACTCCTCTGATTTGCCAGCGGATTTTGTTAAAAAAATCCAATTTGACTTAGGTAAAATTTATGAGGCCAAAGAGATCGGTGCGTCTCCGTTGTTCAGTCAATATTCTGATAACGTAAAAACTGATTACACACAGTTCACGCCCCGCAGTCATTACACCAAAAATTCGACTTTGCGTGCTTATTTTCGGACTATGATGTACTTTGGCCGCAGTAGTTATTTTTTGAAAAAAGACGCGGGTATCATGGATGCAAATTTGCTGGCCAAGCAATTCCCAGTAAATCCTTGGAAAAAGATTATGGATATTACCGGTTTTTACGCAGGCGCTAGCGATGATCTGACTTATACTCAGTGGCAGGAGTTTGTGTCTAAGATTTTGGGCTCAAATGTTTCTGACTCTGATTTGGTTTCATCATCTAATGTCCAAAAGTTGGCTAAAAATTTGGATCAATTGCCTAAACCAAAAATTTTGTCTGATGTTGTAATTGATGATAATATCCAATCCAAAACCAAAGCTGATTTATTGCGCGATTCACTCGGTTTTAGAATTTTTGGCCAAAGATTTACATTTGATGCCTGGATTCTAAATGATTTAACCGCGGGCCAAGAAAAAACTGATGTTAAATTACCATCCACTCCATCCGCTCTGTTTGTGTCGGCAGCTATGGGCGATGCGAAAGCTCAAGATTACACGCAGAAATTTTTAAAACAGGACGCAGGGTTTAGTCCAGCCCAAGTTCAGGGATTTTTGACTAAGCTTGCTGCCAAACAAACTGACATCGGCAAAGTCAAACAAGGTGAATGGTATTCATCATTTGGCAGTAGCTGGTTGTATGTATTGGGATCTCTGACTCATAGTTATGATCAGAAATATCCTCTATATATGCAAGTCCAGGCGTTTTTGGATAAACAAATCCAGACTTTCCTGGGATCCTACACTGAACTTAAACACGATACTTTGCTTTATGCCAAACAAAGTTACGCGGAAAAAGGCGGGGGACCGGGAGATGCGCCCATTCCACCGGTAGTGAAGGGTTTTGTGGAACCAAATATTGATTTTTGGAATCGGTTTAATCAGTTACTATATCAAACCGAAGTAGTATTTGCCAAAAATAATATTTTTACCAACAGTACAGTCTTGTCGCGTTTGCAGGAATTTCGTAAAGACAACAGTTTCTTTACTGATATTGCTAAAGCTGAAGTACAAGGACAGCAGATTTCCGATGATGATTATGAAAAACTTCGCACAATGCGATTAGCATTTATGGCTGACCCGTTTGTATCACAGGACCCTGATGAAAATTCCGGCAAAGTTGGGTTAATCGCTGATGTTGCTACCGACACGGACAGAAACCAAATTCTTTATGAAGCGACGGGCAAGCCCTATGTTATGTTGGCAATAGTGAGCAATGAACAAAGCCCCAGAGTGGTGACCAGTCTTGTATATAACCACTATGAACTGACGGCACCTCTCGGCGGACAACGCCTTACGGATGAAGATTGGCGCAAATCAGTTTATGATCAGCCCAATACTCTGCCAGCGAAGAATTTTTGGTATCAATCTTTGATTGTGAAATAATGAAGGGAAAGTTTTTGGGGATATGTTTAATGGTTTTGTTATTTTTTTCTCTCCTGGGCTTTGGCCAGTATAGTAAACAAGTCAACAAAATTGTTCTGCTTTCAATCCCTCCGCAATTTACTGACAAATCATTATTTTTAAGCCCAATCACACAGATAAAGAATCAACCAAGTGACCAGATTGTGACCGGCATTACAGTGCCGCATCATCTTTTGGCCACTGATTTAATTGTACAAGCTTTTAATTTTGCCTCCGCTGGAAAATACGAGCAGATTTTATTGTTTAGCCCAGATCATTTTGATTTGGGTACTACAGATGTTTCGATTTCAGAAAAAAATTTTTCTACAGTATTAGGGGATATATCTACTGATACGGAGGCGGTCAAGCAGTTAGAAAAATTGTCATTTATCAAAGCCCAAGATTTTTTTTACCGCGAACACGGCCTTGGAGCAGAACTGCCATTTATTCGGTATTACTTTCCAAATGCTAAAATAATTGCGCTGACGTTTAAGGAAAGTACCCGCAAAGAGGAGTTAGATCAGACAGTCGAGGTTTTAAAAAAGATTCTAGCAACGAATTCGTTAGTTATTCAAAGTACTGACTTTTCTCATTACCTTACCCCGACAAAAGCCCAAGCTCACGATGCAGAAACAATCAAAGTTTTAGATCAGGGTAATCCCGCTCAACTCTTTAGTTTGATTCAACCGGATCATATCGATTCTATTGCTTCGCAGTACGTTCAAATGCGATTGCAACAAGAATTTTATTCTTCAAAACTTAAAATTATTGGCCATAAAAACTCGCAGGAATATACGAAAGATAAAATAGATTCGACTACGAGTTATATAGTTCAAGCCTATTTACCTCGATAGCTATGTAAAAGATGAGATACATCGGTGACACTTTCCGGTAAGATTACTGAGAAAGGAAAGCGTCACATGCGATTAGATGGTTACCGCCTGCCTTGGGGCAA
>WNFI01031308.1_pt1 | contig 29581 bp, 24 predicted proteins | sample 5400471 | NCBI WGS metagenome assembly WNFI01 (sample SAMN13153348, study PRJNA577476) | soil metagenome | isolation source: 100 cm saprolite on Douglas fir-dominated hillslope | place: USA:California | collected 2013-09-17
CGGCACCTTGGCCGTTGGCGGCCTGGGTGGGAGGCGGCAGCACTTTTTCCCCGCCCCCGAAGACACGAGAGAAGAATCCGGCCACGCCCCCGCCCTGATCGCAGGTATCGCGGGGCTCGGTCCCGGCGACAAAGGCCGAGACGTAATCGTCGGGGCAAGCCGGCGTCGCCAGGCGGTTCGTAATCTTATCGAGCTGCACATCGACGACGCCCGTGGGCTGGGAAAATCCCTTCATGTCGGAATACTGCGGGATCGCGACCGCCTTCTTCATGAATTCAGCCCAGATGGGCGCCGCCGTCACCCCGCCCGCCAGCCGTAGATCGCTGTAGTCGTCGTATCCCACCCAGACAATGCATAGCAGATTCGAGGTATATCCCGCGAACCAGCCGTCGTGCGAACTGCCCGTCTTTCCCGCCGCCGGGGGAATAAATCCGCGTCCGCGGACGGCCGAAAATCCCAGGCCGTTATTAATGACCCCTTCCATCATGTTGGTCATTACATAAGCGATTCGCGGATCAAGCACTTGCCGCTGATCGGTGGTGAAATTCGCGACCACGTCGCCCTTGGCATTGCGCACCGACTGCACCAGAATCGGCGACAGCCGAATGCCGTTATTGGCGAATACCGTATAGGCGCCGGCCATGTCCATGGGTGCCGCGTCGTAGGAGCCAAGAGCCATAGCCGGAGTCGCCTTCACCGAAGCGATTCCCGCAGACCGTGCCAGATCCGCGACCTTGTCGTAGCCGACCTGCTCAGCGACCTTCACCGTCGCGTTGTTCAGCGACATGGCCAGTGCGTAACGGAGCGAAACGTCGCCGTGGTACTCCTCTTTGTAATTGCGCGGCTCGTAGATCTGATCTCCGTAGGCAAAGCTGGTGGGCGCGTCGGTTACCGTCGAAGCCGGAGTAATCACGGGCTGAGTTCCGTCGAGCGCCGTGTTCATGGCCGCTGCGTAGACGAAAGGCTTGAAGATCGATCCCGTGGGCCGCTTCGCGACTGAGTGATTCAGCTGGCTCCATCCATAATCCCGCCCTCCCACCAGTGCCAGCACCGCACCCGTGTGGGGATCGAGCGCCACCAGCGCGACCTGTGCCTGCGGCCCCGGCAACACTTTGGTTTCGGTTTTCTTTCCGACTTTCACCTTCTTCGTGCGCAGTTTCGTGACCTGCGCATCCACCAGCTTGATGCCCATCTCCACCGCCTGGGCCGCGGCCTTCTGCAAGTCGGGGTCGAGCGTCGTATAGATTCGGTAAGACTGATCGTTCAGCTCGTGCTCATTGAACTTGCTGATCACCGTGTCGCGCACCATGTCGATGAAGTACGGCGCATCGCTGGCTTCCACGTTCGGCGGTGCGAGCTTCAATGGCGCAGCCTTGGCCTTATCCGCCTGCTCGCGGGTGATGGCGTGGGTTTCCACCATCGATTCGAGCACCACGTTCCTGCGCTCCAGCGCTCGCTCGGAATGACGGTATGGGGACAGGTAACTTGGCCGCTGGATCAATCCCGCCAGCAGGGCCGCCTCGGGCAACGTGATGTCTTTCAGGTCTTTATTGAAGTACGCCTTCGACGCCTCGGCAAACCCGCTGATCGCGAACGATCCCCGCTGCCCCAGGTCCACCCAGTTGGCGTAAAACTCAAAAATCTGCTGCTTGCTGAATTTTTGCTCCAGCTCTTCGGCAATGAGCATCTCGGTCAACTTCCGCCGAACCGTCTTCTCCGGAGTCAGAAAGAAACCACGCGAAAGCTGCATGGTCAGGGTCGATCCGCCCTGATCGTGACGTCCCCGGCTCACGTCGATCCATGTGGCCTCCGCCATGCGCAGAAAATTCACGCCGCTGTGTTCGTAGAAACGCCTGTCCTCGATCGCCAGCACCGCCTGCACCATCACGGGAGGAATTTCGTTGTACTTGACCAGTTCGCGCTTCGAGCGCTGTCCTGCGTCGAACAGAGCCGTCACCAGCTGCGGCTCCAGTTCATACGCGGAAAGGTCTTTGCCTTTACTGACGATCTGATCCACCTCTCCGTCGTGAATGCTGACGCGGGCCGGCTCGGGACTGTGATAGGACTCCGGCCCCGGGGTAATGTCGATCCCGTCTTTCACGAGGTGGAAGGTGCCCATGCGCGAATCGCCGTCTTTGTCGGTGTATCCGGCCCGGCGCAGTTCGGCGGCTATCTGCTTGGCTTCGATCTTCTCCCCGTCGCGCACCGTCTGGGGCATGGCATAGATTTTCGCGGCATTGGCGAAGATCGGTGTACGGAAGCGGTGCTCAATAATTCGGTCGTATTTGATGTAGAAGTAGGAAAAGAACACCGTGAAGCTAATTGCCAGTATTACAAACGCAACCAGGCCCGCGCGGATTATGGGGTCGCGTGGCAACCCGCGAAAGAGCTTCCCGGATTTTTCCCCGTTTCCCTTGGGGATCCTGATCTTAATGGTCACAGGTTTAACAGTTCGACGTTTTAGTTTCGACGTTTAGACGAAGCGACGCGGCTGGAACCATTCCTCACTTTCTCAGACGTTAGGACGCAGCAAAAGGTTTGTATCGTCCGATGTGCCCATCCCCTATTCCCTGCGGCACAAGTTCCGCACTAGCAACTCACGGCTCTCTAGTCGGTCACCGCGTAGGGGAAGTTGATGGAGACGGACAGATCCGCGCCGTGAGTCAAGGCCCCGGTGGTGGGACTGGCAACGTTCACGGTGAGCGTGCCGCCATAAATCGTGTCTATGCAGAACAGGTAAAGTCCGCTTTGATCAAACCGGCAACCTTCAGCGGTGGGCACACCGCTGAAGGCTCCGATGTTTGATAGCGCGCCCGTGGTGGCATCGATCTTAAACCCTTCCATGGGTGCATCAACGCCGGTGCTGGCAAGGGCTTCGACTGTATAGACAAAGGCACCATTGGGTGAAATGGTGAAATCAAACGGCGCCGCAGAAGTGAGGAATGGCGAACCACTTACCACCGTGGGTATGCCCGTGGATGAATTGATGACATAAACGTAAATGTGAGGATCGGTTGCGCTGACATGACCGTCTTGAATCTCAGCCACCCCCAGCAGCAGTTCCGCAGTTGGGCTGGCGTGTATCTGCGCCACTCCAAGCAGGAAAGGGCTCCCGCCGAGCGCTGTGAGCGCGCCGGTAGTTGGGTCAATCAAATACCCTGCTATGCCAGCCAGGGGATCGGTCTGTGCCGCGTATAAGAATTTCCCGCTCGCGTCCACGGTGAGCTCGTCTGCCACCAGGCTCAGGCCCGCAGTGAACGGCGACCCGGCGGTCGGAGTTAAGACCCCCGTAGAAGAGTTGATCTGGAAGACCCAGATATAAGGAGCGCCCTCGCTGCCCACAAATAGAAATTTGCCGGCAGGATCGGTAGCCAGATCGTCAGCCGAGCCCACGCCGCCCGGCGCAGTAAATGGACTGCCCGTAATCGGTGTCAGCGCCCCGGTCGTGCGGTTGATGATGAATCCCGCGACTGTGAGATCCCCCATTGGAATATAGAGCAAGGTCTTGTTAACGATCAGCATGTCATCCGCGCCATTGCTGGGCACAGTCGGCGCAGTGTAGGAATTCAGAGTACCGAAAGCGTTCGCGGTCGTATAGCCGGCTGCGTTGATGGTCGACGCGTCGTAGTAAACCAACGCCGCCGCGGCCGAAGCGTCGACGCCAGTACCACCGCCGCCGCCGCCACCGCCCCCTCCTCCGCCTCCTCCACCACTGCCGCCGCTGCCAATGCCGGTGCCCGAAGAGGTGCAGGTCGAGCTGCCAAAAGTGACGCGGCATCCGTAGGGGCTGCAGTTCGCCAGAAACAATGTCGCCAGCATTACCAGCAGGCTAAGTAACGTTCGAAACAGAATCTTCATGAACTGCCTCCACCTGAGCTGTCGGATTGCGGCATCTTCCGCGCCGCAATCCTCAGGAGATGATCTTTGTGTGGCAATCTTTTCCGCCTCGCGTCCGAAAGAGCGTAAAAGCGGAATCGATCTCGAAGGTAATAAAAACCTTCTTACCCAGTCGCGATATTAGGATCAAGGTAACGTGATGGCAACGTTACGAATGTCACTGTCCTAGGCGAAAGTAAGCATTAACTTAGTGGTTGGATAAGTTGCGGCCCTTTACGCGCTGCTCCCGCACGCCTCGTCCAGTAACCTCAAATGAAGATTGGGTCGGTTGCAATGGAGTTGACATTTGATCGGCATTTTCATGCGTGCGGAGCTTTATTTTGGCCGATAGTCGCGGAGGAGGGCGCGCCATTTTAACTTAACTATTTTCGTGGATATCATTTTTCTCCTGTGTTCATGCGTGTTTTAATGTCACCGAAAAGCCGCTTAAGTAATGTGTTGATGCGCCTTTCGGGAACGACTCACGCGCTCCGCACTTTGGTCACAAATCGCGTGATGACCATTGGACGTGCACATTCGTTTCGGTAGTAACCACACATTTCCCTTGCTTGAAAAATTAGAAGCTGACAACATTCGACTTGAACTTGGCGGAGGACTTTCAAGTGAAACGCAAATACATTCTGGCCGCATTAGTCGGCACACTCGGGCTCATTCTGAGCAGCTGTGGCACCTCAGACAAGCTTTCATCGCTTACCATTTCGGCAACGGGTGGCACTGGCTTCTTCGAAGTAAAAGGCGAAGGCGGAACGCTGCAGTTGACAGTGACCGCGAACTACACCAGCGGGAAGACGGTTGATGTCAGCAACTGGGCCGTCTATACGGCGATACCCACTGGCACCGACGAAAGCCTCACTCCGTTGCCCAGTCCCCCGCAGACGCTTACGATTAGCACCACCGGCCTGGCGACCGCGGTCCCACCCTTCGTCTGCTCCTTTCACGACATAGCGACAGGAAGTACCGCCACACCAAGCTGGGTGCTTCTTGGTTCTTACCAGGTCACGGCCGCATATAAAGGCTTTACTTCGCAGCCAGCGTTCATCGGCATAGCTTCGGCAGCGGGCGACGCTCCCGATGGCTCCTGCGGTCCGTAGAGTATTCGGCGCAGTGGAATTGAATCTCCTGCGCGCGTTTGAGGAATCTCCGCTCGACAAGTGCAGCCCACTCCGCTGGGCTGCATTTGCCTTTGGTGGCCCAGCCTAAACTCACGGTGCGGAGAACATGGCGGGGTAGGCTACCTCGGTTGACTCGAAGTGTAGGCTCCCGTATCCGAAACGCCCTGACCGATGCCCGGTTAGTCTCGTGCTCGCATGGGGAAGGTTGCAGTGCAGCAAGTTTCCCGGAAAGCTGCTGAACAATTCACGATTCGTATCAGGGCACCGCTTCAGCGGTACCGTATGTGATGTGCCGCAAAATCAAGCATGGGCTCAGTCGCTGCGAGACCCGCAGGACTAGGGCAGGGGCCGCTATCAGCCCACTGGGCCTGGCACCTCTGCACCCAGCACCGACCTCTGTCCACACTAAACAGAATAGAAATCTCGGTGAAGGTCATTTGTGACCCCAACAAATCAAAGCTATGGAAAAGCTGGCGAGCCGATGTGAATTTCGGCCAATAGCGGTCCAGCGCCTAAAGGCCCTGCTCATAACGTGGCGCTATGACATGCCTAAAGGCATATCCTGATACGAATCCTTGCGCGCAGCGCTGATTAGAAGCCTTTGTTGCCGCTCGATGGAGTGAAGTGGAAGGTGTAGGAATATCCCGGAAGGTTCACGGTCGAATTGTAGTCTGCGGCAACATAGACCGCCGGCGCGCCCGGCGTACCGATGCGCTGCACCGTGACCTGCTCGGGAGTAAGGTGAATATCGTGGTCTTTGGCTTTGAGAATAACCATGTTGCGCAGATCGTCGTCAGTCTTGGTGGGAGTGGAAGAGCCGACCAACGCCACTTGCTTCAAGTCATCCTCGAAGGAATAGTTCGCCATCTCGACCGGGGCGATCTGAAATCCGGAGTAGGCCACGGCCACGATAACAATAAATCCCAGAGCCAGCTTAAAGGTTCCCATATCCCGCAATCCGCTCGCCGCACAAGCCGATGTAACTCAGCCTTTGCGAGGGAGCAATTCCTGAAAATATTCCACGATCGCGGAAATCGTAACATCGCGCACTTCCCGAGTCGAGCGTAGAACGACCTCGACAGTACCTTCGGTAACCTTGTTTCCCACCGTGATTCTAAAGGGGATACCTACTAAATCGGCGTCCTTGAATTTCACCCCGGGCCGCTCATTGCGGTCATCGAGAATAACATCAAAGCCAGCTGTTTGCAGGCGCATGGCGATATCTTCGGCGGCCGATTTTACGGCCTCGTCTTTCACATTCACCGGCGCGACCACAATCTCAAATGGCGCAATCGTCGGCGGCAGCCAGAACCCGTTCTCGTCGTTCGACTGCTCGATCGCCGCCGTCAGGATGCGCTCAATCCCAATGCCATAGCAACCCATGATCGGCGTCACTTCCTTGCCGTTCTTGTCGAGCACGCGAGCGCCCATCAACTCCGAATACCGGTAGCCAAGCTTGAAGATGTGCCCAATCTCTACCGCCGTGTCCATGCGCAGCACCGCCCCGCAAGTCGGACAGACATCCCCCGCGGTGACCGCGCGCAGGTCGACATACGCTGTGGGATGGAAGTCTTTTCCCGGAGTCAGATTCTTAAGGTGATAATCCTCTTTATTGGCGCCGGCGATCAGATTTGCGCGCCCTTCGAGCGCCTTGTCAACGAACAGCACGGGCTTGTCGGCGTCTTTCTTCCGATCCCGAGCCCACTCGATTCCGAACGGACCTAAATATCCCGCTGGAGACTTGAAGAGCGCCTTGATCTCGTTCTCATCCATCGGCCGCGTTGCCGCGCCCACCGCCGCGTTCAGCTTCGCCTCATTCAGTTGATGATCGCCGCGCATGAGCACGACAATGCCGCGCAACTTCACCTTGCCGGTTTTCTCGTCTTTCTCTTCCGCCATCAGCGCCAGCGTTTTAATCTTGTTCTTCGGCGACACCCCCAGAAACTTCGCGACATCTTCGATGGTCTTCTGCCCGGGCGTGTGCACTTCCAGCGGCTTACCATCGCCTTCGGGCACAAGATCTCCCCAGACCTCCAGCTTCGAGGTCGCCTTCTCCATGTTCGCCGCGTAATTGCACCCATCGCAGCTCACAATCTGATCTTCGCCCGCGGGCGTCCGCACCATGAACTCGTGCGACTCCTTTCCCCCCATCGCTCCCGAGTCGGCCTCGACGACCATGTACTTCAACCCACAGCGGTCGAAAATCCGGCAATAGGTTTCGTAATGCTTCTTGTACGAAACATCGAGCCCCGCGGCATCGATGTCGAACGAGTACGCGTCCTTCATCATGAACTGGCGCACCCGCAGCAGCCCCGACTTTGGCCGCGGTTCGTCACGAAACTTTGGAGCAATCTGATACCAGATCTGTGGCAGCTGCTTGTAACTCCGCAACTCTTTCAGGGCAATGGAAGTCATGACCTCTTCTTCCGTCATCCCCAGCACCAGATCAGCGCCCTTGCGGTCTTTCAGGCGAAACAAATTCTCGCCCATCAGCGCCCGGCGACCCGAGGCCTCCCAAAGCTCCCGCGGATGCAGCGCCGGCAAATAAAACTCCTGCCCAATCCGGTCCATCTCCTCGCGCACGATCCGCATGATCTTGTTGAACGACCGATTTCCGAGAAAAAGATAAGAGTAAATTCCAGCCGCCAGCTGCCGAATGTAGCCCGCCCGCACCAGAAATTTATGCGAAGCGACCTCGGCGTCCGCAGGCGCCTCGCGCAGTGTAGGAATAAAGGATTCTGACCAACGATGCATAGATTTTCGAGTACCGTATCCGATTAGGGAGTGCCCAAGTACAGACACCCGCGGAGTTAACAGGGCAATTGAGTATTGTAAATGATTGCCGTCATCCTCCTGAAGAGACCCAGAATGAACGGTGGTTGATTTGCAATAGGTTCCGGGCTAACATTCCGGCTCTGGAATCCGGCATAGTCATGAATGAAAATATCATCCCATTTTTGCTCTTCGGAACCGTCGCTTTGTTCATGGCGGCGTTGATCGCGTGGGGTATGCGTTACGCGAAGCAGCGCACTAAGGACCTTTCCGACGTCGCCCAACAGATCGGTTTCACGTTTGTGGGGAAGAACTGGAGCGGCTCGTCGCTTTCTTCCGGCTCAACCAGCGGACTCCAGGTCAGCCTTTTTGACTACCGCTACACCGTGGGAAAGAGCACAGTCGTCCAAACCGTGGCAGTCTTTACGCAGGATCTGCAACTACCGCCCTTCGAACTGCGGCCCGAGGGGTTCCTTGATCGGATTGGAGACGCCGTCATGCATAAAGACATCGACTTCGATTCATATCCGGAGTTTTCCAGACGTTATCTCCTTCGCAGCCCCGACGAAGTGAGTACTCGAAAGTTTTTCGCCCCGAGCTTGTTGGCGTACTTGGAGCAGACTCCGTCAGAACAAAAGTGGCATATCGAGAGCACCGGAACGTCGCTGATCTTCTACCGAGGTTTTCCGCTCAAGCCTTCTGACATTCCCGCTTTCCTTGACCAGACTTCGGCGATCGCGAGAAATATCTTCAGTAGCGCAGGGTTAAGCAAGACGACAGCGTAGAACGACTGCAATCGTCCCAGACTTCTCACAAAGCACGCGCTTCAGTCCAGCAATTGCTTCAATATCTCTTTCCCTAGCTTTTGCGCCTCGCCAAAAAACTTCTGATACTCCACGAACAGCCGATTCAACTCCAGTGACTTGTCGGCGGTGAGTTTTCTGCGGAGCAGCATATCGCGCACGTGAACGGGGTTGGGAAGAGTTGCGTCTTCGGTGAGTTCTTCAAGAGCGGTGGCCGGATCGTAGTGATACATGAAACACCTCGATGGAGGGATTGGGCGATTGAGTCATTGATTCATTACAAGCAAAGACCAGGCTCTCAAGCTCCTTTATTGTGCTTCGCTGTTCGCAATGAGGCTGCACAAATCGCCAGCAGTTCATTTGCTTCTTTCAACAGCAGTAATAGCTTTTTAGCAGTTACGACTCCGGTGTCCGCCAGAAACTCCAGCCAGAATACAGTTTCGTCAGCCTCTTCAACCACAATGCTCATTTTGGAAATAAACTCGGCATGAGACCGCGCGCGGCAAACCGCGCCCGGTAGTTTGCAGCAACGGCCGTGCCGCAACGTAATAGCTGTTTACCGAGCACGTCACCTTCCCTGTCCGCGGCAAGATCGAACCACTCCAACAATGCGAATGGCAAACTGCTTCGTCCGCAGTTTCATGGCCTCGGCCTTGTCCAGCATATTCATGGGTCTTCAATGGTTCAATGACTTAATCTCTCAATGATTCAATTTCTATACAAGCTCAGTACTCCACAGATCGTGCAAATGCACAATACCTTTCAGCTTGCCGCTCTCACTCACCACCATTAGGGACGTGATCTTCTTCTCTTCCATCAAGGCAAGCGCAGTAGCCGCAAACTCGCTTGACGCGATCGTCTTGGGATTCTTTGTCATCGCCTCGCCTGCTGTCAGATCAAGTACGTCTTTCCCGCGCTTCTCCAGCAGGCGACGCAGGTCGCCGTCGCTGATGATCCCCACCAGCTTTTCGCCCTCCACCACCGCCGCCACGCCTAGCTTCTTGCGCGACATTTCATAGATCACGTCCGGCATCTTCGTTTGCGGAGTTACACAGGGCAACGCATCCCCGCTGTGCATCAAAGATTCAACGCGAGCCAGTTTCTTCCCCAGTTTTCCGCCCGGATGCAGATTGGCAAAATCTTCCTCCTTAAATCCGCGATTCTCGCTGAGAGTGACGGCAAGCGCATCGCCCAGAGCCAGCATGGTCGTGGTCGAAGCCGTCGGAGCCAGTCCCAGCGAACAAGCCTCCTCCGCAATCGAACAATCGAGCGCCACATCAGCCGCCGCCGCTAGAGTCGAAACCCGCTTGGCCGATGCTTGTATGGGAGCGGGCGACTCGCTCGCTCTGGGCTGCGCAGCCACCGACTTCTGAGACAAAACGCAAATCTCATCGCCGGTCATGGCAATCAGCGGAACCTGCAAACGCTTGATCGTGGCCAGCAATTGCAAGATCTCTTCCGTCTCGCCGCTTGCAGAAAGCGCCAGCACAACGTCTCCGCGCACCACCATTCCCAAATCTCCATGCATCGCTTCGACCGGATGCAGATACAACGCCGGAGTCCCGGTCGAGCTCAGCGTAGCCGCAATCTTGCGCGCGATCAGCCCGCTCTTACCCATCCCGGTGACCACCACGCGGCCCGCGCACGAGAACATCAAATCCACTGCGTGCTGAAACGCCGCCGCCATCGGCCCTCCAATGCGGTCCGCCAGGGCGCGCAGCGCCTCGGCCTCAATGCGTACTACGTTTTCGCCAGTGTGTTTCATTTCGTTAAACAGCGGGAAGGAAGGATGTTAACAAAAAGCCCCGCTGGTTGCCTGTGCGGCCGACCCTGCTCAAGCTTTGCCACCAAAGTAATCTGGCCTGCTTCTTGTCCCGCTCGTACTCTCAGCACAGCCACACCGGCCTCAAACGAATTCCCAATGGTGCGAGTCTACTCGCTCACGATTCACGATATCGTTACCCCTATGCTCATGGTTGGGGCGGCATGCGCTGTCCTGTGGCTGTACACTCTCACGTTGTCGTCGCTCCAGATCGAACTGGACGACGACCGCATCACGAGAACCCATCGCCTGCTCTGGGGCTCTCCTCTCAAGGTTTCCTTCGGCCGCGACGATGTCGGCCACATTCGCGAAGTCGGCAAGAGTGGCTTGATGATCCGCGGACGGGGCCATAAGGGTCGCTATATTGATCTGCACATTACACGCCTTGTGGAGAATTATGATGAGCTAAAAGCGCACCTCGCTGCATGGCAACCGGTGCACAACTCCTGGATCTGATTCCCGCAAAGGCCAACACTGACGGAATCAGAAGTGGTCTTCTCCCTGAGGCGTTGCGGGTTTCTGACCCAGCACGGCAAGCCCTTTGGCTTGGATCATCCGGTCCCACGGGCCAGACTGCCAGTTATCTTTCAGTTTCGAAGGATGCTTCCAGGGCGGCAGCGAGAGCATCAGGTTTTTCGCCGTCGAGTGTACGTAAAGTTCATACATCGAACGTAGTTTGACCAGCTTCTGCTGGGCGACTTCGTCGCTCCGCAGTTCCAGCCCCGCCGCGGCCAGCGTCTCCCGCAAGCTCTTGAAGTCGTCGTCGGTCAAGCGCTCCGGGGCGGTGGGGTCGTAACGCGCATTCACTACCTGGGCCAAATCCACGGCCGCGTGCCGCGCCATGGCAAACGTCAGCCGCGCTTGCCCCGGATGTACGCCCTTGATGCCGGTCAGGATCAGCGATGTCACATCGAGCATGATAGTCAGTGCTCCCAGCCATGATTCGTTGCTGTGCTGCGAGCGAAAAAAGCTCAGCACGGGATACGAAATGTGACTCTCCAGCAATTCCGCGGACCAGCGCTCCCAATCGCGCAGCACTTCATCGAGCACGATCTGGTCGATCGCAGGACTCTCGGTATTCCCGGCCAGCCGCACCAGCAACTCTGTCGCGGTCGGTGGTGAACCCGCGCGTGCATCGAGCATGGAGATTTGAATCTCGCGCCGTGAGAACGACGAGTAGACAACCGGAATATATCCGATGACGACGCCGAGGAACGCAAACCCCATGCCCGCTTCGAACACCGAAAGTGCGCGCGCCGCCCCCGACGTGGGCACAATATCGCCATAGCCGAGCGTGAAAAAAGTCTCGCCGCTGTGATAGAGAATGCGCCCAAATGTAAGCGGCTCGTTGCCGAGTTGCTCGTGCCCTCCCAAGCCATACTGAGTAAGAGCAAAGCCGAGAATTAGTCCCGAGGCCCAGAAGCCCAGAAGCAGAATCAGAGACAGTGGTCCGAAGTATCCCAGAAAATTCTGCTGCCTTGACGCCGTGCCAATGTGGCCCGCAATCTTTCTCCACGGAATCCATGTGCGCCGGTAGAACCACGCGGTCAGTTTGAAGTGGCGCGTAACCCGGCGTGGCAGCACCACGGTTTCGAACGCATCGAGCAGCACAATCCAGACGATTGCGAGGCCGAAAATGGCGGCGATGATTGTTCCGTGGAGGTGCATATTGGTCTAAGTTGACACAGCGGTCCAATGTTGATGCGGTGGGAAGGGTAACAGATTCTGCACGGGAAAATCTGTATCAAGGCCGGCAAAGACTTGCGATCTATGTGCTATTGCGGTTTGGTCGGTGCCGGCTGCGCAGGCGGAGTTTGTGCTTGTCCCGCCGAAGGTTTCGCAGGTGTCGTCGCGGACGGCTTCACCGCTTTCTTTTTCGCCGCCGGCTTTTTCGGAGGCTCGTTATCGTCGATAACTATTTTCTTCGGGGGCGTCGCGGGAATCGCAGCTCGCGCGGCATTCAGATCGGTCCGTAAACGTACGATCTCAGCCTCTTTCGCCGATGATAAATTCTCAATCCGCTCAGCGACTTGCCTGCGTGTACCTTCAAAACTATTCAAATCGTTGGAGATCGATTGAAAATCGTCTTTCGATCCAAACGCTCCCGCTGACTCGGCCACATTTCCCATCACGTCATATAAAGCGTCGAGGTTGCGATAGAGCTTGAACGTCGCCGGCATATCTTCTGGCGTGGCTCGCAACTGCGCGATCATCTCGGGCAGAGCGCCCTGCAAGTTACGCTGGATCGAGTCCAGATTCGACAGCACCTGCTTTTTGGTCGAACCGTCGGTCTTCCATTTCTCGATACGGAGCTTGGCCAGATCGGTCTGTGCGGCTTTCGAGGCCGCCTCGAGTTGCGCCAGTAACCCATTAAGCTGCGTCACCGACGCGTAGGATACCGCAGAACTCTGCGGTGAGCCCGCCGGAGGCGATGGCCCACCCTGCAAGGCCGAGTTGCCATAAGCCATAGATCCCGGCGACTGGGGACCAGCAGATTGCCCCGGAGCGCCCGTAGACCACAGCAGAGCGAACAGAGTGGATGAGAGGATCGCGTTACGATTCATTGTTTAGAGACGGTGGCTACGTGTGCAACAGAATACTACAAGCTAGGATGCCACAATCCCGCCGGGGTTTGCGCCTGTCGATTGAGATCGGCCAAGCAAAACTGCCTTCTTGACAACCGCCCGGCGGAGGAGGAAACTTCTTACGCCTCAGTCAACGCCTCCCCCGGCAGCCACTGTTAACCGCACAACATCTTCGATGGGAAGGATCTGCGCTATGAAAAACCAGTCGATCTCGGCCAAGGCCCAAATTGTTTTCACCGCGTCGCACAGGGCGAGAGATCGCAGCCATTACGGGCCTGTTCTCTAGCGATAGGAATCGTCTTAACGCTGGCAGCAATTGCAAATCAGTCCTTGGTTGCACAAACTTTTGAGGTGCTTTACAACTTCGCGGGCGGCACCGATGGAAGCAATCCCTGCGCTTCGCTGTTGGTTCTAAACGGCAAACTCTACGGCACCACCAATAGCGGCGGCTCCACCGCGAGTTGCGAAGGTCAAACTGGCGGCTGTGGTACGGTCTTTGAACTATCGCCGCCCGCCGTCAAGGGCGGCACCTGGACCGAGTCCGTAATCTATAGTTTCAATCTACAAGCTCGCTCCGCCAGCCACTCAAGGAGGATCCTGGACAGAAAGCATTCTCTACCGCTTCCTTGCCACGCGGGCGCGCCCATGAGCGCGATCCTCGATCCGGCAGGCAACCTCTACGGCAGGGCCGGCGGGGGCAAGTTGGGCTACGGCATAATCTTCCGGCTAACCCCGCCTTCCACCAGCGGCGGTAGCTGGATCGAGGCGCCCATTTATAACTTCGGGCAGAGCGCAACCGACGGTGCCTTGCCCTTTCCCGGCCTGGTCTTCGACAGCACAGGCCGGCTCTACGGCGCCACCCTTGAAGGCGGGTTGAACTCGCCCCCCGGCAATGGCACAGTGTTTCGACTGACACCGCCCACTAGCGGAGGGGTATGGACTGAATCCATTCTGCACGCGTTCACCGGCGGCAGCGATGGCGACGCTCCCGAATTTGGCCCGATTTTTGGGGCCTCGGGCAATCTCCTCGGCACCACCTGGGCCGGCTTCGGGACCGTGTTCGAGTTAACCCCGTCCGGTACTCTAACCACTTTACACACCTTTGACTACTACACCGACGGCGGTAGCCCGTCGGGTTTGGTGCACGACGCCAAGGGCAATCTCTACGGGACAACGGGTGGTGGCGGCAGCGGCAACGCAGGCACCGTGTTCATGGTCACGCCCTAGTTTCGCAAAAAAAGCGAGTTTCATCGCCGGAGGCCCACTTCTCGCGACTTTGCAAGAAGTGGGCCTCGGGTAATCGATCTCCTAATGTTTTCAATTCTCGATACAGCCAGAACTCCCAGTTGGCGGAGACCCCCTCGCCGGGACGATAATCATCTTATGTTCCGTCGAGCCCAGTTGCTCGTTAACATCCTAATTGCGATCCTCGTGCTTGCTGTTCCGCTTCCCGCTCAGGATCTTGCCCATCGCCTCATTCTCAAAGACGGTTCCTATCAGCTGGTCACCAAATACGAGATCAAAGGTGACCGCGTGCGCTACCTGAGCGCCGAGCGCGACGAATGGGAAGAGATGCCCACGTCACTCGTCGACTGGCCGGCCACCGACAAGTTCGAGAAAGACCGAGCCAGCGGAGCCTCCGTGCCCGAAGCGGCGCAACTCGATAAAGATCTTGAGCAGGAGCGCGCCGAGGAGGAAGCGCAGCGTCCGCAGGTCGCGCCCGGACTGCGTCTGCCCGAAGCGTCCGGAGTATTTCTGCTCGACAGTTTTCAGGGCGTGCCCCAACTCGACGAGGTTCAGCAGACCGCAGGCGACGTGAACCGCAACACCAAAGGCAACATTTTCCGTGGCGCGATTAACCCCGTGGCCAGCAACAAGCAGATCATCGAAATCGAGGGCACGCACGCCCTCGTACAGGCGCATGTCGATGTGCCCTCGCTCTACATCAATATGGAAGAGAGCCCTGCGCAACAGGAAGCTGAAAAAGATTCCGCCCGCTCCGGCCCGCAGCAACCACAGCAGCCGCAGCAGGCTACCGTTCCCTTCGACCGCTACCGCATAGTGCGCACCGAAGTGAAAGGCGGCAAGCGCATCGTGGGCGACGTGAAGCGCGCCGTCACTGGTAAAGTCAGCCAGGAGCAGCATTCGATCAAGACCACTGTAAGCCGCGTGACCGGAGGATGGTTGAAAGTCACTCCCACCGAAAGCCTCGCCCCCGGTGAATATGCGCTGGTCGAGATGATGGGCAAAGAAGGAATGAATCTCTACGTGTGGGATTTCGGCATAAACCCTAAAGCCCCCGCCAATGCGAACCCGTGGAAACCCGACACCAAGCCGGATACAAAGACCGAGGCCAAGCCAGCCTCCAAGCCTGCCGCCACAAACACAGAGGAAACTCCCAAGTAATTCGCCCATGGCAATGCGGCCCAATTTCCACAGGTCGCAAAATTCTAGCATCTTGCGGCCGGCCTTCAATTACAAAATCTCCCGATTACAAAATCTCCCAAACTACAGCACGCCCCGCTGCGCGATCCCGATATTGTCGCGCGTGGAATTCTTTACCAGATACATCATCTCATCGGCTTGACGAATAATGTCGTGCGCGGTGCGCGCATCGTGCGGAAAACTCGCCAGGCCAATCGACGCCCGGACATTCAGATTTAATCCTTCATCTTTGCAAAACTGGCTCGCCCGCATCGCATCCCGCAGGCGCTTGGCGACGACCAGCGCCTGATCTTTGCTGGTCTGCGGCAACAACACGACGAATTCATCTCCGCCGTAACGGTAGGCGAAATCGATCAAGCGCAGCTGCGCCTTCACCAGATATCCAATCTCCGCCAGCAGCTTGCTGCCAATTAAGTGCCCGTGCGTGTCGTTGACCGTCTTGAAATGATCGAGGTCAATGAACAGAATGCTGAATTCGTAGCCGAAGCGTGACGAGCGGTAGACCTCGGTCTCCAGCGTCTTATAAAGATGACGCGCATTATAAAGACCCGTACAGTCGTCGGTGATGGTCAGTTCCTGAATCTTCTCTACCCAGCGCGCGTTCTCAATGGCGATAGCGGCGTAGTCGCACAGCGATCGCAGGAAGAAAAGTTCCGCGTCGGTGAAGCGCGACATGTCGACGTTCACCAACTGAATCACGCCCAGCACGCGAAGTTTGGAACGCATCGGCACACAGATAATCGAGTGCGTCTCCCACTGCGTCGCCTGGTCGACGCGGTTGGCGAAAAATGGATCGGTGCGAACGTCGGGAACGATTCTCGCTTCGCCGTTTTTCGCGACCCATCCCGCAATGCCTTCGCCCATCTTTAGGCGAACGTTCTTCAACTGCTCCGCCTTATCGCCCACTGCGATGGCGAAATAAAGGTCGTCGTGCTCTTCATCCACCATTAATAACGACCACGTGTCGGGACGGAAATATTCCGCCATCTTCTCCATCATGGTCTGCAAAATCGAGTCGAGATCCAGCGACGACGTGAGCGCCTTGGCCACGTCGTGAAAGATCGTCAATTCCTGGTTCTCGCGCGTTCCCAATTGAGTACCGGCCTCGGGCATGTCGGAAAGTACCGTTATTCCTTTATTTCTTGCTAGACGGGTGGCGTTGTAAAAATTATATTCGTGACTTTCGCACAGGGGCAATGACCGTTGGTAACCAGAACCCGTAATGCCAACCGGATGTGAGGTTTCGGGGGAGCCACACTCCGATTTCCACGCCCGACGCCGACTTCCCGGGCCTGTGATATAGTCCCTCATCAAGAGTTCTGCAGGTTTCGCGCGTCCCCCTCGCGCGCCCGTTTTGGGAATCATTCGGCTCGATTAAGATGAGGGGATTCTATGAGGAAAAATCTTTCGTTCCTGCCGAGGGTACTTCTGGCCGTCGTCTTTGCGCTTGCCACCCACGTTTCTGCGAGCACTGAGAAAATACTTCACACGTTCAGAAACGGAAATGACGGAGCTAGACCCGAGAGCAGCTTGGTCTCAGACTCCGTGGGCAATCTATACGGCACAACCTTTGAGGGCGGAGTAAACAACCTAGGCATGGTCTTCATGCTGACGCCCACATCCAGCGGAACCTGGAAGGAAACCTCTCTTCACCATTTCACAGGAGGGAGGGACGGCAGCGCTCCCACCGCTCTCGCGATTGATCCGTCGGGCACGCTCTACGGCATTGCAACTCAGGGAGGATCTCCCACGCGCGGGACCTCGAAGTGCCAGCAGCAGGGCTGCGGCACGATCTTCAAACTAGTGCCGTCTGCAACTGGCTGGCGTTTCAACCTGCTCCACTCTTTCACTGGGGCGAGCGACGGCGCGTCCCCTAATGGCCTCACACTCGATGCCGCAGGTAACCTATACGTAACGACCTACTTGGGCGGCGCGGCGAGTGCCGGTGTGGTTTTTGGAATGACGCCTACTGCCAACGGCCTGAGGGGGCAAACGATACATGTCTTTAATTACACCGACGGACAATATCCGACCGGAGGAGTTGTGGTCGACTCCGCAGGCAACCTCTTCGGTACAACCACAGGGGGCAGCACTTACACGCAGGGAGAGGTGTATGAGCTGACTCCGACGGCCAGCGGGTGGACTGAGAGCACGGTTTACGCCTTCATGGGTAACAGCGATGGCTCCGAACCCGTCGGGCCTTTGGTCTCCGACGCGGCTGGAAATTTTTTCGGCACGATGTGCGACGTACGCTACATCAATTGCGCGGTTTTCGAGGTCACGCCCATTGCCGGAGGCGGCTGGACAGAAAGCGTAATCTACTCTTTTACCGGAGGCAGCGACGGAAGCGGTGCTTTTACCGGCGTGATCCTTAGTTCAACGGGAAATCTTTACGGTACGGCGTACAATGGCGGCAACACCGGCTGCCAGAACGGCTGTGGTGTCGTCTTCCAGCTGACGCCGGTTTCCGGTGCGTGGACGCAAAGTGTGCTCTACTCTTTTACGGGAGGCGCCGACGGGTCTAACCCCTTCGGCCTAATCCTCGATTCAACCGGCAACCTGTTCGGCGCCACAGGGGCAGGCGGCAAGACGACCACCGTATGTGGGTGCGGCGTGGTCTTCGAACTAACGGCAACTGCAAGGCGTGCCGAGGTAGAATCCCCCTCCGAGCGCTACTGAAGGTGGGCGCAGTCGCAAATCAGCAATGAAATTCAATCCCAGACGCACAGCCCTACTGGCAGCCGGCCTCGCCCTCGCTGCATCCCTCTTCGCCCTCGCGCAAACAAGCCCCAGCCCGACCGCGAACGCCAAGACAATTCCCGTGGTCGACGGCGGCATCGGACCTTGCACCGCCGATTTCACCGTCACCGACTCCGCTGGCGCGACGGTCTATGCCGCCACCATCAAAGTTCACATCGCCTACGGATTCATGAGCGCCCGCAAGCTCGACCTCGAAGTCGGAACCAATGCCGCTGGCCAGGCCCGCATGACCGGATTGCCACAGAACGTAAAGCGTGGCTTTTACTTCGAAGCCTCGCAAGCCGACCGCGCTGGCACAGCCTTCGCCGATCCCGCCGTCAATTGCAAAGCGCAGTTCACCATCGCGCTGCAAAAGAAGCCGTAGGGGAAGACTTGTCTTCTTGAGCGAGGAGTGAGTTTCGACGCCAGTCGAAGCTCAACCGCAGTCGAAAGATCCCTACCATCGAGCACAACCTCGTCTTCGCCAGGTGCAAAAGTATTCACACTATACGAACACGGGAAACGGGAGTAGCGTTGGATGGTCGCGCGGGCAAAAAGTTCCGGAATCACTGGGTTCGACAAGCACATTCAATGTAAGCGATTCCCCTCGAACTTTGCTCGCGAAGACTGCACCCGGAAAGTCGATCATGCCAATCGGAAGGTATTGCGCTTTTTTCTTGAACCTCGCAAAGGGTTCGCTGCTGTTGGCTGCCGTGGCTGTAGCGCTTCCGGCGTTTGCGGTTCAGGACAAGAACCCGCCGGTGCTTACCTTTTTTACCTACAGTCCACAGTCGGTGGATGTGACCAACGGTCCGGCGACTTTCAACATGACGGCGCAAGCCACTGATGATCTTTCAGGGGTGGAGGGGATCGGCGTGTCTTGGGTGAGTCCTGACGGGACTGAGGGCGTAGGCAATGGCATGACCCTGAGCTCGGGAACCAACCTCAACGGGACTTGGATGGCAACGGTGACGGTGCCCCAGTTTGTGGAGGCGGGCACATGGAATCTCTCGCGGGTAATTGTGATAGACAATGCGGGTAATTCTAAGACATATTCCCAGAGCGACATTCAAGCTCTTGGTTATCCCACCACCCTTCTAGTTATTGACGGCACCTCCGTTGCGCTTGCTTCGGGAACGAATCCGTCGGCTTACAACCAGCCAGTTACGTTCACAGCTACCGTGACCTCCAGCAGCAGCACTGTGGCGACGGGTACCGTGAACTTTATGGACGGCGCTACGATGATCGGTTCCGGGACGCTGAACGCGAGCGGCGTGACTACGTTCACGACATCCACGCTCAGCGTGGGAACGCATTCGATCGTTGCGGATTACCTGGGAGATGCGAATAATCCGCCGGAAAATTCGCAGCCGCTGACACAGACGGTGAACCCGGCAGCGAGCAGCGTCGCTGTCAGCTCATCGACAAATCCTTCTTTGGTAACGCTGCCCGTGACTTTGGCGGCTACGGTTTCGGGCGCATTTAGTGGTGCTCCGACGGGGACAGTGACCTTCAAAGCGGGCACACACACTCTGGGCACGGCCACGCTGAGCGGCGGCGTGGGGAGCATTCAGTATGCGTTCCCGACGGTGGGCGCAAGTTCGATTGCCGCGGTTTATTCGGGAGACGCGAATTTTAGCGGGAGCACTTCGGCGGGGCTGATCCAGGTGGTGAAGAAGGCGGTGACTGCGGAGGCGGTGGTGTCGAATTTGAATCCGGCGGTGGTGGGTGAGCAGGTGATGTTCACAGCGACGTTCAGTTCGAGTGCGGGTCCGCCGGCGGATGGAGAGAGTGTGACGTTCAAGGATGGCGCGGTGATTTTGGCGACGGTGAAGATGACCGGCGGATCGGCCTATCTTTTAACCAAGAAGCTTTCGCGCGGCTTGCACAATATTCAGGCGGTGTATGCGGGCGATGCGCAGCGCTGGGGGCAGACTGCGGGCGTGGTGCAGGTGATGACGCAGCGGTGAGAAACGAGACATCGGCTTACGCGCCGTTTGCGGTGGGGCAGGAACAGCGCCAGTCTTCCGATCTGCCCATCGATCTGCTCAGAGCCGCGGAGGCTGAAGGTTCGCTCAACATGTTTGTGACCGCAGCGCAGTCGAGCGGCCTGGCGAAGATGCTGAAGGAAGAAGGACCTTTCACCGTATTCGCTCTCAGTGACCGCGCCTTCATCAACCTTGCCAGGGAAGACCGGGACACTCTGCTGAACAACCACTTTGCCATGCACATGCTGCTGAGCCGTTACATCGTCCGGGGAGTGGTTGGGGGCGACGCGGCAAGCTTGTCTTCTGCTCGAACTCTAATAGGAGTGAAGTTGCGCACAGACGATCATGAGGGCACGCTCTACGTGAATGGCGCCCGGCTGCAAAAATCCGAGATTGCATGCAGCAACGGCGCGATCCATGTTCTGGATCGCTTCGATCCCATGCTCGTGCATGAGGCAGTTGTGGCCGCGCGGAAGTAGTTTGTGTTGCGTCCACGCGGCGGCGATGTCAGCCATACGAGATCTGGCCACGGCGTGGTCTTTGAGCTAACCCCATAGACCGCCAGCACTCAACCTGTGCGCTACACGTCCAACAACCCGTCACCTACGGTAAATCCCCGATGCTCGTTGGCCGTATCGCCGTGGCATGCTTAGGTTTTTCGGTGATTGGCTCCGCCGCCAAAAGAACCTGCACTTCTGTGTAAGCACGCAGCATTGTGGTGCGATAGAACTTAGCCTATTTCGTTTCGAGCCAGAGGCGACTCGAGCCTCTTTAAACCGTCGACCATTGTCAAAGTCGCGGCAGGGAGTTTTCCATGCGATTGTTCAGTGTTCGGCTCATAGTGTCGCTGATCGTCGGCATTACTCTTGTCTCGCTCGGATTTTCCTATTATCAGGTCGTCGGTGAAAAACGGAATTTGCGCTCTGAGTTACAAAGGCGAGCTGAAATTCTCGCCGAAAGCCTCGCCGGCAATGTTGAGAAGTCTTGGGAGGGTGGCTCGGATCGCGGACTCCAGCGCCTTGTACAGCGCTTCGCAAATCGCGAGCACCTGCTCGGAGTCGCGGTCTATGACCACACGGGAAAGATTGTCGCCATCAATCCCGAATTGCAGGGAGCGATTAATTCGACTCCTAATGAGGTGACGCAAGCCATTGCGCAAGATCAGGCCGAGAGTTCTTTCGTTCGTTTGAAGAACACTCCGGTTCATATTTTCGCCATACCTCTGCACCGCCAGGACCAGGTAGTTGGGGGCTTAGTCGTCGTCCACGATGCAACTTATATCCGCGCCCAGAGCCTTCGTGTGTGGCGGGAAACATTCGTGCGCGTGCTTGCTCAGGTTTTCCTGATTGCCCTGACTACATTGTTGATCGTGCGTTGGAGCATCGCGGGGCCAATCGCTCGGGCTGCGCAATGGATGCGCGCTCTGCGCATGGGAAGAGTCTCTTCCCGTCAGGAGATGCCTGATCTCGATCTATTCCGGCCCCTAGCGAGGGAAGTAGTCACACTGGCAGCAAGCCTGACCGAAGCGCGTAGCGCCGCGGAAAATGAAGCGAGACTGCGTTACTCGGGCGAGGCTCTCTGGACCGCAGAGCGGCTCTCCGTGCAAGTTCGCTCGCGACTGGATGGCGGGCGATTGTTTGTGCTGTCAAATCGGGAACCCTATACCCATCATCGTGACGGAAAGACTGTAGAGGTAATAGTTCCGTCCAGCGGATTAGTAACGGCTCTGGAACCGGTTCTCAACGCCTGCGACGGAACCTGGATTGCTCACGGCCACGGAAATGCCGATATGGAAGCGGTCGACTCGCACGATCGACTCCGCGTTCCTCCCGATGACCCCCGTTATACTCTCCGCCGGGTATGGCTGAACAAAGCGGAGGAAGATGGGTATTACTACGGATTCGCGAATGAGGGTCTATGGCCGCTGTGCCACATCGCCCATACCCGTCCGACCTTTCGCGCCACCGACTGGCAGTACTATCGCGACGTCAACCGCAAATTCACTGAGGCGGTCCTTGATGAAATCGATGGCATACGCAAGCCAGTCGTCCTGGTGCAGGACTACCACTTCGCCCTCGCCCCGCGAATGATCAAAGAGAAACGTCCTGACGCCCGCGTGGCAATTTTCTGGCACATTCCTTGGCCGAATCCTGAAGCGTTCGGGATTTGCCCCTGGCAGCGCCAGTTGGTGGACGGACTTTTAGGCGCCGACCTTGTCGGCTTTCACATCCAGTCCCACTGCAACAATTTTCTGCAAACCGTAGACCGTGTCGTCGAGTCGCGCGTCGACTGGGAGCACTTCTCTGCCTTGCGCCAAGGTCATCGCACTATAGTGCGCCCGTTCCCGATCAGCGTGGCTCTTACGGACGATGAACCTGGCGAGGACAAGCAGGGACACAACTACTTTGAGCGGGCCGCTCTCTTACGCGCGCTCGGAGTGGAAGCTGCATTTATGGGAATCGGCGTCGACAGAGTCGACTACACCAAAGGCATTCGCGAACGGCTTCTGGCCATTGAGCGTTTTCTGGAGAAGTATCCGAAGTATCTGGGAAAATTCACCTTCGTTCAGATCGGATCTCCCAGCCGGACCCACATCAAGCGCTATTACGATCTTCTGTCTGAAGTAGAAGTTGAAACTGAACGGATCAACTGGCGTTTTCAATCAGGAAAGTGGAAGCCTATCGTCTTTCTGAAACGTCAGCATAGTCACCAGGAGATTGAACCCTACTATCAGGCCGCCGATCTTTGCCTTGTAACGTCTTTGCACGACGGCATGAATCTGGTGGCTAAGGAATTTCTAGCCGCGCGGCGTGACGAGCGCGGGGTGCTGGTTCTCAGCCAGTTTACCGGCGCGGCGCGTGAACTACGAGACGCACTGTTAGTGAATCCCTACGACATAGACCAGACCGCGGAAGCAATTCGGACTGCTCTGGAAATGGAGCCCGAAGAAAAGCAGTTGCGAATGCATCAAATGCGGAAAGTCGTTAAAGAAAACAATATCTATCGTTGGGCCGGCAACTTGATCACGGAACTCTGTGACGTACGACTGGACGCAACCGATCGCGTCCGGGAAGACAAGTTGCGGCCTGCGGCAATCGCCTGACAGGAAAGGAGACTATTGATGGGACAAACGATGATAGCGCCCGGTTCGATCACGCAGGTGGGTGCAGCGAAGCCTTTCTACTTTAATACTGCTACTCATTTACTGCGCATAACCCGGCAAAAAGCCAATACGCTCTCGGAATTTTTGGAGGCTCTGCGTCATGTTCCCGAGGATTCCATCTTCCAGCACACTTTCCGGACGCTGCAAGAACATCATTTCATCCGTCAGGGATTTTCCAACGATTTTGCCCAGTGGGCGCTGTCGTCTTGTAAAGAGCCGGGACTGGGCGAGCGACTCTCCGCCGTCGACATTCGCGAGTTCACATCAATTGCCGATTTGCGCGAGCGATTTATCGGCATTGTCGAAAGCTTTCTCCAAAGTAATCCAGCAAGCCGCGAACGAAACGCGCAAGAAACCTTCTATTTCTGCGCATCCGACGTCGTTGTCATCCCAACGAGTTTTGTTGCCAATACTCTGCCCGAGTTTGCCGAAGGGTTGAGAAAGGTGACTGTGCATTCCATCCATCATCACTTTATTGAGGCGCGCCTGCGAATCAAGCTCATGTCAAACGACTTTTCGCAATGGCTGCATGAGGATATGGGATTGACCGCGGCAGCTCGTGCTTTGAACCAAATCGATATTTATACCGGCACTCTCGAGGACGTGCGGGAGAAGATTGTCCGCATCGTGGAACGCGCTCTAACAACAGGGGGTGACTAAACCCCATGGAGACCGTAAGACAATGATGGAGACTCAAACGCTGGCATCCACCTCCGCCCCCAAATCCGCAGCGGCATCGCCGGTGCCGATCACGCAACCCGAACGGCGTAAAGCGCCGCGCACCTGGGAGACGCCGCCTGCGCCCGTGCCGCCGGCGCCGCTCGATCACTATAAGAGCATTGTTGGTGACGCGGAAATTGAAGAATTGCGTTTCCTGGCGCGCGATCTCAAAGGCAAGACCGTGAAGATGGTCAACTCCACCGCAGTGGGTGGCGGAGTTGCGGAGATTCTGAACCGGCTCATTCCTTTGTTGGGTGAACTTGAAGTCATGACCCATTGGGACGTCATTACCGGCGGCAACGACTTCTTCGAAGTGACCAAAGCCTTTCACAATGCGCTTCACGGCAGTTCATATGAACTCACGCGCCATGCTCAGGAAGTCTTCCTGATACACAACGAGCAGAACCGCCAGCGTATGCAGTTCAACGAAGATGTCATCGTCATTCACGATCCGCAGCCTGCTGCTCTCATCCGGTCTAAGAAAGAAACGAATGCCCGCTGGGTGTGGCGCTGCCACATCGATCTATCGAATCCTAACCCTCAGGTGTGGGGGTTTCTCCGGCCTTTTGTCGAACAGTTCGATGCCGCAATCTTTTCTTCACAATCGTTTGCGCGCCAGTTACCCATCCCTCAGTATCTGTTTTATCCGTGTATCGATCCGTTGTCGGAAAAAAACAAGGATCTGGATGACAGCGTTGTACAACGTGTATGCGACGAATTCGGAATTGATCGTAAAAGGCCGATTGTCACGCAAGTCTCGCGCTTTGACCGGCTGAAAGATCCGGTCGGCGTTGTCCAAGCTTTCAAAATGGCAAAGAAATATGTGGACTGCCAGTTGGTATTGGCCGGTGGCGGAGCCAGCGACGATCCGGAAGGCGCGGTGGTGCTGAAGGAGGTCAAAGAAGTTGCAGGCGACGACCCCGACATCATCATTCTCGACTTACCGCCGTGGTGCGCTCTTGAGATCAATGCCCTGCAACGGGCTTCGACGCTCATTGTACAAAAGTCGATCAAGGAAGGCTTCGGCCTCACCGTGACGGAAGCTTTGTGGAAAGCAAAACCGACGATCGCGGGCGCGGTAGGCGGCATCCCGAATCAGATCATCGACAAACTGACCGGCGCGCTGGTTCATTCCGTGGAAGGATGCGCGTATCAGATTCGATATCTGCTGACGCACCCGGAATTCGCGGATCAACTCGGCAAGAATGGGCACGAGCACGTTAAGGAAAACTTCCTGATGACGACAAACGTCCGGCGGTGGCTGCTGCTGTTTCGAATTCTGCTAAACAACGCCAGTAAGTGATGACCGCACCACGGCATTTGAATTCATCTCGGCCGCTCTAATTCAATGCGCGGTCGAGATGAACATACCCGCCATCGACAAACAGATATTGTCCGGTGGTGTGCCCGGATCTGGGAGAAATCAGGAAGGCCACCGTCGAGGCTATCTCCTCGGCCGTCGTGAGGCGTTTCCCCAGTGGAATTCTCGAGCTGACTGCCTCCAGTTTTTTCTCAGGATCGGGGAATGTATTCAGCCATTGCCGGTATAAATGCGTCATTACTTCCGCCGGAATCACCGCATTCACACGAATCCCATAGTCGAGCAATTCCACCGCCCATTCACGCGTAAGAGCCAGGATCGCGCCTTTGGACGATGCGTATCCGGACGTGCCACCCTGCCCGGTCAGCGCAGTTTTCGATGCAATATTAATGATTACTCCGCGGGACTGCTTGAGTTGAGGCAGCGCATAGTGCGCCATATTGTAGTAATGAAGCAAATTTCTTTTCACTGAAGCGACGTACTCCTCCGGACTACCGTGCTCCAGCCCAACTTTATCGTTTATCCCCGCATTGTTAACCAGCGCATCAATTCGCCCAACTCGGTCGCACACTTGCCCAACGACCTGCGAACAAATCTCTGCCTCAGAAATATCTGCGACGACAACCTCACAACGCGACCCGGCATCCCGCAACTCCGATTGCAACGTCTCAGCCGCCTCACGATCTCGGTCCATAATGAACGGGATCGCGCCTTCTAAGCTGCATGCTCGAACAATCGCGGCTCCAATCCCCCGCGCTCCGCCGGTAACGACGACGACTTTGTCTTTCAACTGAAGGTCCATCGTCAGCCTCTGGATGGAAAAAACTTCTATCGATTGCAACAGGCACTATTGTAAATGCCGCCGCCACCGACTCAAACTTTAAGCTTCCAAAACCGTTGAGCATTCCCTCCAAGCACCGATTCACGCGCCGTCGAGTCGTGACCGTCGAGATAGCTTGTCACTACTATCAGCACGCGCTCGTAACTCCCGGCCACCATGCACACTGGCCAGTCGGAGCCAATCATAAGCCGATCAGCCCCAAAGGCCTGAAATGCAACATCCAGATATGGAGTGATTTCATCACCCTTCCAATTGGCCCAATCGGCTTCTGTAACCAATCCGGACATCTTGCAGAACACATTCGGAAATGCAGCGAGTTCCCTGATACCTCGCGTCCAGGAATCAATGGCACCACTCTTGATGGGAGGCTTGGCCATGTGATCCAAAACAAAGCGCTGTCGCGGAAACCGCTTTACAAACTCCGCTGCAACCGGCAGGTGCCTTTCATTGATCAGGATGTCATACGCAAGATCAAATTCTTCGACCGGAGATCGACCCAACCGACTACACCCAGAATGGATCGCGATTGCTCCGCCAAACTCAACAGCCATCGGGTTTCCTCCAACGACTGCCGCGTCTGAACTGCAACGCTTCCACCCACCCCAGTTCGCTGCAAGTTGAGCTCAAGGTCTGCCGGCAGGAAATCTCTTCGAAGCACCTTCATCGACTCGTCGATCCACTCATATTGGTGGGAATCGTAAATCCAGAAATGCTGGTGAGCATCGATCAGCATCACGCCTCGGTTTCGAACAACTAAGTTACAGCAATGTTAATGCGACAGCCAAAAGAACGCTCTTCCGCCAATGTTCTTAATCGTCGCTATAGGTATTTTCGATTGGACTTTGCAAGGAGTCTTTGTCAAAGTAATCCTGTAAATATGCGGCGGAATAGTGGTTGCAGTGGACCTTGACGTCCGCCTCGCCTCCTCGCTCTGAGTCACCATTTTTCGCCGCCTTGAATCCTACTTTGACACAGTGGGCTTTTCCATTGAATTTTGGGGGCGTCGCTACATTCAGTGCACGCCTGTTCTTTCAATTGAAGTCCTCAATAAGTTAGGCCGGGAGATTTCTCGCATCACAAGGAGATATCGCGATGATCAAAAACAAAACATACGATGAAAAGAAGCAATCAACAGTGACATTAAAATCGGTCGCAGAGCACGTTGGACTTACCGCAGGAACAGTCTCGCTGGTGTTGAATCATGCCCCGCAATCGAGTTCGATCCCGCAACGGACAAAAGATCGCATCTTTGCCGCAGCCAGTGAACTCAATTACCGGCCCAATCTTCTGGCGCGGGCTTTGCGAACCAGTACGGCGCCTCCGATGACAATGGCCTCGGCGGATGCCAATAACGCTCCAGGAGCGCTGATGTTTATAGGCGCCGAGCACTACGCTCGCGCCATCCACGCCATTCGCAAAGCTGGATTAAGCGTACCAGGCGATATCTCCGTCGTAGGCGTGAATAATGTTCCGGCGGCAATGGAACATATGCTCCCCGCGCGCGAGACCGCTTAGCCCTCTGCGACCCGAGTGCGCGTGGGCCGTTGGGTTCGCGCGGGGTTCACAGGTTCGCTCTCATTTCGCTCGATGTTCCTCCTGCCGCGGGCACGTAGCATTTCTGGGTGTAGTCCATCACCATGCGATCCGCGTTGAAGCGCCAGCCTAGAGTTCGAATCGTGCGCTTCATGCGCTTGATCCATCCCCGCGGCAGTCCGTCACGATCGCGCTGGTAGTAAAGCGGGATAACCTCTTCCCGCAGCGCCTGGAGCAAATCCTCGCCGTCGCGCGCATCGTGCAGGCTCATATTCGAATGGGTCCTTCCCGTCCCTATCGCGAAACCATTCATGCCGTCGTAGGCCTCCGCCCACCAGCCATCGAGGACAGACAAGTTCAGGCCGCCGTTGAGCACAACCTTCTGCCCGCTGGTGCCGGATGCCTCCAGAGGCCTGCGAGGATTGTTGAGCCAGACATCGACACCTTGTACAAAATGGCGTCCTACGTTGATGTCATAGTCTTCCACAAAGACGAATTTGTCCCCAAACTGCCGGTCACGCATTAGGTCTGCGATTTGCTGCATGATCCGTTTACCTGGCTCATCAAGCGGATGAGCCTTACCTGCGAATACAAACTGCACTGGCCGCTTGGGATCGTTCACCAGCGACGCCAGCTTATCAATGTCCGCCAAAATCAGATTCGCTCTCTTATAGGTCGCGAAACGGCGGGCAAAGCCAATGGTCAGCGCGTCGGGGCTGAGAATGCGGCCGAGGCGTTGCAGCACATCGCGCGATTCTCCCCGGCGCTCCGCCTGCTCGACGGCGCGTCGCCGTACAAATTCGAGCATGCGCGACTTCAAATTGAGATGTGTCTCCCACAGTTCGCCGTCGTCGACGTTTTCGATTCCCTCCCAAATCTTGGCCTCGCTGCTGCGCAAGTGCCAGCCCGTCCCTAGATGACGGTCATAGAGCCGGAACATCTGAGGCGCCAGCCACGACGGAACGTGCACGCCGTTCGTAATGTGGCCGATAGGAACGTCATCTTCCTGCTTGCCTCGGAATAATCCCGTCCACATCGCGCGCGAGACTTCTCCGTGCAAAGCGGAAACCGCGTTCGCGCGGCGCGAGAGCCGCAGCGCCAAAACTGTCATGCAGAACAGTTCTCCCGAGTTCGTCGGATCCTCACGCCCCAATCCGAGGAGACTTTCCTGGGAGAGACGCAGTGCCTCACGCAGCGGTCCGATATGCTCCTCAACCAGGCCCGCGTCAAACCGGTCATGCCCCGCGGGCACCGGAGTATGTGTGGTAAAGACGACTTCGCGCGAGACCCGAGGCACGGCGGCATCGAACGCGATGCCTTCGTCTTCCATGCGCATGCGGATCGCTTCAAGTACCGCAAATGCACTGTGGCCTTCGTTCAAGTGAAGAACGCCCGGAGAAATTCCCAGCGCCCTCAACGCTCGCAGCCCTCCAACTCCAAGCAGTAATTCCTGGCGTATGCGAATGCGAAGATCTCCGCCATACAACCGGGACGTCAGCTCACGGTCCTCTGGAGCATTTCCCTCCACATCGGAGTCGAGCAATAGCAGATCACGGCGTCCAACTCGCACGCGCCACACTTTGGCTTGCAGGCGACCGCTGCGCGTCTCAATCTCGACCACAACCGGCCTTCCATCCGTTCCAATGGCGACCTGCATCGGCAACTGATTGACATCGGTCTCCAGATACTCTTCCCGCTGCCAGCCATTGAGATCAAGCCGCTGACGAAAATATCCCTGGCCATAAAACAGACCCACGCCAATCAGGGGAATATCCAAATCCGAGGCGCTCTTGATGTGATCGCCAGCCAGGACACCCAAGCCTCCCGAATAGACCGGCAG